>Ga0114919_10001460_pt1 | contig 18969 bp, 12 predicted proteins | sample BlataG_FD_88682 | JGI IMG/M metagenome (GOLD analysis project Ga0114919, IMG submission 88682) | Deep subsurface microbial communities from Black Sea to uncover new lineages of life (NeLLi) - Black_00105 metaG | ecosystem: Environmental > Aquatic > Marine > Oceanic > Sediment | place: Atlantic... | reverse complement strand
GGCCCCGTACCCAACGCCGAGGCTCAGCTTGCCACCGACGGCCGGTACCCTTCGGCTGCGCTCAGGGCAGGCGGGCCCCGGCCGCTACGTTGTCGCTCGCTCGCGCGTTTGGCTCGGATCGGGTGACCGGTTGAAAACCGGTCCCACAGTGGTGAGAGGGGTACCTATGCCGGGCTGGGCAGCGGGCCCGCTTCTTCGTCGGGTGGGGGGTGCTCGACCGGGCGGGCCAGAGGCGGGGCCTCGGACCGACGCTTTTCCTGCTCGGCCTCGATCAGGTCGGCGACCGTCGGCTTGTCCAGGCTTTCGCCGGCGATGAGGGCGCGAACCTCGTCGCCGTCGAGCGTTTCGTATTTCAGCAACGCCTGGGCCAACGCTTCGAGCTTGTCGCGGTGCTCCTCGATCATGCGGCGGGTGTCGGCGTAGGCCTGGTCGATGATGCGCTTGACCTCCTCGTCGATCAGCTCGGCGGTCTTATCCGACATCTCCTTATTGCCGCTCAGCGCCGGCAACAGGCCCATCGGCGGGTGCTCGTCGCCGTGGTAGACGAAGCCCAGCCGTTCGCTCATGCCCCATTCGGTGATCATCCGGCGGGCCATTTCGGTCGCCTGGCGGATGTCGCCGGCGGCACCCGAGTTCGCGTCATGGCCCAGCAGGTCCTCCGCGATCCGCCCGGCGCAGAGCACCCGTAACGCCGCGGTGACGTACGAGCGGTTGACCGTCATGCGGTCCTTTTCGGGCAGCGAGAAGGTCGCTCCGCCGTACGGACCACGCGGGATAATGCTGACCTTATGGACGGGGTCGGCGTCTTTGAGCAGCGTTTGGACCAGCGTGTGGCCGGCCTCGTGATAGGCGGTGAGCTCGCGGTCCTTCTCCTCGACCACCCGGCTGCGCTTGGCCCGACCCCAACGCACCTTGTCGCGGGCCTCCTCCAAATCATCCAGCTCGACCGCATCTTTACCCGCCAACGTCGCCAGCAACGCCGACTCATTGATGATCGCCGCCAGGTCGGCCCCACTGAACATCGGCGTCGCACGAGCCAGAAGCTGGAGTTTCGAATCGACCGGCGACTGGATTTTTATCTTCTTGGCGTGGACCCGCAGAATCTCGAAACGCCCCTTCACGTCCGGCAGGGACACGTAGACCTGCCGATCGAACCGTCCGGGGCGGACCAGGGCCGGGTCGAGCACGTCGGCCCGGTTGGTCGCCGCCACCACGATCACCTGATCGCTGCTTTCAAACCCGTCCATCTCGACGAGGATGGCGTTGAGGGTCTGCTCGCGCTCGTCGTGTCCGCCGCCGTTATAGCCCACGCCGCGGCGCCGGCCGACCGCGTCGATCTCGTCCAGGAAGATGATGCAAGGTGAGTTGTCCTTGGCCTGGCGGAACAGGTCGCGGACGCGCGAGGCGCCGACGCCGACGAACATCTCCACGAAGTCCGACCCGCTGATGGAGAAGAAGGGGACCTCGGCCTCGCCGGCGATGGCCTTGGCCAGCAGCGTTTTCCCGCAGCCCGGCTCGCCAACCAGCAGCACGCCGCGTGGAATCCGCCCGCCCAACCGCTCGAAACGCTTGGGATTCTTGAGGAACTCGACGATCTCGAGCACCTCGTCCTTGGCCTCTTCGACGCCGGCCACGTCGGAGAAGGTGATGTTGGTGTGCTCTTTGGTGGTCATGCGGTGTCGGCTGCGGCCGAAGCTCCCGAGCATGCCGGCACCCCCACTGGACTGGCGAAGCTGACGGAAGACTAGGAAGTAGATCATCGCGATGAGCAGCAGCCACGGGATCATCTGGATCAGAACCCCGAACAGCAGGTTGTTGCTCTTCTGGGCGGAGACCTCGGTCTCGGGGCTCAGCTCGTGCACGCGCCGGTAAATCCCGTCATAGTCTCTCCACGCGTTCCCGTAAGTGCATTGAAACTCGGTGGTATCGCTGGGTGCGTTGGGCGGCGCGCGGTGGAACTCGCCGATGATGACGTCGTCCTCTTTGACGACCACCTTCTTGACCTCGCCGTTCTCGACGTGCTTCCAGAAGGCGGTAGTGGCGATCTGGTTCTTCTGATTCCCCTGGCGCAGCATGAACAGCAACATCAGGGCCAAGCCGAAGATGACGATCCAACTGAACGCGCCGCGGGACATGCGCACGGGGGGCTTGGGCGGCCCGCCGCCACCATCGTTTTTCCGCGGCGGTTTCTGTTGCGGGTCGTCGGGCATAAGGTTATCGGTCCTCAGTTGGCCTGGCCCGGCCGGCGGTAGGGCTCGGCACCGCTACCATTCATCATCGTACATTTTGGCCACGATTTTCGCGGCCATCCGGTCGATCGCCCGCTGTTGGGCAGATTTCTCCGACTCCCCGGCCGGCGGTAGGTAGTCCACCGCCTGAAGCTCCAGGGGCTGGTCCACCAGCAGGCGGCCCGAATGCAGGTCTTTCCACTGCACCCGGACGATCATGGTCAGTTGCATGTCCCGAGGCAGCCGCGACAGCGGATCGGGTGCGAAGGCCGCCTGACGCTCCTCGAGCACCTCGCCCTTTAGTATGGTATCCGCCTTTTCCCGCGGGGCCAGCCGATAGGGGGTATCCGTGGCAATCCGTTTCTTAACTGCTTCTGTGAGCATGAATTCCAGATCGCGGCGAAATTCCCGGGAGGTGAACATTTCGACATACACCGTCTGAATATCGGACCGAAACGGCTCGCCCGCACTGTACCCGCAGCCGCTCAGCCCACACAGGGCCACCGGCAGGCACGCTAACAGGAACTGATACCTCACGGCTACGATTCCTCCGTTTCCAGCTCGATGCCCAGGCCCCGTAATCGGTTTCGGGCCTCGTTCGCCGCCAGTGAGTCGGGCCAATCCTCGAGGACCAGCCGGTAGTAGAACTCGGCGGCGCCGGCTTGGCCGGTCCGTTCGTACCACTGGGCGATGTCCAGGTCCTTCTCGGCTCGTTGCTGGCGGATGCCCTCGAGACGCTCCTCGACGCTCTCGCGTTCGGCATAGACCGGGAACGCGGCGAGCACCTGACGATAGCGCTCCTCCGCCTCGACCAGGGGCCGGTCATCGAAGCGGATGCCGGGGAAGGCCGCCCCCGCTGCCTCGGCACTCCGCAACATGGCCAGCCGGATGAACCGGCCGGCGGGATACTCGCGCGCCAGGTTGACGTACTCGTCCTGAGCGAGGTCCATCTCGCCGCGGTCAAAAAAGTGATCCGCCTTCAGCCGCAGGGCTTCCTCGCCCATCCGCGTGCCAGGCACACGCTCCCACACCCGGTCGAGAATCTCGACCCCGTCGTCATGGGCTGGCAGCCGCAGGATCTTCCACACGATGCGCTTTTCGCCCGAGAGGAACGCGCGGGCCACGTCGATCTCCCGGCGAAGTGACTTGTAGAATAGCTCGCGGACCGCTTCTGCCGCAACCACCTCGTACCGCTCGTACGCCGCGTAGTAGTCCTTCAACTCGAAGTATGCCTCGCCGAGCAGGAGTAGGCCCTCGAGGTAGCGCTCGTGGTCGGGGTTGTGCTTGACCCACGCTTTGAGCAGTCTGCGGGCTTGGCGGGCCTTGCCCTGGGCCAGCAGCGAACGCGCCTGGTCCAGCTCCCCGGCCGGCGTGGCCTCCGGCTCCGGCGCCTGGTCCACCCACTCGCCGGTCTGCGGGTCGAGCACCTGACGTTCGCGGTAGCGCTCTTCCTGCCCGACGGCCTGGCCCGCGGCAAAAGCCACCAGCACGAAAACCGCTGTCCAACCGATTGCCGTGACACGTCCTCTAGCATACATGGCCACGATTATACGCGGGCGAACACGCCGCCACAACGCGGGGGAGTGCGGGCATAAGGCCGGGGAGTGCGGGCATCCTGCCCGCCAGGTGGACGGGCGCTGGCGGCGGGCGGGCGAGACGCCCGCACTACCCCTGTGTTGCGAGCCGCGGGCGAGACGCCCGCACTACCCGTGTGTTACAGACGGCTTCGCCGGATGACCTGGTGCTTTCCAACACGCGCAGCGCTGCTGCGGCGCCACCTCGGCCAGTGGTGGATCTTCGGTGCGACACTTGGCGTCGGCTTTGCCGCGCTCGCAGCGTGGGTGAAACGCGCAGCCCGCGGGGAGATGCAGCGGGTTCGGCACCTCGCCGGGGATCACTTCCAGCCGGGCCGTGCGGGCGTGCGAATCGGCATTTGCCGAGAGCCGCGGAGTGCTGCGCAGCAGCCCCTGCGTGTACGGGTGCCGCGGGTCGGCGAAAAGCCGCTCGACCGGCGCCCGCTCCACGATCCGCCCGGCGTACATGACGCAAACCGAATCGGCAAACTCGGCGACCACGCCCAGATCGTGGGTGATCAGCAGGATCGCCAGGCCGCTGTGCCCCTGCAAACCCCGCAGCAGATCGAGCATCTGGGCTTGCACGGTAACGTCCAGGGCGGTGGTCGGCTCGTCGGCGATCAGCAGGTCCGGCTCGCAGGCCAACGCCATCGCCAGCATCACCCGTTGCCGCATGCCGCCGGACATCTGGTGCGGGTATTCGCGGAAGCGCTGAGCGGCGGCGGGTATGCCGACGCGCTCGAGCAGCTCGATCGCCCGTCGGCGTGCCGCGCGCCCGCTGAGTCGCCGGTGCAGCCGCAACGCCTCGACGATTTGTTCGCCGACCGTGAGCACCGGGTTCAAGCTGCTCATCGGCTCCTGGAAGATCATGGCGATGCGGTTGCCGCGGACGGCGCGCATCTGCCTGTCGGAGAGCGTCAACAAGTCGCGGCCTTCGAGCAACATCCGGTCGGCAACGATCCGCCCGGGTTCGGGCACGAGCCGCAGGATCGACAGGGCGGTGACGGTCTTCCCGCAGCCGGACTCGCCGACCAACGCCACCGTCTTGCCGCGTGGGATTTCGAGCGAAACCCCATCAACGGCGCGCACCGTTCCCTCGTGGGTGATGAAGTGTGTCTTGAGGTTCTCAACCTGCAACAACATAGCGGCGCATTGTACGCCGCAGGACGCGCCGGTTGTCATCCTGAGCGCCGCGAAGGATCTCGCTGAACACCCAGATGCCGCGGGAGTCCCAGTCCGGTTTGCGGCCGCGCGATGACTGGTTATGTTCCGCGGCCCCGGTCGGGCGGACGGTGACGAACCGGGGGCGGTGGAACGCGGATTAGTCCACGTTCACGACGCCGGTGACCTCGGTGACCTGTTCGCGCAGGCGTTGCTCGATACCCGACTTCAGCGTCATCGCGCTCATCGGGCAGCCGACGCACGCGCCGCGCAGGCGCACCCGGACGGTGCCATCGTCGTCCACGCCGAGCAAGTCGATGTCTCCGCCGTCGGCTTGGATGAACGGGCGGATGCTGTCGATCACGTTTTTGACGCGTTCGTGCAGGGTTGGCTGGTTGGGGGCGGTTTCTGCCATTAGGTTCCCACTTTCTGCTGTGTGGTGCCGGCGTTGGTCAGGTTCCCGATGGGCCAGGCGGGACTCGAACCCGCACTGTCAGGATTTTAAGTCCTGTGCCTTTGCCGGTTGGGCTACTGGCCCCGTTTGCGCTATTGTAATCTCGCGCGTGCACGCGTGCGACACCGATCAGAGCCGCGACCGTGAGGGAGCGGTCGATTGGCCGCTTCCCGACCGGTGCGGTTCGGTTCGAGCGGCCCGCATGAAAAGAGGAGGCTCCGCAGGGACGATTGAAGCTTCAGCCGTCCCGATGGGACTGCCGGGGTTGTTGCGACGGCCCGCCATCCCAGCACCAGCGTGCTGGGCTACTCTCATACGCCCCGCCGGGGCTCGCGCGGCGGGGTCGGCAATGACCGTTTACAATTGGCGTGCAAGAAACGATGCGTAGAGGCGAATCGGCCGGAACGATGGAGCGAGCCTGGATCATCTCGATCGGAACCGAACTGGCCCTGGGGCAGACCGTAGATACGAACGGGGCCTGGTTGGCACGAGGGCTGGCGGAACTGGGCATCCGGACCGAGCGGCACGTTACGGTCCCCGACGAGTTGCCGGCCATCCGCACCGCCGTGCGCCAGGCCACCGATGCGTGCGACCTGGTCATTACGACCGGCGGTCTGGGGCCGACCGATGACGATCTGACACGCGAGGCGTTGGCGCAAGCGGCGGGTGTAGAGCTGGTGCTCGACCCGGCCAGCGTCGAGCGGATCCGGGCGTTTTTCGCCGCCCGCGGGCGCGAGATGCCGGAGCGCAACAAGGTGCAGGCTCGTCTGCCGCGGACGGCGCGCATGTTGCCGAATACATGCGGCACGGCTCCCGGCATCGCCATGCAGTTGAGCGGCACACTCTGCTACGTGCTCCCGGGCGTGCCCTTCGAGATGCGGGCGATGTTCGAGCAGCAGGTTGCCCCGCAGTTGAAGGCAATCGCTGCGGGACCCGTCCTGGTCAGCCGGGAGCTGCTTTGCTTCGGGCAGGGCGAATCGGATATCGGCGCGCGGCTCAGCGATCTGATGGTGCGGGGACGCAACCCGGAGGTGGGCACGACGGCGGAACTGGGCGAGATCGGCATCCGCATGAACGCCGCCGCCGACACGCCCCAGGCGGCCGAGACCCTGCTGAACGAGACCGAGCGGGAGATTCGCTCGCGGCTCGGCGAGGTTGTGTTCGGACGCGATGGTGATACGCTGGCCGCGGTGGTCGGCGAGCTGCTCGTCAAACGCGGCAAGACGCTTTGCACGGCCGAATCCTGCACCGGCGGACTGATCGGCAAGTACCTGACGGATGTGCCCGGCAGCAGCCGCTACTTCCTGGGCGGTGTGGTGAGCTATTCGAACGACGCCAAGCAGCGGCTACTGGGCATTGCGGCGGATCAGTTGGCGGCTCACGGTGCCGTCAGCGAGCCGGTGGCCCGGGCGATGGCCGCCGGGGCGCGGACCCGCTTCGCCGCCGACTACGCCTTGGCCGTGACGGGAATCGCCGGTCCGACCGGCGGCACGCAGGAGAAACCGGTCGGCTTGGTGTATATTGCGGTCGCGATGCCGGACGGGGTGCAGGCAAGGGAATTCCGTTTCGGCGGCGACGCGCCGCGGGAGGTGATTCGCGAGCGGGCCGCCCGAACGGCCCTGAACCTCTTGCGGCTGAAGTTGCTGGCACGTGAGCGGGGAGGGGCGTCGGGCGTCGGCCCGGGGCGTGGTGTCCGAGGTTGAGGGCCGTTTTCGACGGACGAAGGCGCTCTACCGCCGGCCCCGTTGCGACCGATAATGAGGTAAGTGCGCGTGTTGAGTCGCAGGACCGACGCCGTTGCCGGTTCGCGTACTGCCGTGCCGCCACGGCGACATCAGGTAAACGTCAGCGAGGAGTCCGCTGCATGTTGCAGAGACTGATGATTGTGGTGCCGCTGGCCTGCTTGGCTGCGGCCCCGGCGTCCGGACAGGAGATTCCGGCCAGCGCACCGACGACCCAACCGGCCCAAGAGGTCCCCGCAGGCACTCCGGCCGATGAGCCCACCTCGTGGGAGCAAATGTCCGTTGAAGAGTTGCTGGGGCGCGCGAAGCAACTCCTGGCGGCCAGGCGGGGCAGAGAAGCGCGGATCGTGCTCAGCCTGGTCAGGCAAAAAGACCCGGGGAACCTTGAGGCGAAGGTCGTGGCCGGTGAAATCGCCGAGACGCAGGGAGACATGAACGCGGCGCGGAAGCTCTACTTGGAGGTTCTCGCGGCCGAGAGCAGCCACTTCCGGGCGAACCTGAACATGGGCAAGGCCTGGATCCGGGCCCGGCACTGGCACCAGGCTAAACGCTATCTGGAAAGGGCCGCGGTCGTGGCACCGACGACAAAGCTGTCGGCGGAGGTGCAGGCGAACCTGGCCGTCGTCTACCAGGGGACCTACGAGCGCGAGGAGGCGCTCAAGGCGGCGAAGAAGGCCGTTGCGGATGATCCCGATAACCTCGACGCTCGGCAAGTGTTGGTCGGGCTATGCCTGGGACGCGAAGAATACGACCAGGCCATCATCCATGCCAAGCAGATGGTGGCTGCCGCCGGCAGAACGGCACAACGCGAACCGTCCGATCTGCTGGCCCTGCAAGAACTCTCCGGGACCTATACCGTTCAGATCCAGGTGCTGAGGTCGTACCAGCAGACGCTGTACGAGATGGGCGCTGACCAGCGGTACACCGACCGCCTACTGCCGGGGCAGCAGCGGAGGGCCGCGGAGACTCTGCGGCAAATCATCGAGCTGGTGCTTCGCCAGATGGAACTGGCCCGCGAACTCTCATATCACAATATCCTTCCGCTCGCGGAGAAGCGGGTCGAGTATGCGCCGAACGACGTGGATGCGTTGATGCAGTACGGCTTGCTGCTGCGGAACACGGCGCATAACGAGCGGGCGATTGAGGTCTTTCGGTCGGTGCTCGAGAGAGACCCCGTCAACGCCGAAGCCCGGCGGCAACTCGAGGCACTTGGGGCTGCGCCGGCTAGTCGCCCCGCCGCCGAAGGCACCGGCAGCGAGCAGCCCGGACCGTAAGCAGCGCGGCCCTGCGGAAGATCCGGCAGGCGCGCAACAGGTGCAGTGATCGGTCTCCGGCCGGGCGTTAGGAAGGTACGAAGAGCGTTCGGGGGCCTATCGTTCGGCACGCAGGCGCTTGTCCCGTTCGTGCTTGGGGACGCTAGGGCACGTCGGCACCCCGGTCATAATCGTGCGCCAGCGCCCCGGCCGAATCGGTCACCTTCCACACCAACTGCGGGAAGGGCGGGTTCGTGTCTTCCCGCAGGAAGACATAATCGATCCGACCGCCGCGGAGGAACTCATTGCACTGGGCGTTTGTGGCCGTCACGCGGGAGGGGGCAAGCTGTTGCCACGGTTCGCCAAACCCGAGGCACTCGCAACCGGTGCCCTGGATTTCGTTCGGGACGCGCCGGGCGGACCCAAAGCCTAGCACGGTCGAACCGCTGCTGAGCATGTCGAACTCGTCCACGTAGTAGAAGGCGTCCTGATTGCAGTCCGGATCAACGGACACGGCCACCTCCAGAAGGGCGCACGGGTCGGGGTGGCTGGTACTGATCTTGAGGAAACTCCCGTCACCGGTGCCGGGGTTGTGGAAGAGGATCAGGTCCGGGACGGGCACCTGCGCTCCGGCACTGCTGAAGAAGCCGTCGTAGGTTGGGCTGGTACCCTGGGCGGGTGCGATGGCGGAGGCCAACTGCGCGCCGCCGACGCCGCCGGCGCCGCCGGCGCGTTGGAACTGACCGGCTTCGTGGAAGTAGAACAGCGCCGGGCCCACGATACAGAAGTTCCCGAATTCGCGCGCGGTGCCTTCCGGAATCTCGAAATAGCCGAAGAGGGTGTACAGGTCGATGTCGTCGGGGCATACCGCCCCGTCGGGATACAGCTCGCCGTCGACGTAGGCGATCAACACGAGGAAGTAGTGGATGTAGTCGCTGGGGGCCATGTTGCGCATCGAGATGCGCACGAACTTGCGGTTCAGCGGCTCGGAGCACGGATCGACGTCAAACCGCCCGCCGCCGTCGAACAGGTTCGAGTCCTCACCGGAATCACCACCGCCGAGGTCGCCATCGCTGCGCCCGACGTAACTGAAGGTGCTGCCGAGGGAGGCGAGCAGACTGCTGCCCGAGGCACACCCGGCCAGCCAAAACGACGAGAGCATTGCGGCCAGGGCAAGACATGCCATGGACCGGCGAAGATTGCCAAGGGGCCAGTACATAATCATACTCCAGATGCATACCGCCGGATGTCCGCCCGCGGAAGCCTTTCCAGCGGGCCTCGCTCCGGGGCCATCGTGCAGGAACCCAGCCAGCTATACTATATACGGTTGCCAGGTTTCCGACAAGTGCGCGGCCGGTCAGCTCGGCCCGGCACAGTCTGGACGGCGGGTGCCGCGTGGGCGGGAGTCCGGAGGAGGATCGGCCGTTGGGCAGAACCCGGCCCGCTTCCTCCAGCATCGCGCACGGGCCAAATCGGCGGCAAAAACGGTTTGCATCAGCGGCCGGCTTGCCTGAAACTGAACCCCCGGATGTCAGCCCTGGGTGACCGATGCCAACTGAAGAAGAACAGATTCCGCCCTCGAAGGTGTTGATCGCGGACGACCATCCGCAGATTCTCGAGCTGCTGGAGGCCTACCTCGAAGCGCTGCCGGTGACCGTCTCGGTCGCCCGCGACGGGGAGGCCACCCTGGCCGCGGTGGAGCGCGAGCAACCCGACCTGATCCTGCTGGACATCATGATGCCCAAACGCAGCGGCTTCGAGGTCTGCCGCATCCTGAAAGACGACCCGCGCCACCGCGACATTCCGATCGTGATGGTCACGGCGTTGAACGAGGTCGGCGACATGGAACGGGCCCGCGAATCGGGCGCGGACGATTACCTCAGCAAGCCGGTGAACAAGAACGAGCTGCTCTCGCGGGTGCGTAACCTGTTGAAGCTCCGCCACCTCAAGCGTTCGCAGGATCGGTCTGAATCCGACGAGGAAGAGGACGGTTAGCAGTTCGCCGCAAAACTCTACGTCCACCCAATCTCTGTAGCGTCGGACCTCCGAGTCCGACGTTTCTGGGCCGCCAAGCCGGGTTCGCCGGACTCGGAGGTCCGGCGCTACTGTTTTGCGGCGGACGGTTAGGGCGTCGAGTTGGAGGCGTTCGCCGAACGCACAAAACGGACCGCTGCTGCCGGAACGCCGCGTGCGGTGAGCGTCTGCCGTAGGCGCGTCACATCGCTTTGCAGAGCCCGCTCGACGTGAATCGTTTGCACAGAATCGGGCTTGAGCTGTCGGCCGAGCCACAGCAGGTCGGCCAGATCCTGCGGGGCCACATAGCGTCCATTCACGAACGCTGCGCCGCGGAAGTCGAGTCGCAGCCGATAGGGACGCGGCCGCGCCGGACGCAGCACGAGTCGGACCGGGGTGCGCTCGGGTGGGATGGCGTCCGTGTCGGCTGCGACCCAGAGGTCCACATCTCGGCTGCTGTGGCTGCGGGAGAGGGCCAGCAGGCTGTCGGAGAAGCTCACCAACGCCACGCCGGCGCCGGAGCGGTCAGCGGCGAGCGTGCCGTCGTCCAACCGCCGAGAACCGGCAAAAACCCAGGGGCGTGACAACGGCGGGCGCGCATACTCGATCTCCCGCAGCCAACGATTTGCCTCGGCTTTCTGGAGGCGGCCGGCCGGGCCCCATTCGAACGACACGTCCACCAGGTCGCCGACGGGACGGCGAAAGACGCCCCGGCCTTCATCCCAGGTGGGCGGCTGCCCGGGTGACAGCCCGATCAGACCGAGGGCCATGTACACGTGCACGGCCGACGCTTCCAGCAGGACGATGCTCTCGTGCTCCTTTCCGGGGAAGCACGCGAGGAACTCGAGCGGCCCCGCGCGCAGAACCACCCGGCCACTCACGCGGACGGCCGGCTCGCTCCAGTCAATCGTGACGCCCGGCTGGAAAGCGGTCGGTCCGCTCGGGCGGGTGGCGGGCGACGAGGCGCTCTTGCCGGACGGCCTGCTCTGCACCGGGGTGTGGACCGGGCCTTCGGCGCCCAGGCCCGCGACAAGCAGTAGTGACAAGGCGCCCGCCGACAGAACCGACCAGACCGCCGGCACCGCCGGGTAAGAACACAAACGCCCGTCGCCTGGTCGCGACGGGCGTGGTGTTTGCTCGGTCTGCCGATCCGCGGTCACTGGATCAACCGGTGCTATCCGGCGCCGAGACGGCTGAGCGTCGGGAAGGCTTCCTCTTCAGCTTCCTTCTGGATGATGATCTTGGCCTTCATGAGAATCAGCAGGGTCATGACGTCCTTGACGGTTGTGGTGTTGGTGAAGGCGCGCTTGAGGATCGGGATCTTGCTCAGAATCGGGATGCCCGCCTCGATCTCGACCTCGCCGGCCAGCTTCACCCCGCCCAGCAGTACCGTACCGCCGTCCGGGATCGATACGGTGGTGTTCACCGTGGCACTTTGCTGTTCGAGGGTGGTCACGAAGGCGCCCGGAGAGTTCCCGCTGGCCCGCTGAATCTCGACCCGCTCCAGCCGCGGCGGGTTCGCTTGCGTGGCCGTCACGGTCACGGTCACGTACCGGCGATCGGCGCTGATGGTGGCATCGACGTCGAGGGTGGTTCCGGAGGAGGCGGTCGAGATCTGCGGCGCGAAGGCGGCGGCGCCTTCGGCGAGCTGCGGCTGAAGACTGGCCACATAGGTCCGCACGGTCCCGACGAAGATGTTGGCCCGCTGTCCGTTGAACAGCACCAGGCGCGGGGCCTGGACGATGCTCGAGCGCCGGTTGGCCTGGGTCGCCCGGATCAGGAAGTCCACCTGGAGGTTGTCGAGGAACGAGCCGGCGATGCTGAGGGCCGGTTGCAGCCCGGGGGTACTCCCCAGCGTTCCCGGCACGCCGGTGTTGATGTTGCCCGGGTTTACCAGCGGCAGGGTGCCCTGCTGCATCCGGATGGGGGTCATGTTGCCGATATGGGGCAGGACCCCGCCGTTGGGCGGGACAAAGGCCGCCTGCCCGAAGGGCTGCATCGGGCTCGGGCTCGCGCCGAGCGGCAGACCAAACGGGGGCGTGGCCGCAAAGGCGCCGATGCGGGAGAACTCGCGCGGGATCAGCACCGAGGCACCGGTGAACGGGTCTACCATCGGGGCCCCGGCGCCGGTGAAGGCCTGATCAAAGTCGGCGCTGCCCGCGTTGAAGACGAAGTCGAGGTCCACGCCCATCTCCTCGAGGAAGTTGTCGGTCACGCTGAGGAAGCGGGCCTCGATCGCGATTTGCAGGGCGCGGGTTTCACGCAACTGGCTGAGCAGGTCGGTAACCTGCTCATGGGCCTCGGAGGTGTTGTAGACGATGAGCTGACCGTTCAGCTCGCGCAGGTTGGCGTCCCCGCCGCCGGTCTCGCGCCACGAGTCCGGCTCCACGTTCTGACGGATGACGTCGGTGAGGTCGTCGATGATGAGCGTGGCGTCCAGCCCCTGGTCGAGCTCGTTCGTGGCGTTTTCTCCGATCTGGCTGAACAGGCTGCCGCCGACTCCGCCCATCCCGCCGCCCATGTTCTGGCCGACCTGCTGGAGGGCCTGGGTCGCATCGAGGCGTTGGGCGTTCGTGAAGCGGGGGACGTTCACCAGCAGATCGCGGATGTCGTAGACCACGACGAACTTGTCCTGGTCCAACTTCTCCTTGCTGGCGATACGCAGCAGGTTGCTCCCGACCGAAAACCCGAGCATCACGTCGCTGCCGCCGAGCTGACTGAGCACCTCGTCCAGCACGGTGTGGAACGTGACGTCGCGCAGCTTGAGCGAGACGGCCTTGTCGCGGTCGATGCCGTTGGCCTCCAGATCCTCCCAATCGACGGCCAGGTTAACCTGGTGCAAGTCGGCCAGGAACTCCATGACCTGCTCGACGGGCTGCTCTTCAAAGCGGATGTCGGGCAGAAGCTCCTCCAGCTTGCGGTTCAGCTCGTCGTCCTCACGGAGGCGGCCGTAGCCGCGCTCCAGGCCGGCGCGCCTGCGCGTGATTTCCTCCCAGTTGCGCGGATACAGGACCTCATAGGACCAGGGCGTCAAGCTCTCGTGCGCATCGACCAACGCCGATTGCATCTGCCGAACCTGGTCGCGATGTGTGGCCTTCTGCCGGTAGAGCAAGGCGAAGTCCTCGTACACCTCGAGCTGGTGGACGGCCTTCACGTTGGCCGGCTCGAGATAAAGGACCTGGCGAACCGCCTCGGCGGCCTCGCTGAAGCGCTGCTCCTTTCTCAACTGGTGGGCCGTGTTGAACAGTTGCTCCACTTTTTCCCGGCGGCGCTGCTCGAGCAGCCGGGTACGCTCCGTCTGGCGCTTCATGATTTCTTCGCGCTCGTCGGCGGCCAGCTTGACGAGGTACTCCTCGTACTTGTCGTCAACTTCCTGCTTGAGGGCCAGGGCCTGCGCCTTGGCGGTCTCGTACAATGACACCGGCTCGGCGTAGATGCGCGCAGCCTCGATCCGGTTCAGGGCCTGGGCCGCGAACTGGCGGGCCTCGTCGAACCCCTCCACCGCGATGGCCTGTCGCGCCATGCGCGCCAGCTCCTCCATCTTCGCCACGGCCCGCTCCCAACGCAGTTGATCGTGAAGACGCATCTCATCCACGACCGTCAAGCGCTTCGGGCCCTCTTGCACCTTGGCGGCTTCGGCCGCCGGGGCGCCCGGCTTGCCGGCCGGCTCCTCGGGCTTGGCGGGTGGCTTGGCCGGCGGACGCTCGGGCGGCTTGGCCTCCGGGCCGGCGGGCTTGTCCGAGACGGGCCCCTCCGGCTTGGCCGCTTCGGACAACTGTTTCTTCTCCGCGATCCGCTTGCACTGCGCGCCGGCCTCGTTGCGCAACGCCGTGGTCGCGTACTTGTTGGCCAGCACCGCGCGATACAGCCGGTCCGCCTCATCCCAGCCACCCTGCTCGTACGCCCGGTCGGCGTCCGCCTTGTCCTGCTCGGCCTTCTTGCTCCCCTGGATCGCCTCCGGCAAGACCTTCAGCAGCCGATCGAGCTCCGCTTTCTCGGCGTCGCTCAACTGCTCGCGGTCGATGCTCAGGGCGAGGTTCTGGGCGGCGACGTACTCCTGCCGGTCGAACAGCTCCATTGCCGATTTCAGCTCTTCGCTCTGAGCCGCGGCCGTGGAAACCAGCAATAGCGCGCATAACAGCGCCAAACCACTTGAGAGCCGAACCAAGTTAGTCATCGGGGATAACCTCCACATCTCGATACGCCCGTTGCCGTCTGAAGAACGGGGGTATCCACAGCGGCGACACCGTCCGCCCGTGTCGCCAAACCAACCCATAGTCGCTCACCACACATCGGCGGTCGGGTTGGATAAGCAGGGCGTACCAAACGTCCACCCGATTATCCGCAGGAAGTGTAGCGGTCCCAACTGCCCGACGCAACCGAAAAGTCGGCCCCCGTCCGCCCGGGGTGTGACCATTTTTTGGGGTGGCACGGGCAGGCCCCGGCGTGTGCCGGGGCCTGCTCACGGCACACGGCAGTCCGCTACGGCCGCAGTAGAGCATCTGAGCTCGGCGAATCCGAGACCACGATGTGGGTTTCGGCCGGTTCCACTTCGACGGCTACTGTCCGACCCCGCACGCTGATCTCGGGCGGCGGCAACAAATACGTCCCGGGCCGCACCACGACCAGCGGACACTCGTGAATCCACTCGCCGACCGGCAACTGCACTGCCGAATACGCCACGGAGTCCAACCGCACGCCGCTGCGCTCCCCCAGGCTGAGGAATCCCATCTGCTCGGTCGCAGGCGGGACGCACGCCGCGGGCAGCCGTTGCGACCACACAACGCCCTCCAGCCGTTCCTCCAGCGTGAGCTCGTCGCGGATCAACAGCCACTGCCCCGGCACGAGCCGCGCGCCGGGTGCCAGCGGCGTCGCCACCCGCTCTGCGCTGCCGACCGTAATGAGTGCGCGCTGATCTACGGAGCGCTCGGCCTGCTCGCGCTCGCCGGTCAACAGTAGCAGCGTGCGTTTGACCCTGATCGGCGGCGGTAGCGCGTCGGGCGGGCCAACGGGCCTGGCGCGCTGCGGGGCCGGGACGCGGTATGCACACTCAACACGCTGCCGAACACCCTCTGCCTCGAGCTCGATAACGGCGGTCCCCGCGCCGGCCCGGATTGCTTCCACCCGTGCCAGCACGCGCACACGTTTGTGGGGCCTCAGAGTGAGCGTAACGGAGGCCTGCTCGCCGGCGGTCTGCTCCGCAGCCTCGCCGCTATCCACCCGCACCGTCTCGATATGCAGCCCGTCCCCGCCTCGGATCGAAACAAGAGCTGCGACCGGAGCGGACCGCGGGTTCTCGAGGGTGACTGCGAAGACGCTGCGGTCGCCGATGGTAAATACCTCCGCCACGTCGGCTAGCACACGGATTCCCTCGCGGGCGTCCAGCATGAGCGCGTCAGTTGCCAGCACCCCGCTCGGCGAGCGGGCCAGCACGATCAGTCGGTAACGGCCAGGCCACGCGGGGATCGGCACCTCCAGGCGGGTGCGGTCGGCTTCGATCGGCCGGCTATCCGCCCACAGCGTCGTGCCCTCGAACAAGGCCGCCGCCAGCTCCGGCGACAGCCGATCGCCCGGGGTGGCAGATTGCGGGGCCGGACCCTCATCATCACCGGTCTGCCCGGGGTCGCGGTAGCGTCTGGCGTCCCCGCCGGACGTCTTTGCTGTCGAGGAAGTGACCGTCAGACCACCGATCTCGCGGGCGGTACCCTCGCGGACGGGACCAGGAACCCATTCCACATAGCCGGTCCCGGCCGCGTCGATCAAACGGGCGAGCAGCATGGCCGGTGGTGCTGCACCCGCCCCGCGCGGGCAAACGACGTCAACGCTGACGACCGCTCCCGGCGAAACCTGGTCCGAAGCCGGCTCAAGCGTGAGTGCGAGCGCTTCCTCCTCCGCCGGCTCAACCGCAGCCGAGGTCAGGACTTGGAAGCCGTCGGCCGCGACAGTCGCGACGAACACCCGGGCGTCGGCGAAGGGCCGGCCCTCGATCGGCAGGAAAAGCTCCGCGCTTCCGTCGAGCTCGGGAATCGTGGAGGCGGCCAGCGGGTCGCCGGCCTCCGCGAACACCAACAGCGGCTGACCGACCTTACCGGACAGGCTTACCTGAATGCCCCACCGCTGTTCACGCCGCGCGTACTCGGCCTGACACTCGACGCCCGGCGTGACGACCCCTATTGCCGCTCCGCTCCCGTAGACCTCTATCGACCTGTACACGTGCAGCGGCTCGCCGACTTCCATCGGCAGCGTGGCCAGGACCTCGTAGCTGCCCGGAGCGTTCGGACACCACGACTCGCTTTCCAAGCCTCCGACCGTGGAATACAGGCGTAGACGGGCGACGGTCGCGCCCGCGTGTCGCAGCTCGAGCGTAGGCCGTTGCCCGGAGGCCCGGTTTTCCGGGTCGAACCACGCCAGCCGGAAACGGACCAGCTCTCCGGCCCGGGGTTCGGGCGGATCGTGGCTGAGCCAAAGGTGGACGGGCGCTGAAGGGGAGACCGGGGACACGAGTGCCTCGGCGAAGCCGGGAGCCTGACGCTGATCCCAGCCAACCACACTAGCCCAGACGCCGACCGCCAATGGTCCGGGCGGCATCTCGAACAGCGATACCGGAATGCTGAAAGCCCAGCGCCCCTGCGCGTCGAGCCGACCGTGACCGGATACCGGCAGCGAGGCGACCGGCTCGGTTTGGGAGTCCGCGCTCGGCAGCCGCACCGCACGGGCCGTGTAATAGACCTTGGCGTCCGCGAGCGGCGTCCCCCATGGGTAGGCGGCATGAATCTCACCTGCCAGTTCGGCAACGCCGGGTTCGAGGCGGGCCGGCAAATGGCACGTGACGGTGAACCGGGGAGCGTCCGCCGGCCATACGTCAAAGCCGAACCGCCCACGCACGTTCTCCAGCACCTGGTTGCCACGCCGCACGATGACGGTCAGGCGCTCGCCCGCCGAGTCTTCGACAATCGGCAGCTCCACGCTGAAAGCCCCCGTCGGGGAGACCTCCGCCCGGGCGGTATGTCGTAGCTTTTCGAGCGGGTTGACCACATCGAGCCGGAGCGCCTGCCCGGCCTCCGGCGAAGCGGCGCTGCCGCGCGCCGGCAGCAGCAGACCAAAAAGTCGGAGAACTTGGGCGGGACGCGCGTCCGGAGAATCGGCCACCAGCGCCACCGCCGGCGCCTCCGCGTACGAAGCGGCGGGCAGCCTGCCGCAGCAGAGGGCCAGGTGCTCGCCCGCTTGCACCAGGCATACCCAGCGCTTGTTGCGCAGCAGGCGTGCCTCGGCCGGCAGCGCGAGCCGGGCGACGCCCCCGGCAAAACGTGGCCGGGTCGGCACGAACGACCCGTGCATCCAAAAGCGGGCCGACAGGTTGTCATACAGCGATTCCGCAACCGGTTCGCTTGCGCTCGCCCAAATCAGCGCGTGCCGTCGTCCGACAAGCGTCACGGCGTGCAGGTCGCTGACCAGAACGAGCTTCTTGGTGACCAGCGGTCGGCCGTCGGCGTCCACCCCCTGGGCCACCGCGACATAGGCCCCGGGCCCAGCGGCGCAGGTCAACGGCTCGGCCGGGGCGGCAGAGGTCCACCATTCGTACGGCGTGGCGGCACGGGTCACGATTTCGCGCGTGAATACGACCGAACCGGACACGGGGAGCCGCCCCTCGGCAAAGCGGCCCTGGCACGACGCCAGCCAATCGCCCAGGTCCACTCGCCGCAGCTCGAACTGCACCGAATCCAGGTTTCGCACGCGCAGGCCGACCCGGACCGGCCGTCCGGCAGGCGTGGCGGCGGGTACGTCCACCAGCAGTTGCGGCCGGCTGATCGCCTTGACCCGCTGCTCGGCCCGGCGTGATAGCTCGCCCAGCCCGGCCGCCTGTGCCCGACGATAAAGTCGCAGCGCCGCGACCCAATCACCCTGCTGCTCGCAGCGTTGGCCGAGCGCGAAACACGCTTGAACGCCGGCTGGCGTGAGCGCCGCGGAGCCCGCCAGCCGCTCGAGGATTTCCAAACCCTCGGCAACCTTGTCGCCCGCGTCGATCAGGTTCTCCGCCAAGACCAGATCGATCCGGGCCGCCGCGTCCGCGTCGTCGGGCAACAGCGCCGCCACCCGCGCGCGCAGCTTGGCGATCTGGGCCCGGCGGACCGCGCGGGCCTCATCCGGGCTCCGTGGCCGCTGAACCCCCAACTGTTCGAGCGACACCTCCCACTCGTTGTGGCGCGACCAGGCCTGGGCCAGGGCGGCGTAGGTCTCGGCCAACCGCTCGGGCTGCTGTCGCTCGGCGAAGCCCTTGGCCGCCGCGTCGAGCTCGTGAATCGCCGAGGCGGTCTCCTCCAGGGCCAACTGCGCGATCCCGCAGGCCAGTCGGCACTCGGGCCGCGCCAGCAGCGTCGGGTCTTCCCGCGCCAACTGGGCTAGCCGCGCACGCCCATCCAGCCGGTCGTTGCGCGCCGGCATGCGCATGGTCGCGATGGCGTGCAAGGCGGTGGCTTCGGGGCGAGCGTCTCCGTCGCGAAGCCACCGCCTTGCACGCCATCGCGACCATGAGCATACCGGCGC
>Ga0114919_10001459_pt1 | contig 18974 bp, 19 predicted proteins | sample BlataG_FD_88682 | JGI IMG/M metagenome (GOLD analysis project Ga0114919, IMG submission 88682) | Deep subsurface microbial communities from Black Sea to uncover new lineages of life (NeLLi) - Black_00105 metaG | ecosystem: Environmental > Aquatic > Marine > Oceanic > Sediment | place: Atlantic... | reverse complement strand
CCTTGCGAATGACATCCACATACCACTGGGAGAAATCCTCCGCCTGACCGGTGATTGCGGTGACCATCTTCTTCTCTTCCATACCGATTCTCCTTCGGACTATCACTGGAAAAAATTTTATAGGAGCGATTATATCAGAATAATCCATAAGCACAAGATTTTTCTGACCTCAAAGCCCATAAATTAACATTTGCCCTTGCATTGACCGCCGCCGAGTTATATACTATGCAAAAATCCATCCAACAGGAGCAAGTCGTATGGCAAAAGGCATTATCTTCATCGCCGATGGTATGGCTGGACGCCCCCTCGCCGAGCTGGGCGGCGCAACCACCATAGAAGCCGCCGAAACCCCCAACATGGACTTGATAGCGGCACAAGGAGAATGTGGAATTCTTGACCCCATCGCTCCCGGGGTGCGACCCGGTTCGGATACCGCCCACCTAGCCCTCTTCGGCTACGACCCCTATCAATACTACACCGGGCGAGGTCCCTTTGAAGCCATAGGAGCGGGGCTTGAGGTAAAAGGCGGGGATGTGGCTCTGCGTATGAACTTCGCCACCATAGATGATAAGGGAGTGGTGATTGACCGCCGTGCCGGACGCATCCAGGAGGACCAGGGCACCGATGAGCTGGCATCCCTGCTCAATGGCTTGGAGATAGACGGAGTGAAGATATTGTGCAAAGCCTCCACCGCCCACAGAGGTGCGGTGGTTCTGAGGGGAGAGGACCTTTCCGGCGAAATAGATAACGCCGACCCCCACCGTGAGGGCAGTCCCATCCCCAAAGCTCGCTCTTTAACCGAGGAGGCGCAGCGCACCGCCGGGTTGGTGGATAAGCTGATAGAGAGGGCAAAGGAGCTTTTGGGCGACCATCCCATCAACAAGAAACGCCAGAAGGAGGGGAAGCCGTCTGCTAACTGCATACTCCTGCGTGGAGCCGGGATAGCCCCCCAGGTTCAGCCCTTCAACGAGCGCTATGGCATCAAGGGTTCCGCTGTGGTGGAGGTGGGGTTGATTCGGGGAATAGCCCGCTTTCTAGGTTTGGCGTTGATAGATGTGCCCACCGCCACCGGGGGCTACGACACCGACGAGAAAGCCCTTGCCCGGGCGGTGCTTACAGCACTCAAGAAGTATGACCTGGTGTTTACCAACATCAAAGCCCCGGATCTGGGCGGGCACGACGGCGACGCCATAAAGAAGATCTCCGACATTGAGAAGGCGGACAGGATGTTGGGGATAATCTATGAGGGGATAAAGGAGAGCGACACCCACATCGCCGTCCTGTCCGACCATTCCACGCCGGTAGCCTTGCGTGACCACACCGGCGACTCCGTCCCCATAGCCACCTGGGGGAAGATGACCCGCCCCGATGGGGTCACCCGCTTCGGCGAGCGACCGTGCACCAGCGGAGGACTGGAACGAATCCGGGGTATGGACCTGATGCCCATTATGCTCAACCTGATGGGGGCATCTGAGAAGTTTGGAGCATAACCCGAAATAATCTCGGAATTTGAGACAAATAATCCGAAAAGGAGAAGAAGATGAGCAGGAACCTGGCACTCTTTACCCTGTTCGCCCTTCTGGCAATACTGCTCATATCCACCATTGCCCTGGCGGTGAAGACCTGCCCTGTCTGCGATAGGCAGAACTCAGACACCATGAAATATTGTATGCACTGCGGAGCCCTTCTGCCCACCACCGGGGATACCGAGGGCGTGGAGCCATATACCGGCGGTTTTGAGGGCATGGGCTTGGTGGTGACCATTGACGCCCACTACAGCGCTCTGAACTGGGACAAGCCCCCCAGGGAATACTACTGGCATTTCCGTGTGACTCTGATGGGGGTAGGTTCGGAATACGGCGAGTTAAATGTGACCAGAGAGTTCAACACCCAGTCGGTGGCTCTGCAGGAGATGATACACTGCCCCAAAGGGAACTATGCGCTGGAGGTGGAGGTCATCCGCAAGGTCAAGGACACCTACACAACCGAATATAAATATCAGCGGGTGATATTCACCGACGAGGAGCCCCAGCACGAGTTCTCCATCCTCATCGCCGGCGGGGAGCTGGTGATACTGACCCTGGACGGGGAGAAGACGGAGGCGATACTGTTTAAGCAGTAGGGGAAATTGCCGCAAGTATAAAATAACGAAGCCCCCCCCGCCACGGCGGGGGGGCTTTGTTTTATAAAATGATATTTAAAGGGGAGTTGTGGTTCGAGATAGCTTCCGCCAAGCGAATATTAGGGATTTCAGCTCGAAGGGCGTAAGAATGAATAAAGATTTGCCGTTTGATTTGGTGTTAAAGCAGGCGGTATTTTAGTTTTAACGAGAGGTGTGTTATTACTTGACTTGGTATAGTTATTTTTGTATACTTATAGATGCAAAGGAGGGAGAAATGGCTTCAGTCAAGAAAAAGGAACCAGAACATAAGAAGTTAAAAATAGAATGGGATTTTTCGAATCCAGTAATACCAAAAGTTAATGCTTTTAGCATTATTTATAGCAAATCTTCTATGGTTTTAATGATTGGTCTTATTGACCCAGTTATATTAACTGAAAGTCCAGAAGACCTAAGGAATAGGCAACCCGTGATGATTAAAACCTTAGGAAGGTTTTCTTTCGATTTTGATGATTTTAAAAGATTGAAAGAGGAGGTTGATACGGTTTACGGAAAAATGGAAAAAGGGGGTGAAGGCGCTTAATGGACTTACTTGCTTCTACTTGGGAGAAAGATGAACTAAGTGATAATTATGAGTATCCACCATTTTTGGGAAAAAGGGAATACTTTACTCGACCATCATCAAGAAAAAACAAAAAATCACTTGATGAGTCAAGCCAAACGATGAAAAATATGGCAATTCCGCCAGAGAAAAACCTCGTTTCTATTTTGCTGAACAATCTCCAAGACCAAGTGAAAATTGAGGGATTAAAAGAGGTCAAGGATTTCTTAACGGAAAATTTACATCTCTACAATGTGTTAAAAGATGGTCTTGATCAGGTGAGTTCCTTTTTTGAGGATGTTTGTCCAATCCTTGCATTATATGAAGACCCAGAGATCGACGAGATGGTAGACTTAGTTGTTTATATTCCTTCAAAGTATAAAGAATGTCGGAGTGCATATGAGGGATTTTGGGATTCTTGGATACTTCCCAATCTAAAGAATATGGATGGCAAACTACACTTTATTAGGTCACCTTGGCTTGAGTGATTTTAATTGGAAAGAGCATTTTGATCTATCTCAAGAATTTCGTTGTAGGATTTCTTTGATCGTTAATGAAGAAGAGATAGATGAAGAATCCTGCTTTAGAACTTATATAAGCAGGATATGCATGTCAATGTTTTGTGTTTTAAGAGACAAGATAGGTCTTACGGGAAAAAGTGACGAAGTTTATAAGAACATTAGGGATTATTTAAAGAGACTTGGATTGCATGATATAGACGATAAATTATGGCAATTGAGAAAACTTCGTAATCTTGCAGATTATGGCAATGATAGCATTAGTTATATTGAAGGTGTTGCTGATGAAGCACTCGGACATTCAAATTACATCGATGGTGAATTAAGTCGAGTTAAACCGAGATGACGGATTAATAGTTAACTTGAAAGAAAATCTTCTTGAACCAGTTTTTTAGTGACCTGTTAACAGATTGTGACTATGAATCAATTAAAATCAGACTATGATTGGAATGGTTACCTGGTACTTGCTAAATACTTTATGATTAGAGATGAGTATATGAATAACGAATCATATCTTCGTAGTTCAATAAGTAGATCTTATTTTTCTGTTTTATGTTCGTTGAGGAACCACTGGGGTTTTGATGATTTTAGAAGCGATGAATTTAAGAAGGAGCTAAGTAATTTTGAAGAAAAGATAGGAAAAGATGACCTTGGCAGACATGAATACGTCGTAAGAAGGGTAAGAGAGAGAAGTAAGTTTCTTGGGGAAATGCTAGGTAAATTGAAGGAATATAGAGAGTGGTCTGATTACGAGACTAATATACATCAAGTGATGGTTGACAATGGGGTAGAGGATAACTTGTTAAAATTATGCGAACTTTCATACTGTTACGCAAGAATTTTATTAGAGAACATAGATACAATAAGTTGAGCAACCCGTTTGATTCATGAAGGTGATTTTTAACTGCGTTTTATTCTGCGATTGGTTGCTCTCTACCACAGAGAGCCTTTATTTATGGGGATAAAAAAAAGAAAGGATAATGGAAAATGTTGCATGAAAGAGACAAACTAAGATTTTACATCAAAGGAACAAAAAATCTTTTGTTCGAACTCACTATAAAAAAAGTAAAACAAGTAGAGGACGGAAAGTTGCAAGTTTGGATCGAAGAACCGCACGCTAAAAGTGGGAAGTCAATCCCAGCAATTGCGGTCGATAGGGATGGCAAAGAATACGATGTTAAAAAAACATGGGTAAATAGCCCAAAAAATTGGGGTTTTATTCTTCAACAGATTTAGCTCTACTAGATTCTTTGGAATTTGATTTGCCGTATGTAAGGGTATAATTCTGAAGAATTTTTATATCTACCCCCCCTCCACAACCCTTATCTCCTCCTCGGTCAGTCCATACAGCTCATAGACCAGATTATCTATCTGCCTGTCGGTGGCGGTTATCTGGCGTTGCCCCGCCTCGGCGGGGTGGTCGGTGCGGGCGGAGGCCAGCTTCTTGTGCAGAGAAAGCATGTCCTCCACCAGCGCCACCATCTTGTCGTGGCGTTTCACATCCTCCGGGTCGTCAAAGTCAATGGTGCGGAAAGGTAACGCTTTTACTTTGCTTAATTTTACCTGAGGAAATACTCTACCACCTTCCTTTACTGTCTCTAAATATATGTAATTTAAGTAATGTGAGTTAATCAAGCCTAATATGTATTTTAAACTATAATTATTATCTTTAAGTATGCCTGCTTGAAGAGTGTTAGCGAACCAGTATTTTCCAATAATTACAGCTATTATTCTATCACTTGTTTGACGCCATACTATCTTCTCTGGAAGATTAAAAATATCTTCATTAAAATAAACAATCTCGTTTTCTCTTAATACTTCTTTGTAATTTCCAACAAAATACCTCTCATTCGAGTAATCTATATACCAACCACTTTTCTTCAAATCAGCACCTATTAAGAACCTATGGTCATTTTTATTTCTTTTTCTCCCTTCATAATATAATCTTGACCTTAAATCTGTTTTACCTTTTTGCTCCATTCCAACATTAACTCTTTGGTGTTTTATACCACAATCCTTACAATCAAGTATTTCCCCTAAAAATATCTCATTTTCTTTCAACTCTTTATAAAAAGTAACGAATGTATTTTGTGTTGTTTTATTATATAAGGATTGGTCTATTTCTCTATATATTTTTTTTCTGCTTATTACTGCCCTTTCATTATTATCCATTGTTTGTGATGTGTCCAAAATAAAAACCTTAGATTTTATCTTTGGTTTCACCTTTTCTATTACCAATACACAGGACGGAGCAACAACCTTACTAGAAAAAACCTTATCTCCAACATTCCAAATAATATTAATTTTAAAATCCATTAATAATTTTCGTATATCAATGTATCTTGGTTGGAATAGTAACGCGCTTGGCACAATCATACTAAAAAACCCATCAGATTTTAATATCTCTATTCCTTTGTCAATGAATAACTTAGATGTATCTTTATACTTTTTAGTGCTACGTGGATAAGCTTTACTAAAATATTCAGTTAGATCATCTATATCACCACCCCACGGCGGATTGCCTATAACCGCATCAAACCCCGCCCCGCCTATGGCGGGGGCGGGGCGGGGCCCCATTATCTCACTAAACTCCTCATCCCAGTCAAAAGCGTTTATGCGCAACCGCTCCTCGTCTGAAAGGAGGCTAATCTGCTTGCCCTGGTAGAAATCAGGTCCGATGAGCGAGTTCCCGCACTTTATGTTGGTCGCTAAATCGGGAAGTGCCCGCTCCCTGAATATCTCCAACTGGCGGTTGAGGGTCTCCCCGCTCTCCCCCTCCAGCACCTTGAGCAGTAGGGAGAGCTTGGTCACCTCCACCGCCTGGGGGTCTATGTCCACCCCGTAGATGTTGTTCAGCAATATCCGCCTCCGCTCCGCAGTGGTCAGCCGATACGCCCCCCCAGGTCCCTCGTATAGTTCCTTTCGCCACTTCTCAAATCCCCCGTCATTTTGATAATATTCCAGGTGCCAGTCCAACAGCTTCTGATACGCCCCGATGAGAAAGGACCCCGACCCGCAGGCCGGGTCCAGGATGCGCAGTTTGGAGACCTGCCGGGGCGTCTTTCCCTCCAGCAGCTTCCCCACGGTCTTCTCCACGATGTAGTCCACTATGTAGGTGGGGGTATAATAGACCCCGCCGGCTTTCTTGACCTCCGGCTTCTCCTCCACCACCGCCCGATGCCCGGGGGTGAGGCGTATCACCTTGCCCAGAAACTGCTCATAGACCTGCCCCAGTATGTCCGCCGGCAGGACGGAGAACTCGTAGGGGCTCTCCGGGTAGTAAAGGTCCTTGATAATCTCTTTGGGCACCTTATCGTCAATCTTAAGGGTGGGGGTGAGGGTGTCCGGCTTTTGAGGTCGTCCCCGCTCCCGGTTGAAGTGGAAGAGCCCGGAGTTGTAGCGCTCGTCGGCGCGGTTGAAGAGCGCCACCAGACGGGGATATATCTCCCCCGCCCCGCCAGAGGCGGGGGCGGATAGGAGGGCGCTGAGCTCGCCGTATTCCTCTATGCCCCGGTCCTCGCAGATGCGCAGGAAGATGATGCGGTCAATTATGCGCTGAACGGCGAAGTTCAGCTCCCGGGTGGAGAGACCGGGGTTGCGCAGGGCGATGTTACGCGCCAGCTCATCCCGCCAGGACTCTATATCCTTGAGGAAGGCGTCGTCCACCTCGGCGGTGCCCTTCTTCTTGCGGGTGGTCTCAACATATTTATCAAAGGAGCCCTTGCGGATTGCGGAGGGGGAGAAGATGTCGGCTATCTCCTCCCAGCGGTCGGTGTAGTCGCGGTAGGTGAGGTTGATTATCCGCCCCAACGAGGCTTTGTCGTTTTTCGCCGGCTTGATGCGGGTGTCATAGACCGCAAACTCCTCAAAGTCGGTCAGGATGGAGAGGGGCAGTTTCGCCGACCAGGCGTATCGGCGAAGTTGGAAGGCGGGAAGAGGGTCAACGCTCAGGTTGATTGCCGGTTTCTTGGTCTCCACGAAGAATTTGCGCATCCCACCGATGCGGAAGCTGTAGTCCGGGGCTTTGGTGGCTCCCCCCACCTTGACCACAGCTTCGTGCACCACCTCTTTGTATGCCTCCGCATATCCCTTCTCGTTGAAGACATCCCATCCCAGGGCGATGAAGAAGGGATTGGCGAATTCGTTGCGCAACTGGGCTTCGTTGTAACGGGGGGAGCGGTATTGGTCAATGTTCTCTTCAAATCGCTCCACTAATTTAAGTATGGTATCCGGCGCCTGCAATTATATCCTCCTACTGGTAAGACATAGATATGAAAATTATAGCATAAAAATTACTCCCGTGCCACCACCCGGGCGAACCTGCGCTTGCCCACACGAAGCACCCTCTCCCGGGATATGTCCACCTGGGCGTCGGCGTCGCTTATCCGCTCCCCGTCCAGGCTGACCGCCCCCTGCTCCACCAGGCGCCTGGCTTTGCCCTTGCTCTCCGCAAAGCCCACCGAGCAGACCAGCTCCACTATCCACATGCGCCCCCCCCGCCCCGCCTTTGGCGGGGGCGGGGCGTCAACATGCATCAACGCCATTTCGCTGGGATCTTTGCCGGACTGGAATATGCGTGCGAACTCCTCCTCCCCCCGCCTGGCTCCCTCTTCCCCGGCATAGAGGGCGGTTATGGCACGCGCCAGACGCTTCTTAGCCTCCATAGGGTGGAGCTTTCCACTTTCTACCTCGGCAAGTATCTTATTAACCTCCGCATCCGACAGTCTACTCGCCAGACGGTAGTAGGTCTCCATAGCCGAATCGGGGATGGACATCACCTTGCCGAATATGTCCACCGCGGACTCGGTGATGCAGATGTAGTTACCTTGCGACTTGCTCATCTTCTGCTCTCCGTCGGTGCCCACCAGAAGGGGCACGGTGAGGATAATCTGCGGTTCCTGACCATGGTCCCTCTGCATCTGACGGGCGAGGAGAAAATTGAACTTCTGGTCGGTCCCCCCAATCTCCATATCCGCCTTCAGGCATACGGAGTCGTATCCCTGGGCGATGGGATAGAGGAACTCGTGCAGGGAGATGGACACCTCGTTCTGGTAGCGCAATAAGAAGTCGTCCCTCTCCAGCATGCGGGCTACGGTGGTGGAGGAGCAGAGGCGGATGACATCCTCAAAATTGAGCTTGGAGCACCATTCGGAGTTGTAAGCCACCTCGGTGCGTTCCACATCCAGTATCTTGGAGACCTGCGCCCGATAGGTTTCTGCGTTCTTCTCCACCTCCTCCCGGGAGAGCGGAGGACGGGTCCTGGAACGACCGGAGGGGTCGCCTATCATACCGGTGAAGTCACCGATGAGGAAGATGATGTGATGCCCCAAATCCTGCAGTTGTTTCAGCTTGAAGAGGCTGACCGCATGACCCAGATGGATGTCCGGCGCAGAGGGGTCGGCGCCGTATTTTATGCGCAGTGGTCTCTTCTCACTACGCCCTTTCTCTATCTTGCTCAGTAGCTCCTCGGGGGAGATCAACTCATCGGCTCCCTCGGCAATCCGGTCTACTTCCTCTTGGGGGGAAAGCCTCTTCTCGGTCATAAGGAATCATTCCACCTTGAATAAAGACGATTGGGTATTTATCCGATTAAAAAAACAGCCCCCGGAGTATCCTTAGGGGTGCACATTATCATCGCCGGGGCTAGGCTGGTATTTAAGGAATTCCATACAGAGCCTTGAGAATACCGACGGAGTGTTCCTGCACACTTGCCGAGGGGTCTTCGGGAGGAGAGTCTGTGTTCTGCGGCTGTGGTTCCTCACGAATAAATGTGTCGTTGAAGTTATTGTCCGTATCCCAGCTATTTCCCTGATATTCGCTATGGACCATCCCGCTCTTTCGCTCAATGGAGGAGCCCATAGCAGGGTTAATCTGCGGCGCCTCCTCATAGAATTCGTTATCGGAGACCGCACCCCAACCTATGATATCAACTATTTCATCCCCGCCGCCCACCAGGCGGACCCCGCTATCCAGCGAATCCATTAGAATGTCGTAGGTGGTAATATCGGGGAAGGGCCAATCGCCGGGCCAGGTTCCCATATCCGTGCTTATGCCGATGAGGAAAAAACCGTAGGTGGGAATGATACTACCTTCGTCAAAATATACTGCGTTCAACCCCTCCTCCTCCGAACTGAGAATCTCCAGGCGCCAGCCGCTGAGGTCCACACTATATTCCAAGGGATTATATAACTCCACGAAGCGGGCGCCTTCCTCGCTCATAACCGTATGCGAGTAAACCTCACCTATGACCAGGTGAAAGTCACTGGCGAAGGCAGACGAAACTGCTAAAAGCAGGAGAATACAAAGAGACGAAATTCTCAGAGTAACCACCTCCTCAATTTATACTTACGCTAATATAATATATCATTACCCTCAACCCCTGTCAAGTGAAAAAAACCGTTTATTTTCAAAAAAGCTAATTAAACCACCTAAAAAACTCCTATACTCCACATTTTTAAGAATTTTCCCCCAAAAAGACAGTAACAACCCCCAGCAGATACCTACTGGGGGTTGTCGGCAACATAAAAGCGGCTATTTCTTCTCGGAATAGTCGTAGAAGCCCCGTTTGGTCTTTCGTCCAAGATAGCCTGCCTGCACCATCTTACGCAGTAAGGGACAAGGACGGTATTTGCTGTCACCAAAGCCGTTATGGAGCACATCCATGATGTCCAGACAGATATCCAGACCTATCAGGTCGGCAAGCGCCAGAGGACCCATAGGGTGATTCATTCCCAACATCATCACATTGTCAATCGCCTCTTTGGTTGCCACACCCTCGTAGAGGGCAAAGACCGCCTCGTTAATCATGGGCATGAGCACCCGATTGGAGATGAAGCCGGGATAGTCGTTTACCTCCACCGGGGTCTTCCCCAGTTTTTCGGTAACCTCCCATACAGTCTTGAAGCACTCATCGGAGGTCTCTATTGCCCTGATCAGCTCCACTAACTTCATCACCGGCACCGGGTTCATAAAGTGCATACCGATTACTTTGTCCGGACGATCTGTGATGGCGGCAATCTCGGTTATGGGGATGGAGCTGGTGTTGGAAGCAAAAATAGTATCGGGAGATGACTGCTTATCCAGCTTGACGAAGATGTCCTTCTTCAAATCCCGGTCCTCAAATACCGCCTCCACTACCAGGTCGGCATCCTTGGCATCCGCCAGTTCCAGCGACGGCTTTATCAGCTTCAGTGCCGTATCCGCATCCTCCTGGCTGATCTTCTCCTTGCTCACCATCCGCCCCAGGTTTTTCTCTATCGTCTGCATCGCCCGGTCAAGGTAGGACTGCTCCGTATCTATCAGGGTAACCTCATATCCCGATTGAGCGAAGACCTGGGCTATGCCATTTCCCATTGTGCCCCCACCTACTACCGCAACATTCTTGATAGCCATAATCCTCTCCTCCTTAATGGTTTATTTACATTTCAATGCTCATTGCGACCGCATCGCCGCCACCCAGACAGAGCGTAGCCAGCCCCTTCTTCGCCTTGCGGTCCTTCATAGCGTATATCAGGGTTACCAGAATACGACATCCACTGGCTCCGATGGGATGGCCCATGGCGACGGAGGCACCATTCACATTCACAATGTCCCAATTGAAGCCCAGCTCTTTGCCGTCGGCAAGCACCTGAGCGGAGAAAGCCTCGTTGATCTCTATCAGGTCATAGTCATCAATCTTGTCCTCGGTCTTCTTCATTAAATTGCGCACCGCCTCAATGGGAGCATAGAAGAGCATCTTGGGCTCCACCGCACCGGTGGCGTAGCCGGTGATTTTTGCCTGCGGTTCCACCTTAAGCTCCTCGGCTTTGTCCGCTGACATCACGATAACCGCCGCCGCTCCGTCATTTAGACCGGGGGCGTTTCCGGGGGTGATGGTGCCCTCCTTGGAGAAAGCGGGCCTCAATTTTGCAAGAACCTCCTCAGTGGTATCCTCCCGGGGACCCTCATCCACCTCAAAGGGGATGGGGTCGCCTTTACGCTGGGGGACCATTACCGGGGTTATCTCCTCCTTGAACTTTCCCCCTTTGATGGCAGCGATAGCTTTTGCGTGGCTTCCCGCCGCCCAGGCGTCCTGTTCCTCCCGGCTGATACCCGAATTCTCGGCGGTGAAGTCGCCCAGAACGCCCATATGACAATCATTGAAGACGCACCACAGACCATCGTGAATCATACCATCTACCAGTTTCATGTCACCGAACTTCTGGCCGGTTCGTCCCTTATAGAAATAGTGGGGGACATTGGACATGGACTCCAACCCACCAGCCAGGATGACATCCGCTTCTCCGAGTTGGATTATCTGGGCGGCAAGTGAGACCGCACGCAGACCCGAGCCGCAGACTTTGTTTATGGTCATCCCACTGATTGTTGGAGGGATACCACCTTTGACCGCCGCCTGGCGGGCGGGAGACTGTCCCGTTCCTGCGGAGACCACATTGCCCATAATTACCTCTTCAATCACTTCGGGCTTGATCCCCGCCCTCTTGACTGCTTCTTTGACCACTACCGCGCCTAAATCCGGTGCCGATACGGTCGCCAGTCCTCCCAAGAAGCGACCTATAGCCGTGCGGCAGGCGCCAGCAAGTACCACATCTCTTTTCATCTCTTCCTCTCTTTCTCTATGTTAATGTTTTTCGGTTTCATTCCTTCCACGAGGGCTCCCTCTTCTCCAAAAAAGCCCGCATACCCTCACCGGTCTCCCCGGAGGCGAAGCACTCACCGAAATATTTTGCCTCTATTGCCCCCCCCTCCTGGGAGCCAAGCACCAGCCCTTCGTTTATCGCCTTCTTTACCAGCTTGACTGAAAGCGGTCCCCGAGAGGCAATCTTTAAGGCAATTTCGGTCACCTTCTCCATAAGCTCCTCGGCGCCGAAGACTTCGTTTACCAGCCCTATCTCCTCGGCACGTTTAGCATCAATCATATCTCCGGTAAGAAGCATCTCCTTAGCCCGAGGCAGACCGACTATCTTGGGAAGCCTTTGGGTGCCGGCAAATCCCGGGGTTACCCCCAGGGTGACCTCCGGCTGACCAAGCTTAGCCTTCTCTGATGCATAGCGCAGATCGCAAGCTAAGGCAAGCTCCAGCCCCCCACCCAGGGCAAAGCCGTTTATGGCGGCGATGACCACCGTTCCCATCCTCTCAATCTGCAGGAAAGCCCTCTGACCGTGCAGGGAAAGTTTCTCCGCCTCACCTCCGCTCATATCCACCATCTCGGCGACATCGGCCCCGGCCACGAAAGCCTTTCCTTCGCCGGTGATTATCACCACCCGCGCCGCCGAATCCGCATCCAGCGCCTCCATTGTCTCCCGAATCTCGCCCAAGACCTCACTGTTCAGCGCATTCAGGGCATCCGGACGATTGACCTTCACCATCGCCAACGGACCGTCCTTGCTGACATCCAAAAAACCCATCACTCCTCCTTCCTACATGCTAAAAACAGTCATCTTTTTTGCACCAGCTCTATCATCAAACCCCCGGTGGAACGGGGATGAATGAAAGCTATCAGCTTTCCCCCCGCCCCTTTGCTGGGCTCGGATGTGGTAAACTCCATCCCCCGAGCCTTAAGCTCCTCCATCGCTTTACTTATGTCCTCCACATTGAAGGCTAGATGGTGAAGACCGGGACCGTGTTTGGCGATAAACTTTGCCACGGTGCCTTCGCCGGTGGTATCCTCCAGAAGCTCTATGGGCGCCCCGCCGCCGGAAAGGATTGCCAGGCGCAAGCCCCTCTCCTCAAGCTCCTCTTCTGCCACCAGCTCAAAGCCCAGCTTGCCCATATAGATGCTTTTGCTCTCATCCAGATTCTTAACCGCGATGGCTATATGGTCAAGATTTACAAACATCAAATCTCCCCACTATTCCTTACCTCCACCTATATACTTGCCGAAGACTCATACCTCCCATATACCTCGCCCAAAGCCGAGCATATCTCCCCCACGGTGGCGCCCAGCTCCACCCCCTCCACCAGAAACTCCATCATCGCCCCATCGTCCCTCGCCCTCTCCTTCAAGGCGGAAAGATACCGTTCTACACTTCCCCGCCTTCTGCGAAATTCAGCCAACCTCTCTGCCCTCTCTTTTTCCAGTGCCTCATCCACCCGAAGCACCTTCAGGGGCACCTCCTCCTCTATCTGATATTCATTCACCCCCACCACCACCCTAACGCCCGCCTCAACCTCCTTCTGGTATCTGTAGGCGGAGTCGGCTATCTCCTGCTGAAAGAAGTCTCTCTCCACCGCCAATACCGCCCCACCCAAGTCGTCTATCCTCTTCAGATATTCCTCCACCCGCCGGCAGATATCCTCAGTCAGCGCCTCAACGCAGTAGGAGCCTCCCAGGGGGTCCACCACCTCAGCCAGCCCGCTCTCCTCAGCGATTATCTGCTGGGTGCGCAGGGCTATTCGCACCGACTCCTCGCTGGGCAGACTCAGCGCCTCGTCCCGGGAGTTGGTGTGCAGGCTCTGGGTGCCTCCCAATACCGCAGCCATCGCCTGGATTGCGACCCGGACCACATTATTCTGGGGCTGTTGACCGGTGAGAGCACAGCCGGCGGTCTGGGTGTGAAAGCGAAGCTGCATAGACTGCGGATTTTTTGCTCCGAATCTCTCTTTAATTATCCTCGCCCACAGCAGGCGGGCGGCACGGAACTTAGCCACCTCCTCCAGCAGGTTATTGTGGGCGCAGAAGAAGAAGGAGATGCGGGGAGCAAAATCATCCACAGTAAGCCCAATTCTGATAGCCTCTTGCACATAGGCGATTCCGTCTGCCAGGGTGAAGGCTAACTCCTGCACCGCAGTTGCGCCGGCTTCACGGATATGATAACCAGAGATGCTTATAGGATGCCAGCGGGGCAGATTGTCGGTGGTATAACCGATCAGGTCTATCGCCAGATGCATACTGGGCTTGGGGGGAAATATATATGTCCCCCGGGCGAAATATTCCTTCAATATATCGTTCTGCACCGTCCCGGAGAGGTTCTTCGGGTCTATGCCCCTCCTTCTCGCCAGGGCGACATACATAGCCAGCAAGATTGGAGCGGTGGAGTTTATGGTCATGGAGGTGGATACCCGGGAGAGGTCAAGATCCGCAAAAAGCTCCTCCATATCATCTATGGTAGATACCGCCACCCCCACTCTGCCCACCTCCCCCTCGGCGCGGGGATGGTCGGAGTCGTAGCCCATCTGGGTGGGCAGGTCAAAGGCTACCGAGAGCCCGGTCTGTCCCTGAGAGAGGAGATAACGGAAGCGGGCGTTGGTCTCAGTTGCCGAGCCGTAGCCGGCATACTGTCGCATAGTCCACAGCCTTCCCCTATACATAGTTGGATAAATCCCCCGTGCAAACGGATATTCACCGGGAAAGCCGAGCTCATCTAAATAGTCTCCATCTCCCAGATCCAGTGGAGTATATAGCGTCTTAAGCTCAATCTCGGAAGTGGTCTTGAAGGACTCCTTGCGCAGGGGACGCATGGCAACTGTCGGAGAAAGCTTCTCCTTCTCCCAACGCTTATAACCCTTCTTGATATCATCGCTCATCGGCTTACTTATCGCTCTCCTCACTCAATAATTATCAGAGTCTGTTTCTTCTCCACGCCCTGCCCAGGCTCAACCAGCACCTCCCGAACCTTGCCGGCCCGGGGGGCGGTAAGCTCGTTCTCCATCTTCATAGCTTCCACGATTATCAGCGCCTCTCCCTTAGCCACCTCCTGCCCGGGGGAGACTTTGACCTCCACCACCTGCGCCGGCATGGGGGAAGCGACCTCCACTACTTCAGTCTTCGTCTGAGAGGCTCGCCGCAGACTCGCTATTCGGTGGGCTCGCTCATCAGCCAACTGCAGGCGAAAACTCCTCCCCCCGCCGAAGACCTCCCAGCCCTCATCAGTGTGTCTTGCCCACAGCTCGTAGGAGTTTCCGTTCAAGATGAGCGAGTAAAGCGCCCCCGGTGAGACCTCGCAGAGGTCCACCTGAGAGGGCTTGCCGTCCAAGGAGACCTTAGGCTTCCCGTCCTCGTGGGTTACCTCTATGGTATAAACGTGTTCCCCTATCTCGGCAATATATTTCATACCCTCCTTCTCCCCATCTCTCGGCGGGCGGCAAACTTCCAGGGACTGTAGCTCTCCTTCTGCCTGTCCGACTGCTCGGTGGGGCGGGATAGACCTGTGTCGGTCTCGGTCAGGAGGGCACAGAGCACCGCAGCCGCTGACTCCCATTCGGCGAGGTCTATCTCCTCAGGCTTATAGTGGTCGGCTATGAAGTGGGTATTGTATTGACCCTTCTTAAACTGGGGATGATTCATCACCCAGCGGTGAAACGGTATGGTGGTGGCAACGCCTTCTATGATGTATTCGGATAAAGCCCTAGACATTCTGAGCACCGCCGTGGGTCGGTCCTCAGCCCACACCACCAACTTAGCAATCAGGGGGTCATAGTATAGAGGTACCTGGTAACCCTGATAGATACCGCTGTCCATACGAACCCCGAGTCCCAGAGGATGGCGCAGGCGGGAGATGGTCCCCGCCGAGGGGAGAAAGTTGTTATCCGGGTCTTCGGCGCAGATACGGCACTCTACGGCATGACCCCGGTGGAGGATATCGCTCTGTTTATAAGCCAGCTTGCGCCCACCGGCGATCAGTATCTGCTCCTTGACCAGGTCCATCCCGGTGACCAGCTCGGTTACCGGATGCTCCACCTGCAGGCGGGTATTCATCTCCAAAAAGTAGAAGTTCCCCTCCCCATCCAAAAGAAACTCCACCGTGCCGGCGTTGGTGTAGTTGGCGGTCTTGGCGGCTAGGACCGCCGTCTCCGCCATCTGTGTGCGAAGTCCGGGGGTAAGTGCGGGGGAGGGCGACTCCTCTATCAATTTCTGATGCCTGCGCTGGATGGAGCATTCCCGCTCGCCTAAGTGGATGACATTGCCCATCTCGTCGGCAAGAATCTGGAACTCCACATGGCGGGGAGCGGGAATATATTTCTCTACGAAGATACGCTCATCGCCGAAAGCGGTGGAAGCCTCACTGCGAGCCGCCTTAAGCAATGAGGGCATCGCTTCTGCATCATTTGCAATGCGCATCCCCTTCCCCCCACCACCGGCGGTAGCCTTGATCATCACCGGGAAGCCCATCTTCTTCGCTGCGGAGATTATCGCTTTGTCGGTCTTCAGGGTGGGGTCCGCACCGGGGATAATAGGCAAACCCACCGAGGACATGCTCTTCCTGGCTCCCACCTTGTCGCCCATCGCTTCCAGAGCCTCAGGGGTAGGGCCGATGAAGACGATGCCTGCATCCCCGCAGGCACGGGCGAATTCCGGGTTTTCCGCCAGGAAACCGTAGCCGGGGTGGATGGCTTCCGCTTTATGCTCCAGAGCCACCTCTACAATTCTATCTATCCGCAGATATGATTCTGTGCTCGGCGAAGGACCTATACAGTGCACCTCATCCGCATAGCGCACATGGAGGGTCGGCCGGTCTATCTCGGAATAAACCGCCACACTTATGATGCCCATCTCCCGGCAGGTGCGCAGGACGCGCATGGCGATCTCGCCCCTGTTGGCGATCAGAATCTTCTTAAACGGCGGACGAGCCACTGTTTTCGCTCAAGCTCCTTTTCTTAATCATTCCAATTATGAGTAGGGGACATTTGTGAAAATTATATCAAAATATACCAGAAAAATAAACAGAATTTTCACCGGATTTTAAAGGGGTGGATTGCCGTGTTTTTTGGGAGGATTATAGTCCCGCTTGCCCTCAAGCATCCTCAGAGCCTTAATTATCATCGGACGAGACTGGTGGGGCATAATGACCTCGTCAACATAACCCAGCTCGGCGGCGATATAGGGATTGCAGAATTTGTCGGTGAACTCATCCACCAGCTTCCGGCGCAGTTTCTCCGGCTCCTTCGCCTTTGCCAGCTCCTTGTGATAGAGGACATTTACCGCCCCTTGCGCTCCCATCACCGCAATCTCCGCCGTAGGCCAGGCATAGACGATATCTCCCCGGTGGTGGCGGTTGGACATCACCGCATACGCTCCCCCGTAAGCCTTACGGGTGATGATATTTATCTTGGGGACGGTGCATTCACAGTAGGCATAGAGGAACTTTGCCCCCTGCTTGATCACTCCTCGGTGTTCCTGGTCGGTGCCGGGGAGAAAGCCAGGGACATCGGTCAGGGTCAGAACCGGAATATTGAAGGCGTCGCAGAAGCGGATGAGGCGAGCCCCTTTGATGGAGGAGTCGCAGTCCAGGCAACCAGCCAGCACCGCCGGCTGGTTGGCGATTATGCCCACCACCCGCCCGTCAAAACGGGCGAAGCCCACCACCATTGACTGAGCATAGTCGGCATGAATCTCCAAAAATGAGTCTTTATCCACGATGCGGGATATTATCTCCCGAACATCGTAAGGCTTGGTTGGAGAATCCGGGACCACCTCATCCAATTCCACATCCATTCGCTGGGGGTCGTCTTCGCTTTTTAGAATGGGAGGGTCTTCCATATTGTTTTGCGGCAGATAGGAAAGCAGTTTGCGGACGGTCTGAAGACATTCCACATCGTCCCGGCAGGAGAAATGGGCGATGCCAGTTACCGAGGCATGCACCCCAGCACCGCCCAGCTCTTCGTAGCTGACCTCCTCGGCAAGCACGGTCTTGACCACATCCGGACCGGTGAGGAACATATAGCTGGTCTCCTCAACCATCAGGGTAAAGTCAGTGAGCGCCGGGGAATAGACCGCCCCTCCGGCACAGGGACCCATGACCGCGGTAATCTGGGGGACCACCCCGCTGGCGAGCACGTTGCGCAGGAAGAACTCCGCATAGCCAGCCAGGCTATCCACCCCCTCCTGGATGCGGGCTCCGCCGGAGTCGTTCAACCCCACCACCGGCGCACCCTGACGGATTGCTAAATCCATCACTTTGTTTATCTTCTCACTGTTGGCTTTGGAGAGTGAGCCTCCGAAGGTGGTGAAGTCCTGGGCATAGATAAATGTCAGCCGTCCGCCTATATTCCCATAACCGGTAACCACCCCGTCACCGGGGATGCGGTTTTTCTCCATTCCCATATGATGACAGCGGTGTTCCACCAGCGCATCCAGCTCCTGAAATGTGCCCTCATCCATAAGAATATCAATCCGTTCCCTGGCGGTCAGCTTGCCCTTCTTATGCTGGGCGTCAATGCGCTCCTTACCACCTCCCAGCAGGGCTTGCTGGCGCTTCTTCTCCAAAAGGCGATATTTATCTTGATTGGACACGACAGCTCCTGTTCTGTGAGGAATGGTTTGGTTTACTTCGTCCGAGCCTCTTCCACAGCTCCCCGGATGTATTCCACAATCTCATCCGTGACGGTGCCGGGACCGAACAGACGCCCCACGCCCATCTCGCCCAGCAACTTAATATCCTCCTCGGGGATGATGCCCCCACCGGTCACCAATATATGGTCGGCGCCGTTCTCCTTGAGGAGTTCAAGTACCCGGGAGAACATGGTCATATGCGCACCGGAGAGGATGGAGAGAGCTACCACATCAACATCCTCCTGCAGGGCGGCTTCCACAATCATCTCCGGGGTCTGGTGCAGACCGGTGTAGATTACCTCCATACCGCCGTCGCGCAGAGCCCGGGCTACCACTTTGGCGCCCCGGTCGTGACCGTCCAAGCCGGGCTTGCCCACCAATACCCTTATCTTCTCAGCCATATTGCGCTCCTTGTATATCAAATAAGACTAGACAACTTGATTGGGACAGTCGCTGACCGATGGT
>Ga0114919_10001458_pt1 | contig 18979 bp, 10 predicted proteins | sample BlataG_FD_88682 | JGI IMG/M metagenome (GOLD analysis project Ga0114919, IMG submission 88682) | Deep subsurface microbial communities from Black Sea to uncover new lineages of life (NeLLi) - Black_00105 metaG | ecosystem: Environmental > Aquatic > Marine > Oceanic > Sediment | place: Atlantic... | reverse complement strand
TCCAGCGGCTATGACGCAGGAATATCAACCGAGCAGTTCCGGCCCGACCTGATATTACTCGACTATATGCTGCCCGATGTCAACGGCAACGTTGTCTGCCAGACGATAAGAAAGAATCCCGAATTCGAAACCATCAAAATTATTATCGTAAGCGGCGTCGTAAAACAGGATGAAATCGACCAGCTGCTAAAATCCGGTGCCGAAGATTTCATAAGAAAGCCGTTTGACATCACTGAACTCACTGACAAAATCGCTACTGTTTTACAGATGAAATAAATCAGTGAATAGTCGTCAGTGAATAGTGAATGGATTGCTTCGCTTCGCTCGCTCCGCAAGTTGGCCGTTCGTCTTATGGGGCTCGCAATGACGTTTCGTGTTTTGAGACAGTTTCCAAATAGCAACAACTAAATACGAGGATATATAAATGCCGGATAAAAAAGCCGACCCAATGGCTGCCCGCCAGGTAGAGCTTGTTATTCGCCAGCTCGATTCGCTTTCGACCTTACCCTCGGTTGCAGCAGGATTTTTTTCCAAGCTGCTGCAACCCCAATTCTCGCCCTCGGCCATAGCTGATATTATCGAATCAGACCCGGCCCTTACGGCCAAGATTCTTTCACTCATCCATCAGCAAGGCGTGAGCTTGCCTGATGAGAAATTTTCGCTTCGCCGGGCGCTTGATAAACTGCCTGCGCACCTGGTTCGCGATGCCGTTTTATCCGTTAAAGTTTTCCAGGCCTTCGACCACGACAATAGCAGAATCCTGCTCAGAAAAGACCTTATACAACACGCTCTTGCGGTCGCCTGCTGTGCTAAAGATATCGCCGAAATCATATCACCACAAATGGATTCGCAGCTGGCTTTTTCTGCGGGGCTGCTGCACGATATCGGAAAACTTGCACTCGAAGAGGCAATGCCGAAAAGTCTTGCCCGCATTGTCGAAGAAGCGAAATCAACAAAGGCCGGCGCCTGTGCCATCGAGCAAAAACACCTCGGCACCGACCATACAATACTCGGCAAACGTCTGTCTCAAAAGTGGCACCTGCCAAATCAAATCACTCTTGCCATCTGGCTTCATCACAATGAGACGGGGACAATCTCTCAAACTACGCCTGAAGCAAGGATAGCTCAAGTCGTGCAGTTAGCCGACTCCGTAGCGCGCGAATGCGGCATCGGCCAGTCCGGCAGCTACGATTCACCCGAGCCGGCAGAGAAAATAGCGCAGTCACTTGCGATTACGGCTGAGCGATTGGGACAAATTCGCCGGAACCTGCCCGAAACAGCCGGGCAAAAATCCAAAGTTTTAGGCCTGGATTTACCAAACGCCGTGGCGAGCTATTGCGACATTGCTCACACTGCCGCCGCCCAATTAGCGCAGGAGCACACAAAATTGTCCCTTGAAAATCGCCGGCTGCAAACTGCTTCGAGCCATTTAGACTTTACAACAGAATTTCTGTTGAGTATAAATTCGACGACGGAAGCCATCGATATAGCAGAAAACTTTGCTGTGCGCTGGCAGAAGTTTTATCAAACAGGTATGGTTTGTCTGTATTTAGTTCCTCCGGCCGGGCCGCAATTTCTCGAAGCCGTCGTTGTAGAAAAGCTATCGCAAAGCAAAACGGTCATATTAAACGCCCCTGCCGAAACACCTGCCATACCGGAAACGATAGCAAACAGCTTTGCAATTTTAGACGCCCACGATTACATCGACTGGCTGTTCGAGCAATTAGACGTTGACTTTGACCCGAACCAAACTAAACTGGCGCCTCTCTTAGCCGGCGGGAAAGCAGTCGGAGCGATTGTTTTCGAGCTTCGTTATCCGGGAGATGCTGAGCTGTTCGAGGAAAAGTTCCGGACAGCTACCTCGATTGCCGGGGCTGTTTTAGATATTGCTTTCACATCCGCAAACCAGCAACGTTTTGCCGAGCAGTTTGCGCAGCTTCTTTCAAAACCCAGAGAGACCCAACCGCGGATTACCGCAGATAGCTCACTGAACGCTCTGGCTGAGATGGCAGCAGGAGCAGCACACGAATTAAATAACCCCCTCTCGGTCATATCCGGCCGAGCGCAATTACTCGACGAGGCCGAGACCGACCCGGAAAAAAAACGAATCCTGAAACAGATACAGGAAAATACCGGCGAAATATCTGCGGTCATCGAGGACCTGATGAGCTTTGCCCATCCGCCGGAGCCCAGGCCGGCCGAGACGAATATCAAACAGATGCTCGATGAAGCTGTACAATTAACCAGCCAAAAAACAGGCGTAGAACATATCAATATCCAAATCGAAGTTGCCGAGGATGTCAAAAGCGTTTTCGTAGATTCAGGCCAGGTTGTATCGGCGATTGCAAACATCTTTTCCAACGCCATTGAATCCTACACCGGCGGTCTCGGCCCCATAAAGGTTACCGCCGATGCCGAGGGCGGTAACTTCGTGAAATTGCAAATCAACGACCTCGGCTGCGGGATGGACGCCGAGACCCTCCAAAAAGCGACCCAGCCGCTTTTCTCGGCCAAGCCGGCAGGGCGAAAACGAGGAATGGGTCTTGCCCACGCCGCCCGGCTCATTCAATTGAACAAAGGCACACTGGAGATTACAAGCGAGCCCGGCAAGGGAACGACCGTTACAATTTATTTGCCCACCGGGTAAAAATTAACCGCAGAGCACGCCCTCTGCTTCCGCGGGGACAGGCAAGCACGCAGAGAGCATTATTATTGATAAAGGTAATATTTTGCTCTGTTTTTAGTTGCCTGGCAGCGAGGCAAAGTGTATAATCTTATTGCCTTTGGCCGGTTTGCCAAGGGCAGGAAGGTGACGATAAATGCAGGTCTATCACAGACATTTCGGCGACTTTTACTGATAACGTATCAGTACACCATAAATATAAGAACATGGAAAAGGAGGAAAAGCGAGATGAACACCGCTCTTATCACACGTCGGGGGTTCTTACGAGCAGTGGGGCTGGGAGCCGCGCTGGCAAAGTTTGATTGCGTGGAAGTAATTGCAGCCGATAAGGAAATGAGACGACCGAACATTCTCCTGATAACGGCGGACGATATGAACTGGGATGCGCCAGGCTGCTTCGGGGGGCGGACACCCGATATTACACCAAATATCGACCGCCTAACTTCCGAGGGTATGCGTTTTCACTATGCCCATATCACCATAGCAGTTTGTCAGCCGTGCCGGTCGGTGCTAATGACCGGCCTCTATCCGCATCGTAATGGAGCCGAGGGCTTTGAGCCCATTGATACCAGCGTACCAACACTGCAGGAGAAACTGCACGAGGCCGGCTACCTTAACGGCATCCTGGGCAAAGTCACACACTTGGCGCCTGCTAATAAGTTCAAGTGGGACGTAGTCAAAAACGCCGGAGAATTAGGCTGGGGCCGCGACCCGAAGCTGTATTACAGATTTGCCAAAGACTTTTTTAAGCGAGCTGCAAGCGAACGTCGGCCATTTTTCCTAATGGCCAATTCGCACGACCCGCATCGGCCATTTCACGGCAGCTCCCAGGAGCAAAGCAGATTTGCGAAAGTGCTCAAGGATATTCCAGCGCCTTCGCGCGTGTACCAGAGTGAGGAAGTCCAGGTTCCGGGCTTCCTGCCTGACCTGCCGGAGATACGCAAGGAAATTGCGCAGTATTACAGCTCGGTCCGCCGATGCGACGATACCGTGGGGGCGGTAATGCGCGCTCTGCGGGAATCGGGCCAGGGGAAAAACACTTTAACAATGTTTCTCTCTGATAACGGTATGGCGCTGCCGTTTTCCAAGACCAACTGCTACCTGCACAGCACGCGGACGCCGTGGATCGTTAGTTGGCCGGGCAGGGTCAAGCCCGGCAGTGTGGACAAGCAACACTTTATATCGGCGATTGATTTTATGCCCACTGTACTTGACGCTGCTGGATTACCTCAGCCCAAAGGCATAGACGGTTTTTCATTTCTACCGGTTTTATTCGGGCAGAAACAGGCCGGACGCGACAAGGTATTCACACAATTCCATCAGACATCAGCGAGAAAACGTTATCCGATGCGCTGCGTACAGAACCACAGGTTCGGGTACATCTTCAACCCCTGGTCGGACGGCGAAAGAGTCTTTAAGAACGAATCGCAATCTGGCCTGACGTTTAAGGCCATGCAGGCCGCCGCGGAAACCAATCCTCAGATAGCCGCTCGTGTTAGGCATTTCCAATATAGAGTAGTTGAAGAGTTTTACGATTTCGCAAGTGATTCTGATGCGCTGCATAACCTCATCAATGACCCCAGGCACAGAAAAGAGGTCGAAATGATGCGGAAGGAACTGCTTGAGTGGATGAGGCGCACGAATGATGCGGCACTGGAGGCGCTCCGGAACCGCAAATCACCGGAGGTGCTGAAGAAATTTACGGCCGAACAGAACGCCAGAGGGGGTCGAGGACAGCCAAAAAGGAAAGCTCGCAAAAACGCGCGTCGTGAATAGACTTCTATTGAAAATCTGCAGGCCAAGTAATCGTTATAGGCCAACCCCCCCCTATTCTTGCTGCTCGGCCTGCCCCGTTAGAAGTAAGGTGCCGGACCCCGCGTGGACTTCTAACGAGGCCTGGGTGCAGGGTCGTATCTCGCATCTCGTATTTCGGGGAAAAACTAAACGCTACAAGTTATTAGCAGGTCTGAAGATACAATAAAAAGCGATGTTTCGCAAGAAATATACTTGATTGGCAAGGAAAATAACTATATAATGGCGTTGCTTTGAACAATTTCGCTGGAGATATACAGCGGATGTTAATGGAATTGCTAAAATCAGGTAGTCAGGTTTTTTATTGAGATTGGAGGTACAAAGGATGGCTTGGAATAGTACAAGCGAAAAGACGAAAAGAACAGCACCGGGTAAAGTTGTCGAGATGCGGTCATCAGACAAAGGCCCTTCTGAGACGGCCGGCGAGGAGAAGCCGAAAGACGAGTCGGCCAGGGAAAGAGGGAAAGATTTGCACAGCGGTATGGAGCTGTTAGAGCTGGATTTCCTGCTGAGCATCGTTGAGAATACCAAAGGCGATGATGAAAACGATGTGACGATGCGAAAGCTTAATTTCAATGAGCTGCTTCGCAGGGACCAGCTGAACGAGGCTGACAGCCATTCGCTTGCGGCGTACGCTATAAATGAGGGTAAACTTTACGGTAAGGATATCCAGTGCGAGGCAATGAAGGAGCTGACAACGAGGACCACGCACAAGAGTAAACGCAGCAGCTGAGCACGGAGGTTCAGTAGTACGCCGGCTGTGCCGGAGTTTTGAAGTTTTTCTGCGCCGATATATTCAGGCCACATTCCGGCGGCTACTACGTCGCTGCGACCTGACTTATCTGCACCGGCGCCTCCGGCGAAATAGGCCGGTCACTGGAAGCATTCGATTCGAGCACAGTAAATATCCAGGGAGGCCATAAGAAAGAACTATGAACGGCCTTCTAATACAAACAATCCTGGCTGCCGGCAATAGCGAGGGGGAGGATACTGTCTGGATACAAATACTGGTCCTGGTGATGCTGGCGGCTTCCTGGGGGATATACAGTCTCATCAAAACAAGGGCAAAGAAGCTCAAAGACCAGCAGCAGGACTACCCTGAGGACACCGGCAGCCCAGGCGCTCAACGCCGCTGGCGCTGGCAAATCCAGCCGAGCCCCGGAGATATTACCAGTCGCAAAGCCGTTACCCGGAAACCCGTGACCAAAATACAAGAGATACGACTTCACAGCTCAAAACCGGTGGGAGAAGCAAAATTACCGTCCTTAGCTCCGGCAAGGAAGGCCCACTTCGATGAACCCAGGGAATTTATCAGTAAACCTCTCAAAGAGCTGAAAGATAAGCCGGCGAAGGAAAGAGGGAAAGATTTGCACAGCGGTATGGAGCTGTTAGAGCTGGATTTCCTGTTGAGCGTTGTTGAGAATACCAAAGGTGGTGATGAAAACGACGTGGCGATGCGAAAGCTTAATTTTAATGAACTGCTTCGCAGGGAACAACTGAACGAGGCGAACAGCAGTGCGCTCAAGGTGTACGCGATAAATCAGGGTAATCTCTACGGTAAGGATATCCAGTGCGAGGCAATGAAGGAGCTGACAGAGAGGACCGCGCACAAGAGCAAACACAGGGAGACAAAACAATGATATCAAGAACGACTGTGATATTTGGTATGGTTCTTTCAGCCGCGGTCCCTGCTCTCTGCCAATCCGCACAACGGGGCGATACTCAGAATTCAAACAATTCTCTTCTCGACGTAAAACACACTCAGAATACAAATACCGTACCAATGTACGAAGTGTTTGAGATAACCTTCAAACACGAAAAGGAATATATGAATCCCTTCTTCGACGTCACCATCGAGGTTATCTTTACTTCTCCCTCGAAAGAGCATTTCCAGGTCGGCGGATTCCACTACGGAGCTTCGTCAGAGGCGAAAATCCGCATGCGAAAGACCGACAGAGGAGAGCGGCAGCAAGTAACTTATCACTTTGACAAGCAGGATTCATGGAAGGCCCGATTCGCCCCATCACAGATAGGCAAATGGAAATACGACTTTACTTTTACAAATATGAAGGGACAAAAGGCATCCGGCAAAGGCACCTTCCGCTGCGTGAAGGGGCGAAGACCCAATCCCGGATTTGTCCGGCGGCATCCGACAAATCCCTTTCGATTGGTGTTTGATGACGGGAGCCCATATTTCCCCATCGGGCTTCAGGACTGCTGGGGCGACAATTCAGGGACCGGGTCGGTTCTGGATGAGTGCTCAATGGAAGGGCCTTTCCGCACGGACCTGAAAAATCCGCCACCACTGCCGCCCGGAGCGATGTTCGTGCGCGGACCATCCAGCAATCCGCAGAATGCCGACGTTTACTTCCGGTACTTTTCACGATGTGGATTCAATCTGTATCGCTTCTCCCAGCAGAACTGCTCATTCGGTCTAAATCACAACCTCGAGAAATATCTCGTCCAGGAAAGCATAATGACAGATGAGCTGTTGACCTGTGCCCGCAAGTACGGCTTTAGCATTTTCTACGGCATCTTCGGCTTCCAGAAGGCCTTCAATAACGACCCATACAATGAAGCGAATATGGCGAAGGTCAAAAGGTTCATCAAGTACAGCGTTGACCGATGGGGGGCGTATGTGGATTTCTGGGAATTGTTCAATGAACAAAGGGCCGACGACCACTGGTACGAAATAACAATCCCCTACCTCAAATCGATTGACCCGTACCATCATCCGGTTACCACAAGCTGGGAGCGGCCCGAGCTTGCCGGTATTGAAATCAACGCCCCGCACTGGTATCAACGGGAAAATGAGCTCCAATCCGACGCCATCACCGCTTCGCGAGCAAAAAACTGGAAAAAGCACAATAAGCCCGTTGTCGTCGGTGAGCAGGGCAATCACGTGGACAGGCGAAATCGTCCGCTCGGAGTCGGCGGCGTATGGGATAACCGCTCGGCTTTGCGGATGCGCATCCGCAATTGGACGGCTTTCTTTAATGAAATTACGTTCATCTTCTGGAACACAAGCTACGCCAGAGACGGGCACTATATGAACGTCTGGCTTGGCCCCAAAGAGCGCGAATATGTAAGGGCTATGCAGGATTTTGCATACCGCCTCGACAAGGATGTTCGCGAGATTGCCGTGACGGTCTCGAATCCGCACGCCGTTCGTGCTTACGGCCTGGCCTCCAAAGAGCGGGCCGGCGTTTATCTGCATCACTTCGACAACCATACGAAACCGGTAAAAGGCGTGAAGGTGACTCTGAATGTATCTAAAAATGCGAAAGGATACTGGTACTCGCCCGATAATGCTGCGATTCTCGGAACCGTTGAGGTCTCTGCAGGAAGATGTACCTTCGAAGCCCCCGAATTCACCGTGGACATCGCCCTTCTTATCACGCCGGACGGGCCGCCTGACATTGATAAAGACGGCAAGCCGAATCATCTCGACCCCGACGATGATGAAGACGGCGTACCCGATAAAAAAGATGCTTTCCCCCTGGACCCGGAAGAGTGGGCGGACAAAGATATGGACCTGATTGGCGATAACCTCGATGCCGACGATGACGGCAACGGCATTGGGGATGATGAGAACAAAAACGGCATTGCCGATTATGAAGAATTAGACATAGACGGCGATGGTGTGGACAGGGCAAAATCCATTCCCTGGGACGCTTTTCCATTGGACCCACAAGAATGGCGGGACACCGACGGCGACGGCACAGGCGACAATGCCGACCTTGATGACGACAACGACGGATGGAGCGATAAGGAAGAGGAGAGGGCAGGAACGAATCCTCTGGACAAGCTGAGTTTTCCGAGCGGTTCATAGCAAAATAGAGATTCCGCGTTGTAACAAAATAACGGCGTACGGCAATTCTTCAGGGTATCCATTTTGCCCCCATAATACCGATAAATAAAAGGACAACTATTTTTAATATACGCCCCTGAACCGGCCTTTACCACCGTAAAACTGATAGCTGATTATTTATAGGGCCACCCAGCCGGAAAACTTTTAATATTTCTCTACCCTTAAAGCCCTCTTTTTGTTGAGCCGAATATAAAATCGGAAGCCCACCCCGAAATTGATTATCAAAAGACGAGGTCTTATGGACCATACACGGCAGGAAAAATTGCGTCTGCTTATCAGCAAGCTAAACAAGGAACGCAAAAAGCAGGCGAAAAAAATAGATATACTCTGCAATGACCTCATCGCAGCGCAGAGGGACTTCATCGAAAAACTAAAGACCATCAGTTTCACAGCGAATTTCTACGAGGCAATCGTCGGAACAACCGACTTGAGCAGTCTTTTCTATACCGCCGGCAAACTCATCAAAGAGGAAATCCCTGATGCAAATATCGCCTTTTTTCTGCGTCAACAGGACAACTTCGAATTACACTTATTCGAAAGCGACCACCCAATCACTCTGGAAAAGCAGCGTCCGGAGAATTGCTTCACGTCCGAATGGGTGGACAATATCTGCAAGTTAAACAAAATATGCACTCTCGACGATATGTTCGCAATGGGTCTGCAGGGCAACTTGGTTGGTCTAAATAAAATCTCAGCCGTCACGATTCCACTGGGCCAATTCGGCCCGTCACTGGGCTTTATATTGATTTACCGCTCCTCGCAAAATAAATTGACCCCCGATGAGCTAAACAACATCTCCGCTGTAACCCGCGGCCTCTCCCGAGCGATACAATCCTGCCGGGTACTTTTGCACTCAGCCGATTAAGAATTCCGCCGCGACGGGAATATCGGCCTTGAAATCCCCGACAAGCCCCTCAAGCCGGCCATTTCCGAGGCAAAACATCCCTGTTTTGCCAGACGTCGGGAACCTTCGCATCCTCCGTAAGTCCACTCGGGGACGCCTTACGGCGGAGTCCCAAGGACTGCTTCGGTTTCTTATTTTGTAAGCTCTTTGTAGTTACATCTGTGGTATCCAAATCTTCCTGGCCGTTACTATCTCCACAGAGGCTGGGATTAGCAAAGCATCTTTCGACTTTGTAAAAAAAACAAGCCCTTTATAGCTTGTCAGATACTTGTATTTGGTCAAAAATCCACTGGGTGAATGAACAACAAGCGGTTTTTCGGCTCTTTCCAAAATAGCGAGAAACTCCTGTGGCTCGACGCAAACAATCGCCCCCATAGCCTTCAACGCATTAGCAATCGCCGCAGCCGCTCCGGCTGCACCCGTCGCTCCCACCACTGCTCCATTGGTCATAGGCCCTCTCCTTCTTCAAAAAAGCGCAGTAATTCTAACTTTTTGCTTATATCCCTCTGCTCGGTAAATCTTCCTGCTGTTCAGGTTCGGTAAAAGTATAGCATAATTTTCTTGCAATATCATTTTTTTTTGTTAAATTTATGCAGGCGTCAAAATCTTACGGGCAGGTAGCTCAGTTGGTAGAGCAACGGACTGAAAATCCGTGTGTCGGCGGTTCAAATCCGCCCCTGCCCATTTGTTGCTAATAGCCGGGCTGCAAAATGGTTACGTTTAGCAGGCCCGAACCCGAATTCTTAAGGAAGGCGAATTTTGTAATTGATTCCGTTCCGTCCAATCCGTCCCGGGGCCGGACTTGCAGGGGCCGGACTTTCATCGCAACGGACGCCGGGTCTTCGATACGCCTGTTGGAAGCGTATGTATCCGTATTGACAATTGAAGAAAAGTCGGGATTCGAAACCAATAGAAAATATCGAAGATCCGCCTACGGCGGAGTCAATAAGAAGCACCCATTGACCAGATATATCGTGCAGGTATTCAATTCATTCTAAATGCTGCAGCCCTCCACGAATAAACAGGGCAACCAGCCCCTGAAGGCAAGATATCCTGCAGGAAGTCCGCAACCGCCCGCACTCGCCTGGCTGAGAGTACCCGCTCCAGAATTTAATTGAGTTTGGCGCCGCGGGCGGTGAGGATACCTTGCAGCTCTTTAAGAGGCCGCAGTGATAAATCCGAGCTCAGTCCTTCTGCCGCCAATATCTCATCACAGATAACCGGAGTAGGATTTTGCGATAGCTTATCAAGGTAAATGGCGCTCTTATCCTTCCTGGCGGTAGCTGCAATTGCCTCTGCCAGAGCCAGCTGCCTGATAACCGGATGCGGGTCCTCAAGCGCGCTGACGGCGGTATCCAACACCTTTTCCTTTTTCAGATTCGCAAGCCGAGCAAGAACTGCTCGTCTGACTTTCCAGTCACTGTCCTTTCTGAGAAGAGAAATCAAATATTGGATGTCCTTACTTTTTCCACGGTCAAAGAGCGCTTCTGCAAGAGCGACCCTCAGGATTGCGTGCGAGCGAGCAGATACGCTCTTCTCTTTTAATAGTCTTTGCACCGCAACATAGAAATCATCTTCCGGTTCATAGTTGCGCAGATGCTGGACTACCGTGGCCAGCAATTCCGGCTTATCAAGGAATGAATCTTTGGTCAGGACATTTTGCAAAAGATAGGAAGCCGCCTTTTTGTAGCCGGCCAGGACGGAGACAGCCAGTGTCTGCACATCCTTATCACCATCGGAAGCGAGTTTAAGAATCTGTGGATATGCATCGTCTTTCTGATATCCGGTTAGCGCTTTCAAAGCTATAAGACTGATTGCCTTTTTGAGGTTGTACTTTCCCTTGCTTGTGGATGCTGGATAATCCTTATCTAACGACTGGACGAAGATTTTCTGGACTTTTGTTTTGACAGTCGGGTCGGCTTGAGCGAGCCGGCCAAGGCCCAGACCGGCCTCCAATACGGCAAAATATGCGTCATCCGGCGCCGCATCGACGGACTGCTGTTCGAAATCGGCGTTAAGCAGGATATTTGAGAGCGCAGGAATCAGGCCGTTAATTTTCCGCGCCTCTGTCCCGGCCTTTATAGCTAAAGCAGCAACTCTGTGGTCCTTATCGGTTACAAGGGCCGTAATCAGACGCTCGGCCTTTTTCCCCAGCTTCTTATCCGCCAACGCATGGGCGGTCAGCATCCGAACAGTAGCATCCTTATCTTTGGCAGTTTTGCGTAGAATATTTAGAGGAACCGGTTGTTTAATCGTATATACAGCCAACAGCGCCTGATAGCGGATGTGTTCGTTCCCGCCTTTGGTTGTAAATTCTATCGCCTTGGTAATGAACCCTTCCTCTATTTTTACCTTTTGCTGAGCGAGCGTAGCTAACAGGTTTAATCCGACTGCTACCTCATTTGCATCCTCACTGCTCAAGAGTTTTTGTAGTGTCTGATTTGCCTTCTCCTCCTCTACCTTTTGACCATAATAGATTTGGTTGAGAGTGTTATATAGAGCTTTATCCTTACTTGACAAACCTTTATAGCCTTCCTGCAGATATTTGTTTAGTTCTTCATCTGCTAATAGCGAGAGGGCAAGTCCTTCTTTCTTGTCTTCCCCCAGGCGTGAATACGCATACGTCCTGCCCCAGGCCGCAGACGCAGGTAGCTCTGCTTTCTTTGCATATAGCATAGTTCCAGCCATTGGGGCCAAACTACGTCTGACGGGCATACTCTGCGGCGTACCCACGAACATCGGCCGACGACCGCGTTCAGCGCCGAGTATTACCGCGCCCGCAGCCCATTCCGTTACAATGTCGCCGGGATACCTGCTTGGCGGGCCGAACACGCCGGTGAAGCTTACTCCCTCAGGCATTGGCACAGCAATGGCAATGGTCCTCGGAAGTGTTGTGTCGCTTCCTTCAGGGATAATCTCATCAACAGCAACAAAAGAGGTATACTGCGACATCAGATTATACTCCAGGGCAAGATTGGTAACATCTTCCTCAATACTCCGCATCCTGCCGCCAAGTTGCTCTAACATCAGGTATTTGATTTTCTCTCTGGCCCAAACAGATGCTAAGGAGCCATTATCCGGGTTCCAATCCGGAAGTGAAACCGTTATCGTTTCCTCATAAGGCAGACCATCAATCCTGCCTCTCAGAGTTACCCCCGCCGTTTTGCTTCGCAAAAGCGAAGCAGCGGGGGCCGCTCCCGCCACCTCATAACGGGCAAAGAGGATAAGCGGCTGGGCTGAATAAAGGTCAGGAATGGGAGAAGGATAGACATCGGTAACAGCAAGCCCGCCCCAATCTATCTCGACATCGGTAAGATAAGGCTTGGAAATCCTGGAAAGCATGTCCGTTATCACCGGCTGTGCGTCCTGGTCCTGGCGAATATATTGGGCCGTGCCGTGACCAAGCTGGGCCATACGCTCTAACAAGGAGTGGTTGGGTGAAGAGCCAACACCGAAGGAGAAAAGTCGGGCGTTACCCACCTTTTCTTTGACCGCCGCAAGAATTTGATCGTCGTTGCCAATGAAGCCGTCAGTCATAAAAAAGACAATCCGCTGACGCTCAGGTACGCGTTGATAGTCCAAGCAGGCCTTAATCCCTTCAATCATCATCGTGCCGCCGCTTCCGTAGAGGGCTTGAATATAATCCAGCGCCTCTTCCTTATGAACGCGAGTAGCAGGGACCGGCTTGGGCGAAAATGCACTGGCACTTGATGAGAAACGGATTATCTGAAAGGTATCATCAGGACTAATCCCCTGAATACAATGATACATCGCCTCCTTGACCTTCTGGATAGGATAGCCGCTCATCGAGCCGGAACAATCCACTACAAAGAATATTTCCTTGGGCTCGATATTCTGGGTTACGCTTTCCAAACTCGGCTGAATCATCAGCATCAGATACCCCCCCTGCTGGGAATAATGGGTAAGATAGGCGCTGCGGGGTTTCTCCTCAGCAACGGTATACTCAAGGACGAAGTCCTTATTGGGAATGCTGTCCTTCGGTTCCATATTTACTGTCGCCCTTCCTATACCTTCCTCCACCACGAGCAAATCGTGTGATTTCGAATGCAAATCCATAATCGACAGGCCCGCATCCAGCTTGACAGTAAGGCTGATGTCGTGGCCGCTCCTTCGGCCGGGTTTAAGCACAGGCGGGGTAATGCGTGAGGCATCGGGTACTGTATCTGTATCCGGCGCCCAGCCGGTGCCTTGTTTTCCTGTCGGGCCGCCCGGAATGAATCGCGGGCCAACGACCATAGGAAAGACATATCTATATACGCCGCGGTCATATTTAAGCGCCTGGACATAACGGATAGTAATCACAATCTCTTCGCCCGGCTGGATGTTCGCCACCGACTGGGTAAAGATATTCGGCCTCTCCTGCTCTAAAAGCGCCGTGCGCTTGCCGGCGGCCCGGGCTTGCTCGTAGATTTGCCTTGCCACCCTGCGTTTGTGAATCTCTCCGTAGATATTGCGTTTGCCCACCACCATTATCATCTCGTTCACAGCCGAGTTTTCCGGCAGTGGAAAGACATAGACCGCCTCAATCTTCTCTTCGTGAGGATTGTGGAAATGCTGCTTTACTTCTACCTGGGCCAGGAACCCGGAAATCTCCGCATAGACAGCCGTATGTTTAAGTGGAAACTCTAAAATCACCTCGCCATCCTCATTGACTGCCCGTAAAGCGCCTTGAGTTACCTGAGGCGGTTCCGGCAAGGTAACCTCTGCTACGTCTTCGCTCCAGGCGTGTGAGATAAAGGCGACTGCCAACAAAATAGTCACTACCCCTATCAGTCTCATCTTTTTTGTTATACGATTTTTCATCTTTTTTTCTCCTATAAAAGTTTGATTGCAACTAACTCCGGGTTCAAATTAGAGGTTAAACAAAGCCGTCTATATATTTTAGACGTCTCAGCCGTCCAAAAGTTGACAACAGCGGGACAATTTTGTCCGACTTTTCGCTCATTTTACCTAAGCACATCCTCAAAAAGCACTTAGGAAAAGTAAAAGTTATGTAAAATAACGACCCAGCTTTCTTGCAAAACATTTTACGAGCCTCGCGCTTTGATTTCACTCACTTTCTCGAACATTCTTTACTACAGCAGTTTCTATAAGATATTATGCGCGCAAAAAGCAAATTACTCACACCTGTGCTCCCCTTTTTGCTCTCGCAAGAAGGCAGGAGTATCAGTCCTTTTCCCCACCATTAGCCCCGCCCAGGCCGAGCAGGCGTAGAATATGGAAATCAGGCCTAAAATGATTTGCACTAATCAGCTCAAATAGGTAAAATTCTAAGACATAAGACCAGCAACTTTATAGAGAACGTTTATCCGGGCGATTTCAATGAGGGCTGCGACAATGCATCGTTGTTTGCAGGACAGCTTCGGAAATCCCGGAAAGAAGCGTAGCACGGGCTTCCAGCCCCGCCGTAAGGCGTCCTGTGGAGTGAAAACACGGCCAAGATGGCCGTGCCACGCGAAAGGGGTAAACTTGTCCCCGCGAAGGCGGGGATGGGAACCCAAACACGTACCTTGAAACCCCCAGTCCGGCATCGACGTCTTCTTGCCGGACTCCGGGGCCTCGTGCACTTACCAATATACCAAATATGCCCGCCTGTTACAATAGTTGTCCGCCCTACTTTGTGGTTTCCTCGCACCGGTCTTTTTGGTATAATGAACCAGCAATGAAAATCGTCTTGAGGAAGAAAAATTATGGACAGATGCAAAGAAATCACACGTCGTAAGTTTCTTGGAAAAATCATTGGTGGTACCACTTCGGCCATCGCACTCTCACATCTCACGGCCGAATCCAAAGAGGGAACCGGTAAACCCCTGGCAAAACGGGTGCTTGGGCGGACAAAAAAGAATGTCCCGATACTCGGCCTCGGTACGGCACCTGTGGGCGAAGGCCCCATCAACGTACAAGAGGGTATTCGCATCTTCGGTGAAGCCATCGACCGTGGAGTAACTTATATCGATACCGCGAGGATATACGGCAATGCCGAGGAAATACTCGGACATCTAATTCCGAAACGACGTGACAAGCTCTTCATCGCAACGAAGGTCTCGACCCACACCGCAGATGAAGCGGAGCGTTCCCTGAGCGAATCACTGCATCGGCTCAAAATCGACCACCTCGACCTCGTGCATATCCACAGCATCGGCAGCAAAAACATTGACCGCGTCTTAGGCAAGGGTGGCGCCCTCGAATACCTGCTGAAGCAGAAGGAAGCCGGCAAGATACGTTTCATTGGAATATCAGGGCATAACAGGCCGCCCAACTTCGTCCGCATGCTCAAGACCGACCAGATTGATGTGATTATGTGCGTGATGAATTACGCGGACAGGAACATCTATGATTTCGAAAGCAAGGTTCTGCCCGAGGCAAGAAAACGCAACGTCGGCTGTGTGGCAATGAAGGTCTACGCCGGCATCAAGGGCGGCTTCCGCAATCACAGGAGCGGCCATATCGGCTGCGTCACTGAGCCTGCCTATCTCCCACAGGCTCTGGCCTACGCGCTTGACCTCAAAGGCGTCAGCGTCGCCGTGGTCGGTCCCTACACAGTTGAACAAGCCATACAGAACGTGGAGTTTGCCCGGAAGTACGCGCCGCTCTCGGAAGAACAACGCGCATCACTAATGGCATACGGAAAGAAGCTGGCGCCAAACCTGGGGCCGCGGTATGGACCGGTAAGATGAAACTCGGCTTTCAGCCAGACGAGCCATACAGACGCAACCTGTCAAACCTTCAGGTCGAAGTTTACTCGCACACTTGCGGCGAACTTGCCCTCGTCAATTTTTAGACCGAATCCCGGTGCATCCGGGACGCTGGAGCGGCCGTCCAATATCTCGTACCCCTCTGCAATGAGCACCGTGCTGGAGAGATGGTCGTGTTCAGCCCTATAGAAATTAGTGATAGCCCGCCCAACGTGCAGCTGCATATAATAACCCACAAGCGACCCCCAGTTGTGAGGAGCAACTTTTAATCCTTGAGGTTTACACCAGGCAGCCTCGGTCAGGATGCCTTCAAAGCCAAACCGATTCATGTCCCCCTGGAATATGTCAATTGCTCGGGCCTTAATAAACGATTTGTAAGCGTCCAACTTTTTCTGGGTCTCGCCGTCCGCCACCAGGGTTTTCCAGCCGTGCCGGCGTATAAAACGTTTGAGCTCCAGACACTTCTCAATCTGCTCCGGGAACATTTCCTCCAGGAATGCGAAATTATAGTCAGGTAGCCCCTCGATGAGTCGTTTGGTCTTCGCCAAATCATAACCGTTGTTGGCATCGTCCCGGTGCCCAGTGGGCCGGTCATCCTCCGATTTGCACCCTTGTAAAAGTCAAAAGGATTCTTTCCCAGCAGTTGAGCGAGAGCACTTTGGCCGGCGCGACAGTTACCGATGCCTTCGACTTCCGCATTCGTGAAAAGTCGAACCATTCGGTCGACAGCCCGTTTGCCGTGCACGCCGAGCCGAGAGTTCTTACCGACCAGCTTATGTCGTTCGATAACCGAACACCGAGTGGCTCCGCTCTCGATTGTAATAATTCCCATGGGCTTCTATTGCTGCCCTGGCCTCGGATGTCTAAGTAACGATTGCGGAGACAATCATTAGTTAACAAAGAGCGATTCTTACCAACCTTATTCAATATAATTCCCTACTTGACACTGTCCGGTATTTCGTGTTTAATATTGGTGATACTGATAATAGTGTTGTCAGTGAAGGACTGGATGTTTTCTAATATTCACCAATACCAAGGATATCGTTATGAAGCAACACAAATTAGTAGTTTTGGTTTCGGGCGCTGTCCTGCTCAGCCTGGCTGCACTTGTGGCTTACGCCGTTCAATCGAAGGAGAAGCATAGCAGGGAATTCCGCGAACAGTTTGTCAAAAACTTCCAACGCAGTTGGTTGAACACCACTGTCGGAGATGCCATGATGTTGCGCATCCTGGTGGAGAGCGCGAGAGCTAAACGTGGTATCGAAGTGGGGTCGGCAACCGGCTTTGGAGCCATCAACATGGGGATCGCCTTCGAGAGGACTGGTGGGCATCTCTATACACTGGAAATCGACCCGAAGATGGTGAAAACCTGTCGAGAAAACCTGAAAAAGGTTGGTTTGGAGAATGTTGTCACCTGCATAGAAGGAGATGCTCTCAAAACTCTGCCGAAGCTCGAAGGTCAATTCGATTTCGTTTTTATTGATGCTGTGAAGCAGGACTACTTGAAGTACTTGAAGCTGATCGAGCCAAAACTCAAGCCCGGAGCCGTGATCGTAGGGGATAATGTTATTCGTTCTGAAAATGCGATGAAGGATTTTTTAGACTACATCCAAAACAGTCCCAACTACGATACAGTAATCACCCGCGCCTCCATGGAAAAACGGGACGGTATGTCAATTAGCTACAAGATCAGGGACAGTTCGAGCAAAAGCCGCTGGATAAGCCTCTTCAACGGCGAGGACCTTGAGGGGTGGAAGGTCAAGATTACAGGTCATGAGCTGAATGATAATTATGGGAACACCTTCCGGGTGGAGAATGGAATCTTGAAGGTGTCTTACGACCGGTACGACAAGTTCGACGGAAAATTCGGGCACCTTTTTTACAAGGACAAGTTCTCACACTACATTCTACGCCTCGAGTATCGGTTCGTGGGAGAGCAGACTCCCGGAGGTCCGGGATGGGCCTTTCGAAATAGCGGGATTATGATGCACAGCCAGTCGCCCGAAAGCATGACAAAGGAGCAGAGTTTTCCGGTTTCGGTGGAGGTTCAGCTTCTTGGCGGTAACGGCAGGGATGAACGTTCAACCGGCAATGTGTGCACTCCGGGCACGCATATCGTGATGGATGGCAAACTTGTCACCCGCCACTGTATCCCATCCCGTTCAAAAACGTATCACGGTGACCAATGGGTGACGATGGAAGTTGAGGTCCACGGCAACTCCATCATCAAGCATATCGTAAACGGCGAGGTGGTGCTGGAATATGAGAGACCGCAGCTTGATGAAAACGACCGGGACGCCCGGAAACTAATCAACAACGGAGACAAGATGCTGTATGAAGGCTACATCTCCCTTCAGGCCGAGAGCCATCCTGTCGAATTCCGAAAGGTGGAGATCCTTCCATTGGCCGTCGGTGAACATACTCCCAAGCCAGTGCCGCCTGTTGCCAAAAAGGTCCCGAAGATATTTGAGAAACACGGATATGTCCGAATAGACAACTACTACTGGCTGAAGGAGCGGGACAACCCGGAAGCCGTTGAATATCTCAAGGCCGAAAACGAGTACACCGATTCGGTCATGGCCCATACCGAAGGCATCCAGCAAATCCTGTTTGAAGAATTCAAGGGCCGTATCAAACAGACAGATATGTCCGTGCCTTACAAGCAGGACGACTATTACTACTACATCCGCCATGAAGAAGGAAAGGAATATCCCATCTACTGTCGCAAAAGAGGGGCACTGGAGAGCAAAGAAGAGATCATGCTCAATGTCAATGAGCTGGCGGAGGGTCACGAATTCATTTCCGTTCGTCGAGGAGTTATAAGCTACAATCAGGACCTGCTCGCCTACGCGGTGGATACGGTCGGTCGAAGAATATACACCATTCGATTCAAAAATCTCGTGACAGGGGATTTGCTTGAAGATGAAATACCGCAAGTGACCGGGAACGTCGCCTGGGCCAATGATAACAAAACCGTTTTCTATACGAAACAG
>Ga0114919_10001457_pt1 | contig 18990 bp, 17 predicted proteins | sample BlataG_FD_88682 | JGI IMG/M metagenome (GOLD analysis project Ga0114919, IMG submission 88682) | Deep subsurface microbial communities from Black Sea to uncover new lineages of life (NeLLi) - Black_00105 metaG | ecosystem: Environmental > Aquatic > Marine > Oceanic > Sediment | place: Atlantic... | reverse complement strand
CCCTTCTTTTTCGAAATCACAAACATTATATCGAAGTCCCGATTAATGTAAAGGCGTCGTTAAGTCAATGTGAAAATTTCTAAGGCCGTTGAATCCTTTTCACCTTATAGGGTATACTGATCTGTATGAACGATCAAGACACACAAAAAATCAAAGCGATTGACTCCAGACTTCTTCATATGTGGAGGTATCTTTGACTTGCCCAAAAAGCAAGCAGAGGTAGATCAACTTAGACTCGAGATGGAGGCGGAAGATTTTTGGGGAGATCCGGCGATGGCCCAAAAAACTATCGACCAGTCGAACCAACTCAAAGCCTGGACTGTTCCCTATCAACAACTGAAAGAGCGTTTTGAAAATGTGAAATCGCTCCTTCCTGAAGTCAATGAATCGGATGAAGCTGAATTCTATCACGAGCTTTTAGAAGAACTTACCCAAATCGAAAAAAATTTAGAAGAGCTTGAAATCCGAAAAATGCTCTCTGGAGAACTCGATCCCAAAAATTGTTATTTGAGCATCAACTCTGGGGCCGGTGGTACGGAAGCCTGTGATTGGGCGCAGATGATGTCTCGTATGTATGAGAGGTGGGTCGCTAGAAGAGGATGGAAGATAGAGACGATTGATCGGGTGGATGGGGATGTGGCTGGACTCAAAAACATCACTTACAAGATTACCGGACCGTTTGCCTATGGATACTGCAAGGCAGAAAAAGGGGTCCATCGTTTGGTAAGGATTTCTCCTTTTGATAGCAATGCTAGAAGGCATACGAGCTTTGCTTCGGTGGATGTGATTCCAGATATTGATGATGACATCCAAATCGAAGTACGGCCTGATCAAATCCGCGTGGATACATTCCGGGCATCAGGTGCTGGCGGACAGCACGTGAATACGACCGACTCTGCTGTTCGTATTACGCACATCGAAACAGGAATTGTCGTCTCGTGCCAAAACCAAAGAAGCCAAATCCAAAATCGGGAAACGGCAATGAAGCTTCTTAAGGCCAAGCTTTATGAGAAAGAGTGCCTCGATAGGGAGAGCAAGCTCAAAGAAATGAGCGGAGAAAAAATGGATATTGCTTGGGGCAGTCAGATCCGTAATTATGTTTTCCAGCCTTACACGCTTGTCAAAGATACCCGTACAAAGTATGAAGTAGGGAATATTGATGCGGTAATGGATGGAGATCTCGATGACTTCATCAACGCTTTTCTTAAGGAATTTGGGTGATAACCGAAAGTAAAGACTACGATATTCGTTATTCTACTGTGCAGGATATAGATTTTCTGCGTAGCTGGCTAAAAACTAAAGGAATGCTCCATTGGTTTCCCCCTGGTAATGATCAGGAGCTAGAGAATTTTGTGCGGGTTTGGATCGGATTTACCCGTTACAATGGCTGCTTGACTGCCGTCTATGAAGGCAAACCAGTCGGGATGGCTGTGCTCTTTTTGATGCCTTATAGAAAAGTGGCCCACTATGCGATGTTCCAACTGATTGTCGATCCTGATTTTCAGAGAAAAGGGATTGGCTATTCTCTTATCCGAAATTTGAAGCACTTTGCTAAACAAGGTTTTCAACTGGAAGTGATTCATGCTGAAGTGCTCGATGTAGGACCGATCATTCCTCTTTTAGAGAAGTTGGATTTCAAACAATTTGCCAGACAAGAAAAATATGTCAAAGAAGAGGGGAAATACTACCCCCGGATACTGATGGAGTGTGTTCTTGGAAATTGAGATTAGCCAAGTCAAAGACGGCGAGCTTTTCAAGAAGATTTTGCTGCAGCCAGATGTGCTTCAGTACTTTCCTATGTATGATGTCAGGGAAGTCGAAGATTCTGTCCGCGTCTGGGAGATTTTTTGCAAGAGAGGCGCAAGTATCACTGCTCTGGATGAAGGCAAGCCATGTGGTATGGCCTTTCTCAATCTGCAAGGATATAAAAAATTTGCACATCAGTGCTTGATCACAATTTTAGTTGATCAAGACCATCGCAATAAGGGGATCGGGACCAAGCTCCTTGAAGAACTTTTCAAGCTTGCCAAGCAGCCTTTTGGAATGGAGATGCTCCATCTCGAAGTCTATGAGGGCAACCCCGCCATCCACCTCTACGAGAGGATGGGTTTCAAAGAATATGGCGTCCAAAAAATGTTCATAAAAGAGGACGATCGCTACATAGGCAAAATTTTAATGGAGCGTGATATTTGACATAGTCAAAGACTCTCTGTAAAATGTCTCTTTATGGCTGGACATAGTAAATGGGCAAACATCAAACACCGCAAGGGTCGCGCTGACGCCGCAAAGGGAAAGCTCTTCTCGCGGATTGCCAAAGAAATCATTAGCGCCGTCAAGCAAGGTGACGCCGATCCTAAAAATAATCCTAGACTCCGTTTGGCAATGGATAAGGCGCGGGCGGCTAATATGCCAAATGAGAATGTTCAGCGGAACATCAAGAAGGCCAGCAGCTCCGACCAAGCCGATTATGTCGAGCTCACCTACGAGCTCTACGGTCACGGAGGCGTGGGGATCATCTGCGAGGTGATGACCGATAACAAAAACCGGATTTCATCGGAGATGCGCATTGCCACTAATAAGAAAGGGGGCACGGTTGCCTCTCCGGGCTCTGTTGCGTTCAATTTCGAGCAAAAAGGGGTCATTCAGATCAAAAAGACCCAAGGCTCAGAAGAAGATCTATTTCTCCTCGTCACCGACTCTGGGGCTGAGGATTTTGAAGCTGCAGACGATCTCTACATGGTAACGACAGCTCCTGATCAGCTCTATGAGGTCAAGGGGAAGATCGAAGCCGCTGGAATTCAGTGCGATGAAGCCAACTTGGAAATGATCCCGAAGGTTAATGTTGATTGTGATCCCGATGTTGCCAAGGCCAACATGGAATTAATTGATTGGCTCGAAGAGCTCGAAGACGTCGATTCTGTGTACCACAATATGACGGCAGTATGATATTTATACCCGCTTGCTAAAAAAATTATGGATCTCCTTTTAGATTACCTCCCTCCTGTCCCTTTTTTTGAGGCCCGTCCCTCATTTCAAGATTTTATTATCGCGTCAGAAAGAGTAGGGCGCAATGATGCCTTAGTACTTAAAGATGGGAGATTGGTAAAAAAATTCTCCAATCAAACTGAAGAAAAGCTCAATAAGCGTGCCTGGCGAGCCTTTCGCCAAGCTGTGGATCGAGAATTCACGGAAGAAAAACGCGAAGAAATTTGCCGCCGATACAGGATAGACTGGAAAGAATTCGTTTACTCAACCAAACCCTTAAAGCGGAAGTTCGTAGAATATTTCGGAACAGGAGCGGCCAATCCGACAACGCGAGACTTAAAAAGAGCCTTGAAAGACAGTTCTTGGTGGGCTCAGTCCCTCTCAAAGCAATCCCCCAAAAGGATTCATCAGCTTTATGCAAAGGCAAGCGAAGCTCGTTATATAGGCAACTGGCAAGACCCATCAGAGGTGCATGGAGGCGCAAAAGAGGCCCATGAAAATCTTACGCATGTGCAACTCAATACCGATCAGCAGCGGGCAAATCTTTTCAGAGGAGTAGAGAACCTCACTTCAAGTGATCCGAATATTCCCAGGATGCACCCTTATTACTCCCGTCTTGAAATGGGCATTGTATCCCACTTAGAAACCAAGCAGGACTGTAAAGATATAGACTTAGTGATTCCCGCCCCAAGCATTCGAAACGGGAAAGTTGAGTATTATAAAGTCCATGATATCATTTCTGAAGATGGTCTCTCTGCAGTGGCGCTTGTCCCCCTTTGCAAGGATTCTTCCCTCGCTCCTATTGTTGCTTTTCGTTGTACTAAGCAAAACCCAGGACAAACCGATTTCATTCCCTCTATTCTAAACAATATGGAAAAGCACATTGGGAAATCAGGGTATAAAGCTTCCTTTGAGAAATTAAAAGCCCTAATGAATGATCAGAAGTTTGCCAAAGGTGGAAAAGTCAAAGTCCTCTCCTATAGCCAAGGCGGCGGGTTTGCGGGCTACTTTTTAAATGATTTCTGGCCGCAGATTGATGAGTTTATAGGTTTCAATACCGTAGGTAGTGATGCGCGGATTGTGGAGAACCTTGCCCGTGAAATCAACTCCCTTGAAGATAGCGAAATCCCCCCTTCCTTTTTCCTCTATCGGAATAAAGGGGATTGGGTCAACAAATCTGGAGAAAAGCATATTGGCTGGGGGCTAATCCACCCCAACGCAAGGTGTCAAGTGCTCGAATGGGATCTGGGAGATCTTCCCTTGCCTACTGACGATGTTTGGGATTCTGAGCAAGTCAGACGGTGGCTGGGTGTTCATGGTACTAGACCGATGGATGCGGAGAGAGAAGAGAAAATAAAAAGTAAGTATGAATCGCATTGGAAGTATTCTTACAAACTCTTCCAAGGCCCGACTAGTTGTAATGGCGTTTTAAATACCTATGACAGCGATCCCACATTGGAAGACAAGCGTCGAGGAACGAAAATCCTCTACCTTTTCTCCAGCTATTCTTATTATTTATTAGACTTTATTTTCCGAGTCTTTGGCATCGAAGTATTTAGAAAAAACTGGTAAATCCGAATCAAACCAGTTAGCAGTACTAGCCCTGTGAAAAGCGAGCTTAAGAGGGTAAACACACTTGGAAATACCATCATCAGAGCAAAGAAGGCAAACGCTTCGCCCCTCTCAATGAGTCCAGGGCTATAATAGAAGCTTTTTTCTGTGGTGTTCACAGAAAAAATTCCCACCACCAAAAAAGTTGTGATACAAAATAGAATGCTTCCAAGCATCAAAAGAGACATCAGGCCTCTCTCTTCTGGGGCCACGAGAAAAAGTCCTAAAACAATCAAAAATTCTACTACACGATCGGATGTGATATCAAAGACAGCGCCCAGTTCAGATGAAGCGTTGCTATGGCGGGCTACTGCTCCGTCGAGCAGGTCAAATAAACCCGAAAGAGCAAGACAAAAGAGGGCTAGAAAAGGAAGCCTTAAGGGGAGGAAGAAAGGGATCATAATGCCAAAAAGAAGGCCCAAAAATGTTAGTAGTTTTGGATCGGCTCTTCGTATCAGAGGCACTTTTAAAAACGGCCTCACGAGGAAGTCTTTATTTTTCAGCATCTTTTTTTTTCTTCCATTTCTTATATATTAAAGGAGTTAGAGAAAAAATCCCAAGCAAGATCAGGGCAATCTTCATCTCAGTATTGAAAATCGAACTTAAGCTAAACTCTTCTCCTGATTCAAAAATCGCGTTGAGCCCTCTTCCTGCTTGTGTAGAGACCACGGAACCTGGGATAATTCCAACAAAAGTGGTCCAAACGTATGTCCAAATGCGTACATTAAAAAATGCAGGAGCTAAATTCACCACCCAAAAGGGGAAGAAAGGGATAAAGCGCAAGAAAAGGAGGTAGCTAACAGCATTTTTATTAAATCCACCTCGCATTTTCTCGATAAAAGGGCGCGCTTTTTTTTCTAGATGACCTTTTAAGGCTGTTCTAGCCGCTAAAAAAAGAAGAGTCGCTCCAATGGTTGCCCCAAAGACAACATAGAGTGTGCAGAGCGGCTGTGGAAATAGGAACCCTCCAAGCAAGCTCAAGATTAAACCACCGGGAATCGAGAGGGCTGCTACGGCAATGTAGGTCCCAATGAACATGAAAGAGGTTTTGATTCGGTTGTTATTTACGAACTCGGTCAGCTCATTGTGGTGATATTTCAGCGTCTCAAAATCAATGGCTTTATAGACTCCAGAAAAATAGCCCACCGCCATCACAATCACAATGAGTAAAATGGGAAGATACTTCAAATATTTTTTCATCGCTTGAAGGCTCCTAAAAGCGTTTTAGTCAGCCACTGATCTGCGCATTTGCGAATGGCTTGGTTATAGACCGGGTAGGGGTGGATCAATCTTGTGAGCTTGCGTAGGTGGATATTATACAACTTTGCAAGTGTTAGCTCTTGGAGCATCTCGCCAGCTCTTGGAGCCACAATCGTAGCGCCCAGAATTTTGCTGCTCCATTTTTTAGTCACAATTTTCACAAACCCTTCTGTAGTTGAGGCGCAGATAGCTCTGTCTACTTCACTCATGGGAACTTGGTAGGTTGCGATGGAATTTTTGCCCCATTTCTCAATCGCTTGGCTTTCGGTAGTTCCAAAGCTTGCGATTTCAGGGGTTGTGAAGGTGCATTTTGGGATCGACTGCTTTCGATCGAGTTTTTTCTTTAGGGGCCATGGAAGAAGAAGCGTTGTCAAAACAGCTCGCCCATGATTTTCGGCCATGTGAGTGAAAAATGGACTGCCCACAACATCTCCAATAGCAAAAATATGTGATTGATTGGTTCTACCGAAAGGATCTACAGTAATTCCCTTTTCAGAAAATTTCACCCCCGCCTTCTCGAGATTAAGAGCATCTACATTTGCTCTACGCCCCGTAGAAACAAGTAGATGCTCGACCTCTACATCGCGATTCTGCCCTTCTTCTGTAATGCAGATTTTAAATTTCCCTTGCTCATAAGAAATCAAATTCGTCTCGCACTTAGTGTGCAGGTGGATGTTTTCTTTTTCGAATACCTTAGTGAGAACCTCAGCTGCCTCTGGATCCTCATTCGGCATCAAACCCCGCTCTGACTCAATCATCGTGACATCAGCGCCGAGTCTACTAAAAGCCTGCGCTAGCTCACAGCCAATGGGGCCAGCACCCAGTATGCCGAGGCTCTTTGGAATTTCTTCTAGAGAAAAGATCGTTTCATTCGTTAAAAAGGGAGCCTCTTTTAGTCCCTCAATTGGAGGGATGAAAGGGGAGGAGCCAGCAGCAATCACAATTTTTTTCCCTTGGACTTGCTCGCTAGATCCATTTTCCTTTGTCACAATCAGAGTGTGAGGATCTGCAAAAGACGCAGACCCGCTGCAGGTTTTGACCCCTAACTTGTTAAGGGCACTTGGATCCTCATGAGAGCGGACCTCTTCAATGATTTTTCGGACCCTCTCTAAAGACTTGTCCCCAGAAAATTCTTTGGATGTAAAATCAATGCCAAACTCATCGCCTCTAAGTAGTTTGTGTGCTGCTTCTGCTGAAGAAATGAGCGACTTACTGGGGATACATCCATAATTTGTGCAATCGCCTCCATACAGCCCCTTCTCTATGAGGAGGACCTTCTTTCCAGCTTTTGCGGCGCCAATGGCTACAACTAACCCTCCGGCACCTGCGCCGATGACAATTATATCTTCCACTTTTTCTTCGCAATCCATTTTTTATAGATGATGGGAGAAAGGGTCAATATCCCTATGACAAAAAGAGCAATATTTACTTGCGTAGTAAAAATATCCGAAAGAGTTATGACCTGATTTTGTGCAAAAGCCTTCCCTAGACTGTGTCCAGCATTTGCGATGATAAATGTAATGGGGATCACTCCAATAAAAGTCGTCCAAATGAAGGTCCAGAACGGGACCTTGAAATAGGCAGCAGCGGCATTCGTAAGCCAGAAAGGGACAACATGTGAAATACGTAAGAAAAGAAGGTAGCTTACGCTATGTTTTTTAAAACCCCTGCGCAATTTGCTCAAAAAAGGGCGTTCACGCTTCATAAATGAAGTGCCAAAGAAGCCATGGAAAATGGCAAAAAAGCCAGTAGCCCCCATTGTTTCTGAGAATACAGCGAGGATAAGCCCAACGTGCCAAGGAAAGATCATCGCGCCTAGTAATGTGAGAATAGTTGAATCGGGAAGCACTAAGCAGACAGAGAGAATATAAATACCGACATAGACCAATGCTGCTAACACGACGTGCTTACTTGCAAAACTTGCTAGACGCTGCTCTTCTGCCTGAAGCCATTTGATCGTAAAAATCTGATGTAGATTGGTTAGATAGACAACCAAAATCAAGATGATCAGCAGCAAAAAAGGGAGGAACTTTTTGAGATTTTCACTCATTCCTCTCTTATAACCCGAGATGAAAGTTTATACAAGAAAAGAGCCTATTGCAAGGCCGCTTCTTGTGGGATCTCGCGTTTGGTGACGTAGGTTCCGTCCTGGATAAGTTCTTCTTCGGAAGTCATCTCATAGCGGAAATCTTTCTCCTTAGGTGTGATCCCTTCTAGGAGGATTGCTAGGCGCTTGGAGTTTTGGCGCGAAAGGAAGGAGTTTGCCATATCACGGGTGTTTTCGTAGGTGACTTGCTTGAGTGCTTCTACCCGCTTATCGATGAGGTTGAAGTCTCCTTCATAGTCGAAGCCTAGTAGGAAGAGACGTACTCCATTGAGCGCTAGGTTTTCTGGGGGGATTTGTAGATTGGTGATTGCCATTTCTCGAACATGCTCAAATCGCTCGGGGGGCAGTTCTGTGGTGTACTGCTTGACGAAGTTCTCTAAGAAGAGCTCAAAACGGGAGACGAGATCACTGGGGTTGTGGGTGGCAGACTGCACGGCAAAAAACTGCATGAGTTGGTTTTCTTCCGATTTGTCCCAAGCTTTTGCGATATAAGCTACTTGTTGCTGGGTTCGGAGTGTGACGAAAAAGAGATTTTCTAAAACGCTGCCAAGGATCTGTTGGCTAGCTCTTTTCTCTAAGGAATACGGGCCCTGTTCGATCATCAAGATAGCTGCGTTGCCTAGCATGTCTGTTGGCTGGGCGATCATATAGGGGCCTTGATTTTCTGGAAGGAGAAGGACGCTTTTTTTGTAGTGCTCTTTTACAGGAAAGGCTTCAGCTTTCATTTTTTTATTAATGCTAGAGAGGAGGGAGGTGGCATTTTCTTTTGTTATGTTGCCGTATAAAAGTCCTTCCAAATAGGCTTTATTGAATACGGTTTTGGAAAAATTAGAAAAGTCCTCGTAGGTGAGAGAGCTTAAGGCATTTCGTTTAGCAGATGGCGTTGCAACATCATTGAATAAGAGGCTGTCAAGAGATTGCTTAACCTGCAAAAAGAGGAGTTCTTTTTCGCTGTTTTCATACGAGCTTGCAAGGGACTGCTTATAGAGCTCAAACTGCTTTTTTGAGGCTTTTACGTTTTTAAGCGATCCGAGCATTTCTTCAGCAATTTTATCGGATTGATCGCTATATCCATTGATGGCTACTGCTATCGATAGGCGATCGGATTTGATGAGGATTCTAGCCCCAGCAGCTTCTGCAGCAGAGGTAATGGGGAAGACAGCATCGTTTACTGCTTTAAGGTAGAGGTCTGCAAGTGCTTGAGACTTTGGAGATCCATCGATGAGAGGGGATTTGACTCGGAAAAAATGAGCGATCTCGGGGACTTGGTACTTTTGGTCTTCGGAAAAATAGACTTTGCCTTGACCATCATCTTGCAGAAGGGTTGGGGCTGTGCTTCTTTCATTTTTTTCAGATTCTACGAGTTGAAGATTTTTTGGAATGAAGGGATTTGGCGGAGGTAAGCCGATTTGGGGATTGATTGAGGCGTTGGTAAGCTGGGTCATCTCCTTTTGGTCTATCGGGAGGATCGTATACTCTGCATTCATCCATTTTTCTTTATGTGTTGTTTCTACTCCTGTTTTGGCAGGATCAGCAATCACGTAGAAGGTGCAGTTTTCTGGGCGCAGAAAATCTAGGTACTGGCTACAGATTTCAGGGTTGTATGCAGTAGGAATTAGGGTTTTACGCGGGTAGGTAGCGATATCTTCATCAATCAGTGTATGAGCTGCTTGCATGACGAATTCATAGCTCTCTTGGCGGGACTGGTATTGGTATTGAAGCTCGCTGATTTTTTCTACTTCGTTGAAGATGTATCTGGGGATATTGGTTTGCTTTAGTCTTGCTAGGGCTTCAAAACAGTAGGTGATGACGGTATCAATTTGCTGCAGCCCTTTTTCTGTTACTGCCACATCGATGCTAAAGAGTTTATTGCTGCTACCCAGCTGTTCTTGTGATGCGCTAATCTCTTCTGCTAGGTGTTCTCTTTTTAACAGTCCAAGAAGGCTGTTTTTGCTGCCACTTTTAAGAATGTAGGAGATAAGCTCGCCCACTTTGGCCTCTTCATCTGCAGCAATGTCTTGCGGAAGTTCCCAGGAAAGTGAGAGGATTTTTAGGTCTTTAACGGGCTTGATGTAGATCATTTGGCCCCGTTGCTTTTCGGACGTCATATGATAAGCGTAGTTGTCCTCTTTAACTTGCCTGTTGGGGATGGCTGAGAAGTCTTGCATGGTGAGTTCTATCAGTTCATCCATCGGTAGTGAAGAGAGAATGACCAGGTGCATTTTGTTTGCGCTATAGTGCTCTTCGTACCACTTGATCATGGCCTCTCTTGGGATGCCTCTGAGGGTATCAGCGTTACCTGTTGAAAACTTTGCATTAGGGTGGTCGGGATTGCCTGTTTCTTTAAAAATCATGTACTGACGCCAGCCATCATTTTCTAAGTTTTTAGCATGCTCTTGATCAACAGCAAGAAGTTCCCGCTCGATGCTCGCTGTATGGAATAAGGGATCGATAAAAAAGTGGGAGAAACGATCGAGGGCCCCTTCAAAAGCCGAATCATTTGCAGAAAACATGTATACGGTACGGTCGGAAGCCGTGTAGGCATTGACTTTCCCTCCAATTTCTTTGATGTAGGGGAGGAACTCATCTTCTTTGGGGTATTTTTTTGTCCCCATGAAGAGCATGTGCTCGAGAAAGTGTGCAATGCCTGGGTATTCTTTGGAGTCGTTCCAAGATCCTGCTTGTACGGCTAGGGCCGCTGCAGATTCTTCTACCTCTGGGTCGGAGATGAGATATGCCTCTAGGCCGTTGGAAAGGCGCATTTTAGTGGTTTTTCGCTCGGCGAGTGTAGGGCTTAAGATTTGAAGCTCGGATTGATCTTCAATTGTTTCAAAGCCATTTGAGACTGCAGCATTCAAGTGGAGAGCGCTGAGCAAGAGAAATAGAATGTTTTTCATTTTTTACCCCAGAAATTTCTGATAATCGTCATGTACTAATTTCCAAATATAATCGGCTCTGGATTTTCTGCGTACATGTTTATCAGGATTTTCTGATCCGGGGTAGTTCTGCATATCGATTTCGGGGCCGATTGAGAGGTGAATGCCTACTTGATTGACCTCACGGTGTTCCCCTAGTTCTACTTGAATAGTTTCGGGAGGAGGGAGCAGATCGTAGGTCCCTAAAGCCATTGGATAGAAAAAAGTGGGCGTCTTGGATTTTTTTGCCATTAAATAGAACATTTCGATTGCTTGGGGATCAAAGGGGGCGAGGATGATCTCTCCATCTTCATTTTTTCGATCACGTCCACCGCTTGGAGCTACATAGATGCACTTTCCACCCTCTTTGAGCAGGCCACTCATCAGTTGCATGGTTTTTTTATTGTGGAGCTGTTTTTGAAGTTTGTTTTCTGGTGGGTGATCGATGTAGCGTTTGGAATAGATGCAAAGAAGGTTACAGCCTAAGCTAAAGGGGATAGAAAGTGTGTCAGTTATGACCCGCTCTCCTGCAACAAAGATCATTTCTTCTGAGAGGTTGGGATACTCTTCTTCAAGCAGAATGGAGATGGCTTGGGGATCGGCTTCAGTTTGGTGGTTGGCAAAGAATACGACGTTGTCCCCATTTTGGATGTGTTTTGTAATTTCAGAGAGCCTTTCTTTGCCGGAAATGAAGGAATTATTTTTCACGATTAGAGGTCGGATAAAATTTTTGCCAAAAGCGTGATAATCAATGGGCTCTCTTAAGCACTTATGGAAGGGCTCAAATTGATAAGGGGTTTTGCACTCCTTTTTTATGAGATCGAGAAACTTAAGAAAAACAGGATCGTTTTTGGGATCGTGGTTTGTGGCCACCAGGTAGCTTTCGATAAAATAACTCAATATTTTACCAAGCTTTGGAGGGATCTCTTTTTGCTCTACTAGAGATGAGAGGCACTTATGAAATTTCGAGTTTTTGTCCATTGATTGTGGAATGGAATTGGAATTCATTCAAATGTAGTGAGTCTAGACGGCTAAACTCTAATTGAGCATTGAGCTCTTCTGCTAGTTTTGTGAGAAAGTTTTTATCTCCTCCTTTAAGGAAGTCATCTAAGTGGGGATGGCAGACAAGTTTCAAACCGAATTGCTGTTTTTGATTGATGAGTTTTTTTAGAGACCTTTCAATTTCGATCGATGTGCTTTCATTGGTCAGGATCTGTCCGCTTCCGCTGCAATAGGGACAGTAGGTGTTCATAGTCTGGCTCAAAGATTCACGATTTCTCTGTCTTGTCATTTCAACCAGGCCGAATTCACTCATGCCTAGTATGGTGCATTTAGCATTATCTTCTTTCATGGAGTCTTTCAGGCGGTCTAGGACTCTTCGCTGATTTTTCCGCGAACGCATATCGATAAAGTCGCAAATTACGAGCCCTCCGATGTTGCGCAAACGCATTTGGCGAGCGATTTCTTCTGCCGCTTCCAAATTGATATGGACAAGAGCTTCTTCGACGCCGCCACTCTCAGTTTGTTGTGAACTTCTTCCCGAGTTCACATCAACAGTGTACATTGCTTCTGTGCGATCAAAAAAGAGGTAGCCGCCGGATGGTAGCCAAATTTTGCGCCTTAGTGATTTCTCGATTTCTCGTTCAACGCCAAAGCGCTCAAACATGGGGGACTTGTCACGGAAAAACTCGATCTTTACCGAGTGCTCTTGGCTGTACTTTTCGTACATCTTTTTAAGCACTCCAAAGACATTGAAATCATCGACAAGGATGCGGTCATATTGTTTGTCAACGGCCTTCATCAAACACCGTTTCATCAAATCGGATTCTTCGTAGAGGCATGTGGGCTTATTGGCCTTGTGAAAATCTTCAACGACTTGTTGCCAAGATTTCAGTAAATCCGTGGCTTCGTCGATGAGCATCTCTTGAGTGGCGTTGACACTCGAGGTTCGGCAGATCAGGCCCATGTCAGAGGGCATCTCGAACGCGCGGATCAGTTTTTTGAGACGATCTCTGGCTGCAGGGTCTTCGATTTTTCTCGAAACACCGCGATGGGATGTGTTGGGTACGAGAACGAGGTAGCGCCCAGCAATTGAGAGATTGGAGGTGAGGCGTGCTCCTTTAGATCCAATTGGTTCTTTAACGACTTGTACGAGGACAGGTTGATCAGACTTTAGAAGTTTCGTGATGTCTGAGTCGTCCGATTGCTGTTTTTTCTCGCTTTGCGTTTTCATTTCAAAGTCCATTTCGAACATCTCTTGGAATTTTTGAGTGTTTTCGATGATGTCTGAAATGTGGATGAACCCATTCTCGTTTTCATTGATATCAATGAAAGCGGACTGGATGTTCTTTAAAATATTAGTGACTTTTCCTCGATAGATATTGCCTGTGATTTGGCGCGTTTTTTTTCTTTCGACGATGAGATCATTAAGGGTCCCATTCTGGAGGAAGGCACATCTCGTCTCTTTGGACTCGATGTTAATTAAAATTTCTTTCATGATGAATCTCGCGGTAAGAGCCTAGAATACCAGAAAGTCTTTATGAATTCAACTCTGCCTTGATCTTTTCGACAAAGCCATTTTTGACAAGGCGGCTGGTAGAGATGATGCTGGTGATAAAGGTCTCAGGCGGAGACGCCCCGTGGCACTTGATGACGATGCCGTCTGCTCCACAGAGGATTGCTCCGGGGTATTCGGCGTAGCTCAAGCGGTGTTTGAGGGTGCCGATAATGGAGCGCAAACCTGGAATTATTTCAATAGGGCCAAGATTTTGCATTTGCTCTAAGACAAAACCCGCAATGCCTTCAGCTGTTTTTAAAAAAATATTGCCAGTGAATCCGTCGGTGATGAGGATGTCGATTTTGCCTAAAAATACATCTCTGCCTTCAATATTGCCAATGAATGCAGGTGCATCGAGGGGGGCGCTTTCATTGAGCGTTTGTAAAATGGAATAGGCTTTTTGATGCTCAGGAGTTCCCTTTTTTTTCTCTTCGCCGATATTGAGCAATCCCACTACGGGGTGGGGTAATCCCCTAGCTTTTTGGTAGGCGATGCCCATTTGGGCAAACTGGAGGAAATTTTCTGCTTTTACGTCGAGATTGGCTCCTACATCGAGTACGGCGATTGGTTCGAGTTTTGAGGGAATCAGTGTGAGAAAAGCGGGTCGATCAATGCCGGGCAGCATTTTCAGGGTGATTTTTGTCTGAGCTAGTAGCGCTCCAGAATTGCCTCCAGAGATGAAGGCATCAATTTCATAAGCTTTTAGCGCTCGAATACCAGCGGCGATAGAGGAATCTTTTTTTCGGCGCACAGCCATCAAGGGATCGTCTTCCATCGTGACTTCTTCGGTCACAACGTGGCAATGAAAATCTTCTGGGGTGGGGATATTTTCAAAAACTTCTTTAGTAGCAAAAAGAGTAAGAAGCGGGGGCGCATCTCCCTCCCATTCATGGGAGGCAATGGCCTTAAGAATTTTTTCAGCAGAAGTATCACAGCCCAAAAGATCGACGCCGATCCTAGGGCGGTGATAATCGCCTTTATTCGTCGTCTTTTTTTGCATGGATTACAGCGCGACCTTTGTAATGGCCACATTGCATACAAAGTTTATGGGGGAGGCAAGCGCCACCACAGTTGGTGCACTTTCCGACGTTTTTCGGTTTTTTTGCATGGTGAGAACGTCGATTGTTTCTGCGCGAGTTTGACGTACGGGTACGTGGAACAGCCATTCTAAATAGCTCCTTTTTTGCTTTAGCTACTCACTATATAGGAAGTGGGGATTTTTAACAATTCAAGTTGCTATCTCTTTTTCTTGAGGCGAAAAGCGAGCTGATTAGATACAAGATTCTTGAGGAAGGTCATGTGAAGGCATATGGCAGACGAGAGAAGCGCAGTAGATAAATAGCGTAGTTCGCATAGAGGAAAAATGGACAGTAACGTAGTTTGTTTATAGGTTCAAATCAGAAAAAGGTGAGTGGGTATTCGATTCACTTTCCTTCAAAAATTTCTTTACGTCTTTGCGGCTGGGGCATTTCCCCTGGTTGCATTCGAGAAATTGGGGGATTTTGAGGAGGATAGCATTGCGGACCTCATCGCCGTAGTCATAGACTGCGGAGGGGATTTCTGATAATTCGACAGTTTGCTTAAAATCTTTTAATTCAATTTGGATCGTTGCTTTTTCATTGCAGATGGAACAGGGCATTTTCGCAGAGGCTTTGACTTTGAGATCGAGGATCAAGTGCTCGTTTGCTAGATAGGCTTGTCCAGAGACAATAATTTCATCTGTGAAGGAGAGTTCCTCTTCCTGAGCTTCCAGCAGCTTTGGCTCAATATTTTCAAATATTTGCTCGGTCTCATCATTTTTGAGACGATCTATGTAAACTTTAAGTGGGCTTGTGTTCATGTAGTGCTTTTTTTAAAACCTGCGAGATCTCTTCTTCAGGTTGTTTCCTTATGAGAATTGTACCAATTTCCCCACATTTTTCTCTACACTGTTGATGGAGCTGCTCGGATGTTAAAAATTGTTTAGTGTGATCATAGAGCGCTTTTTCGGTGAACTTTGGTCCATAGAGTTCTGGATAAATGCGTTTTTTTGCCACGATATTGACGATGCAATAGTGGGGAAGGCGGATACGCAAGAGGTTTTTAGCGATAAAGAGGTCGAGAGGTCCGATTGCATAGGTGACAACAGTAGGCACCTTATAGAGGGCAAGTTCCAGGTTGTTCGTGCCCGATTTGGCAATGGCTAAGTAGGCCTTTTTCATCAGAGCAGAATTTTGAGAGCTGCTAATCAACATGATCCGGTCTCTTTCGAGTATTCCTTCTCTTTTCATGATTTGATCGAGAAGGAGGGAGAAGGGACTCTTGGCAACTGAAATGACGAGGAAAAGATCGGGGTGCTCATCGAGCAGTTTTTTTGCTACTCGTATCTGCATCGGGAAATTGCGAAGGATCTCATTTTGGCGGCTGCCGGGGAAGAGGGCTAGAACTCGATATTTGGGGTCTACATCGATAGGAGGTGTGTTGTCTTTTTCAATTTGTTCTAGCAATGGATGGCCCACATAGTCCACTTGCAGTTTTTCTTTGTTGAAGATCTCCTTTTCGAAGGGGAAGGTGACGAACAAGTGGTCGAGGATTTTTTCCATTTTAGGAATGCGCCTTTTGCCCCATGCCCAGACAGAGGGACAGATGTAGTGGCAGACTTTTCCTTTAAATGAACGTTTGAAAAGGCTCTTTGCCATGGCTAGATTAAAGCCAGGGTAGTCGATAAAGAAAACGATGTCGGGATTTTCTTTTAAGATTTGATCGCGGAGTTTGAAAAATTGCCGAAATAGCCTCGGAAGGGCAAAGAGGACGTCGACAAATCCCATCACCTGAAACTTTTCCATTTGCATGATGCAGTCGAGACCCGCCCATCGCATTTTTGGTCCACCTACTCCAAAGATGCGGGCAGCAGGAAATTGAAAGCGCAGCTCTTTAACGAGCTTTTCTCCATGTAGATCACCGCTCATTTCACCAGCGAAGAGAAAGATTGACTTTACTGCCTTCATTGGATGGCTCCTAATTTTTTTCCTAGCCAATTGGCGCCCACTTCGAAGGTGTCTTTAGCTGTGCCATGGCCCAAGTGCCCAATCGATGGCGCGACAATCAATTCGATGGGAGGAGAGCGAGACCCTTTGTCATAGGCTTTATTTGCCAGTTGTAGGGCAAGTTCATAGCATTTGTCTGTGCCGACGCGCATATCGCGGTTGCCGATGTAAAAGCGGATTGTTTTTAAACAGAGGGCATCGACATAGCGAGTGAGAGTGTATTGCTCAGCCCCTCCAGTATCGCTGCCAAACTCTTTTGCATATGTAAGCTCAGTCATAGGAGCAAAACCAACGATTGCACATATATCCATCTCTGCTGCGACCAAGGAAGAGACGAGCCCTCCGCGGGAAAGTCCCATAAATCCGATTTTTTCTTTTTCAATCAGGCCCTTATCGATGAGTGCATTTATGGCAGAGCGAGCCTTTTGAAGAAAAGGGGCGAGGGGGTCTTTCCCTGCTTGAAATTCTTCTGCCCAAACGCGGAGGGCATCAGTAGGGTTTAAGTTGGGACCGTGAGCGGGTAGGTCTAGAGAGAAGACGCGCATGCCATTTTTTGCGAGATAAACAGCAGGCTGGTTGTAGGGATCTAGACTTAAAGATTCTTGCGCAGACAGGGCAAAGTAGAAAACGCTGGGAAGAGGGCCTTCATCAAGGGACGGGCCGATGTAGGCCACTTCAATATCCGGCTTGAGTTGGAGCATCTTCATCATGTTATTCTTTTTTTTCTTCTTCTGGGTCTATTTCGGCGTTTTCTGGGAGCGTGTTCTTCAGGGTGCTCCTCAGAAGAGTAAAGATCATGCCAGTCCTCATGAACCTTTTTCAGGCCAGGTTCTAGGCAAGAGCGGAGCTCCAAAAATTTGATTGCGAGGTGGAAGTCGCTATCTTTTGGTACTCTTTTTCGGAGTGTCTTCTTGTGCAATGGAGTAAGGCGATACTGTCCAAGAAGGACGTTTTGCATTTCGTAGCGAAGTCGCCTTGGTAGGAGCAGAAACTCTTGAAAAAGATCGGAGACGAGGTTGCGTGTATGATTTTGGATCTGGCCTAGGTGAGGTATCTTTTCTCTGTCAAGGAATTGGGTCTTGAGTCGTTTTTGTAAAAGAGGGAAGGCCATCGAGCTGAGCAGTAAAGAGCGCTGTAGATTGTCAGCCTCGGGGTCTTGAAAGTAACGGTCGATCTCTTGCAAATAGAGGTAAATCTCTTTCCCTTCTTCTTCTTTTTCAATGAAGTGGGCCACTTCTGGAATCAGATGACTCATCATCCCGTGTTCATTCAGTAGTTGAATAAAGGCATGAGCAGCGCCAGACTCTAGCATTCGGAGGATTTCTTCTAAAACTCTTGCGGGGGAGCTTTTGACGATGTCTTCTTTGCATTCGACAAGAGCGATGTGCGCATCGGGATCAACCTTTAAACCAAATCGAGCTTGAAACTTTAAAAGACGAAGCATCCGGACGGGATCTTGTTTGAAGCGGACATAAGGCTGGCCGATTGAGCGTAATAGATTTTTTTTGATGTCCTCATAGCCATTTACGTAGTCGATGATTTGCTCGGTGGAGGGGTCGTAAAAAAGGGCGTTGATCGTAAAATCCCTTCGGAGCGCATCTTCTTCTGGGTATCCCCATTGGTTGTCGCGCAGAATGAGTTCTTCCTTGTCAGGATCTCCTGCACGAAAAGTAGCCACCTCCAATATCTTTTTTCCAAAACGGATGTGTGCTAAGCGAAATCGCCTGCCTATGAGGATGCAATTGCGAAAAATCTGTTTGATCTCTTCTGGCTTTGCTGAAGTTGAGATGTCAAAGTCTTTTGGGCGCCGCCCTAAAAGGAGGTCTCGAACGCTGCCGCCAACGAGATACGCAACAAATCCGGCGTTTTTTAGTTTTTCGACTACATAAATCGCATGGGTGTCGACTTTCTGAATGGGGAGCTGATGCTCTTCTACTGGGATGATTTTCTGTTCCACAAGACATCAAGATATCGGAAAAATCATTTTGCCTAAAGAGTTTTTCTGTTAAATTCTGCTGAAATGAAGCAATCAAAAGTTTTTACTGCATCTTTATTAGTCGCCGGCACTGCAATCGGAGCCGGAATGTTGGCTCTGCCTGTCTCGACAGCAGCCGGAGGCTTCTGGCCAGCTGTACTCATATATCTTGTATGTTGGATTTTTTCTGCTTGCACGGGACTTTTACTCTTAGAAGCCTGTCTTTGGATGCCTAAAGATACTAATATTGTTTCCTTGTCCTCACATCTGCTTGGAAGAAAGGGGAAATACGCCAGCTGGTTTCTCTACCTCTTTTTATTTTATAGTCTAACCGTTGCGTATGCTGCAGGGGGTGGAGGATTTATTGCTTCTGTGACAAACGGAGTTTTTCCAGCGCCGATTGCCATCTTGCTTTTCATTTTGCTCTTTTCCCCAGTGGTATACATCGGGACGCATGCAGTGGATCGGCTCAATTTTCTTTTGATGGTAGGGCTCATCTTCTTCTTCGTCATTTTTATTTTAATCGGATCTGGAAAAGTGGACTTTGATCTACT
>Ga0114919_10001456_pt1 | contig 18992 bp, 33 predicted proteins | sample BlataG_FD_88682 | JGI IMG/M metagenome (GOLD analysis project Ga0114919, IMG submission 88682) | Deep subsurface microbial communities from Black Sea to uncover new lineages of life (NeLLi) - Black_00105 metaG | ecosystem: Environmental > Aquatic > Marine > Oceanic > Sediment | place: Atlantic... | reverse complement strand
CAAACGTGGTGCACAGGAATTTCATTGGCTTGAATTAGAAAATGAACAACCTGTCACCACTTTGTTTTTTATGGGACCTCAACAAAGAGAATGGGGATTTTTAGATTGCGGTGAGTGGATTCATCACAAGGAGTTTTTATATGGAAGATAGTATTTTAATAGTTATAGGATTTGGTATTTTTGTAGGCTGGTCACTTAATAGTATGTATCGTCAATACAAAGATGACCAACTAATCCGTGCTGTAATGAAAAAGATTGAAGACGAAGAACATAGAATAGATGTACGAATCTCAGATGAAGTCAAGGCACGATTGCCTATTTGCTATATTGAAAAGCATGGAACAAAAGATTATCTACTATACAACACAGACACAGAAGAATTTATATGTCAAGGGTCTTCATATGAAGAACTAGCAGAACGTTGTAAAGACAAATTTGATACTGTTTTAGTTAAAGCCAAAGACAAGTCTATGTGGTTTGTAGACGGTAAAGTAAAAGAATTGGCATCTGAGATAAAACAATAAATATACGTATACTTTAGGAGAGTTGATTGACACACGTAGTAACAGAAGCATGTATAAAATGTAAACACACGGATTGTGTAATCGTATGCCCAGTTGATTGTTTTTATGAAGGTCCTAACTTCCTTACAATAAACCCAGATGAATGTATTGATTGTGGCGTGTGTATTCCAGAATGTCCTGAAGATGCTATTTTTGCTGACACAGACAAAAAGATAGTTGAGAAGACAGGTAAAGACATGGAATATTGGGTAGAACTCAATGGTCGTCTTGCTGAGAAATGGGAAGAAAGTTGTATCACAGATAAAAAAGATCCTCCCGAAGATTATAAAGAATGGCAGAACAAACCAATCGGTGAAAAGATTGACTTATTGGAAATAGAATAATGGATGGTGTAATTTTAGCGGCAGGTATGATAGCAAGTTTAATTGCTCTTGTACATTTATTAATAAGTGAAGGTGGTGGTACTAAAGGCATCACACACGAATACAGAACTAAAAGTGGTAAAATACATACTGCTAAAAAGTCTAGGGAGCAACACATTGTTTAAGTACACATTTAAATTACACGAAATGATTGCTAATGGCATTAGTAAATTTTTAGAATGGTCTTGGCAACGAAAAGCAAACAAATTATTTGAGAAAAAAGATGTACGATAAACCAATCAATACTGTGAAGCCTAAAAAGAAATACATACATGTTAACCAACATAAGATACGTGCTAACAAAAAGCACGGAACTAATGAGCCAGTCATCACTATCAAAGAAGGTAAGAACAATACTTACTGCCACGAGGTAGAGATACATGGACCAAGCAAAATGTTTTATGGTGGCAATGACAAACCAATTCTACCTTGTGGAGCAAGAGTAGTAATAGAAACAGAATCCGAGGTAACATTCAAATGATAGAAACAATAGCAAACTTTAACCCTATATTAGCACTGGCATTGTTTATGCCTGTGTTGACATCTAACAAATATTTACAGTACTTGTTACCCGTGTCAGTTTATGTAGCAATGCAAGGACTGTGGGTAGAACAAATAGGACTGTATGCCACTTGCTTATTAGCAACCTGGACTGTAAACAACTTATCAACAGTTAAGTCCTTCATTGTAACCGCATTAGGATGGCATGTATTTAATTTGTACTCATTGGCTTTACATCCAGACAGCACATACTTAGGTGCATTACAATATGATACCACAATGATATTAAGCACAGCACTATACTTATTAGTATTTAAAATGATTCATACAACAACTCTATTGATGAGGCAATCACAGGTTTGAAGAAGAAATTCATAGATTACTTTATGGAGATGGCAGAACTAACTGCCTCACTCAGTTATGCAACTAGACTACAAGTAGGAGCATTAATTGTCAAAGGTAATCGTGTTATTGGCACAGGGTATAATGGTATGCCCACAGACTGGGAAAATGATTGTGAAATTAATGGCGTAACAAAACCAGAAGTTTTACATGCAGAAACAAATGCTATTGCAAAGGTAGCACAAAGCACAGAATCATCAGCAGGCGCAACTTTATTTTGTACACATGCTCCTTGCATTGATTGTGCAAAACTAATCTATCAATCAGGTATTGAAACTGTTTACTTTCGTAATGCATACAGGGACGATGCAGGTGTTAAATTCTTAAAGTTGGGCAGTGTCAATGTACATCATTATGACACAGGAAAAGTGCCTTTGTGAATGAAGAAGAAATCAAAAAGGACTTAATCACATGGATGGAAGAGTTTGTAGAAAAGCCTAATTCACTTCTTGGTAACTGGGCACCTTGTCCATATGCTCGGCAAGCCAGATTACAAAACAAAGTTGATATCACATTTGTAGAACCAGAGTTTTTGCTTTCTAGGATAAGACTCGACACTACATTATGGAAAGACAATGAGCAAGAGGCTATTGTTTATGTATTTGATCACAAAAAAATTAATGCTAGAGACTTAGCAGAACGTTGTAATAGTTGGAATACAAACTTATTGATGAAAGATGACTTTGTAATACTCGAAGATCACCCTTACACTGTAGAACATGTTAATGGTGTGCATATGAACTATGGCAAGTGTGCATTAGTTATCTTGCAAAAACTATCAAAACTCAACGAAGCATCAGAGAAATTGAAAGATAAAGGTTACTATGATACTTGGTCTGACGAAGAGAAAAACTTTGTTGTAGACTGGAGATTCAATAAATAATAGCATGGAAAAGACACACACAGATGATTTATACTCTCGTATAGATTTAGAAAAAACTAATTACACAGTGAGTACGGCGATGGCCACATTACTCAAAGTTCCCACAGACCAACTCCAAAAAATTTATAATGATTATTGTAAGTACAAACAATTTGCAAGTGTAACTCCATTACATAATGCAATGATGCTTAATTCAGACATGGAAGTAATTGGATATTATGAAGAAGGAGAACTAGTTGCATTTAGTTTAATGCGAATATACAATGAACATCATGTAGCAAATATTCAGTTTGCTTGGAATTACAAAAATCCAAAAACTAGACTCGGTATAAAAAGTTTAGAATCAGAGTGTGCATATTTCAAAGCACGTGGATTTAAGTTCATTGAATTAGGCCTCGATGCTCCTTATAAAAGAGAGTTTGATGGATACGAGATTATGGGTCCAGTATGAGTGACACAATTAGAAAAATTAATATGAGTAATAAAATAAATGTCCACAACAATTGGGATCCACTAGAGGAGATTTGGCTTGGTGATACTTGGCCAAAATCTTTTTATGATGACATTACAAATGCTGAAGTTAGAGATAGTTTTCATCAAGTCACTGAATGGTCTAAAGAAGACTTAAACGCAATACAAAAGAAATTTGAAGAACTAGGAGTCATTGTCAGACGACCTACAATTGATGAGTCTAAACGTGAACTTTATACAGTAAACGAAAAGTCTAGTATACTTAAGAAGCCTCCTATTTGTCCTAGAGACACACATGCTGTGATAGGCAACAACTTGTTTGTTGGGGGAGATTTACCTGAATGTTATGAACCTATCTATACGCATTATGATCCTTCACAAGTTCACAAACACCAAAAAGATCCTACTGTTCCTAATTTAAATGGTGCTGATACTGTTAAGTTAGGCAGAGACATTATTTTCGATCACGGAGTTGATGAAAATTGGGGATATGATATAAAGACAAGAAAAAATAGTATCTTTGAAAGAGTCTACAGTTTTGAACAAAAAGAAAAGAAATGGTTTGGCGATGATTATAGATTACACTTTGGCACAGATGGCGGACATTTAGATTCATGTTACATGCCAATCAAAGAAGGTGTAGTATTAACAACTAAACACATTGATGGTTATGAAGAACTAATGCCAGGTTGGAAAACAATTGGCATTAGACACCCATCATATATGTCTGAAAAAGCATCTTATAAAACTAGCAATGTAATACGTAGCACAAAATCAGATAACCCTATGATGGTTAATAAATGGCAAGGCAATTTTTCTGGTATGATGGATGATGCACCTGCACACTTTAATTCATATATTCAACAATATTGTAAAGACTGGGTAGGAGATTATAAAGAAACATACTTTGAAGTCAATGTTGTACCACTTGATGATAAGAATTTGATGTGCATCAATACGTCAAGCATCTTTGACGGTTTATTTGAAAGATTAGAAAAAGAAGGAATAACATGTCATGTTGTACCTTGGAGAACAAGAGGCTTTTGGGACGGCGGCATTCACTGTATCACACTTGATGTTCGTAGACGAGGGGAACTAACAGATTACTTCCCAGACAGAAAAGATTATGGTATTAGCACAGTCAAGTCACAATTATTTTATGACACTGAATCATTTTTTAAGGAGTACGCAGAATGGAAATCCCAACGTTAAATTGTTCCGTTTGCTCTTGCAATATAGACCCATTTGATGTAAAATATCACAATGCTGAAAAAACGGCTGTGTTCTGTGATGCTTATTGCTCACATGAATGGCATCAAAAACTAAAGGAAAACAAAGATGAAGAGTAGAGAAACACAAGCCATGATTGAAGATGTTAACAGAATCAAGCAATGGCACCATGACAGAAACTTGATTGACGGCAGTGATGATAAGTCACAGTTTGCTAAGTTGATACAAGAAGCAGGAGAACTCTCAGACAGTATCTGTAAAGGTAAAGATATCAAAGATGATATCGGTGATATGATTGTTGTTCTAATCAACATTGCAGAACGTAATGATGTATCACTTACTGAATGCATAAAGACAGCATGGGAAGATATTAAAGATCGTACAGGCCAAATGAGAGACGGTGTCTTTGTAAAAGAAGATGATCTAATTAAAGAGGCATTACAAATACCAATTGGACAACCTTAATGAGAGACTCAATAAGAACAGTCAAAAACTTTCCTATTCCAGGAATACAGTTTAGAGATATCACTGGGTTATTAGAAAATCCTAATGCATTTAAGCAATCAATCATAGCATTAACATCAGTATGTGTAGGGTTTAACTGCAATACTGTCATAGGAGTCGAAAGCAGAGGCTTTGTCTTCGGTTCTCCTATAGCATTTGATTTAGATATACCGTTTATTATGGCACGTAAGCCAGGGAAGTTACCTAACAAAACAGTAAGCAAAGAATTTAAATTAGAATATGGTGAGACTGAAATTCACTTACAAGAACTGTCGCCGATCATGGGTAAAGTTGTGATTGTCGATGACTTAATTGCAACAGGTGGCACTGCATTAGCATGTGCTGATTTAGTACATGAGAATTGGAATATCTCTAAACAAAATATTTTAATTCTAGCCGTTATAGATTTACCTGATTTAGGTGGTAGTCAATTAATAAAAGATCAAGGCTATAACGTAAAAACTTTAATAGAATTTGAAGGTGAGTAATGAAAGAGTTATGGCGTCTATGGGCAAAAGCAATAGGCGAAAAAGAGGGAACAACTGATAGTGAAGCAGACAAGATAGCAATGATTAGAACAGTCATTGTTGGTGTAAACTTTATCACTTGTTTCTTTATTATAGCAGGAAACATACACAACTGGTGAACAATATGATGAAAGATATAATTATTATGGCATTAGAACACGAAGCACCCAAGATGTCTAAGTGGGAAAATGTATTCTTCTCTGGCGTAGGTAAAGTGAATGCCGCTCTTACAGCAGGAAAGTTGATTGAAAGATATCAACCAAGAACAGTTTGGAACTTTGGTACAGCAGGTGGCATTAAGTTTGATAATGGGTGCCATGAAATGAAGAACTTTGTTGAACGTGATAAAGGCAAATGTCCTGAGTCTATGGAACTTGTTTTACCTACTGACCCAAAGATCATATCATGGGGTATGGGATATACATGTTCAACTGGTGATAATTTTGTCACAGACCCTAACACTTTAGAAGACCCAGCACATGTTGTTGACATGGAAGCATATGCTATTGCCAAAGCATGTCTTAATCAACATGTAGACTTTAGATGTTTTAAGTACATCAGTGATAAAGCAGACGAAGGTGCAGACTTAGATTGGTTAGCAAATATTGCAGATGGAGAAGAACACTTTATCAAAATATTTCAATCAGCAACGGGAGGCGCATAATGGATATCTACCACATATGGGCTGATAAGTCAGGCGACATATCTGATTCAGTATGGGTAGCAAACATGAAAACGTTTTTAGATCATCTTAAGACTGAAGGTAAGATGGAATCTTATCGTGTAACAAGATGCAAGATGGGTTTTAGGTCTATACAAGATATGCCTGAATGGCATATTATGATGGAGTTTAAAGATATGGCCCAATTAGATGATGCTTTTAAACGAGTTGCACCCCTAGAGGGCGAACTTGAAGTTAAGCATCAATCGTTTAACCAATTCGTCAAGGGCAATATACAACATGCGTTGTTTAGAGATTGGCCAGATGAATTATAATGAGATAAATATGAGTATGAAAGAACAATTCCACACATTTGAACACGAAAATCGTAGAGCAGAAGTATTCAGACTGGCTAGACGTGAGTGGCTAATCGAATGTTATGAAGACGGAAACGAGACCCATACATACACGGAAGGGTCTGAACTATTAGCAGAATTATATGCCGATAACTGGGTATTGAAAGAAACCAACCATGAGAGTGTCAGAACTACTACTTGAAAATGAGAACGATTCTCATTATAAACCACATCTATACTTAGATATGGACGGAGTCCAAGCGGACTTTTTCAAGTCATGGTCTGAATTTGAGGGCGTTGATGGCTACAAAGACATACCCAAACCAGAGAAGTCAATTCAACGTCTAGCATCTCAAGGATCTCAGGCTGTATACGAGTTTTTCCGTGATTTAGACACTCTCAGGGGCGGCCTAAGAGTGATTAAGTGGCTACAAGAGCATGATATACCCTACACAATACTCTCTGCTCCGTTGCGTTATGAGCATGAGGCCAGCATCAAGGGTAAGTTAGAATGGCTTGATAAACATCACGTAGGAGCTTCGGAGAGCGCCATCTTCGCATCGGACAAGTCCAAGTATGCAACTGATAGTCAAGGGCGTCCGAACGTTCTAATCGATGATTTTGGCAAGAATATCGTCCCTTGGGATCATTCAGGCGGTATAGGCATCAAACATGACCCATTTGACGAAGGTCCAACGATTAAAGCATTAGAAGACATATATCTTAAAGATGAGATAGATGAAGCCAGCCCAAATACACTAGCAGGCAGTTTTACCCCTGATCTTCAATATAGCAAACTATGGTTGCTAGACGAAGTGCAAAACATATTAAGAAAGGCTAAAGTAAACAAACTAGATACTATATACAATTTAGGAAGTTGGTATGGTAATATGGGATTGTTTCTGTTTGCAAATCAATCAGATTCACCACGAAGTGTTATCAAAACATCTACGCATCCATTTGGTAAACTACAATTTAATAATCTAATTAATGTAGACATAGACAAAGATACATTGTCAACTGGTGCTAAAATACTAGACAAACTTGGCATCAAAGATAAAGTAGAGCATATGCACAAAGATGCTAATACTTTAGATTACAGACAACTTAAACAGCCAGGACTTGTGATCAACACATCAACTAATGATATTGATGGTGATGATTGGCTGAAAAACATTCCACGTGGCACACTTGTTGCAATGCAAGGTAGACACGGAACACTAGAAGAATTTGATAAACGATACCCACTTCGTAAAACATATTTCTTAGACGAGGTTGAACTGGAAGATCCAGAGACTGAATACGAAAGGTTTATGAAGATAGGCGTTAAATGATCGTAAATGAAGACATTTTTCCTTTCTTAGAGACTTGGACAGACGATAAGGATATAGCCTCTCTAAAATGGATGATCAGACCTGATTATCATCATACTATCGATGATATAAACGGCAATACACACAGTATATGGGTAGATCACCCTGTTGTCCTAGCACACAAAGAGTTATACCCACATGATCATGTAGGGTTTGCTAAGAATCCTGAAGCGAGTTGGGAATGGGTAGAGCCTCTACGCAAGTCACCAAAGAAATTTTTCTATGTACAAATATACACAGAACATGCTTTCAGTATGTTTCCAATTGATGGCTGGGCTAGGACTTGGCTGGATGATATAAAACAAAATAAAGTTCATTTATATATTCAATGCAACGCCCATGGATATCATGCAATAATAGATAGTATTTACGATGAAATCATTATTAAGCACGGTGTTGATCCAAAAAATATTACATTCTCATCCGAGTCTGCTGATACGGCTGAACACTTAGAGATCGTTTCTTATCGAAGAAATTTACCTAAGATTAATTTACAATGGCATGTAGAATTTGAATATCTACAACAAGTAGAGATAAGCCAAGGATGGTTTGGAGATCGTGCAAATACATTACAAGACAAAGAATATCCAAAGAAGTTTTTAAGTTTCAACGGGCTATACAGAATACATCGAGCCGTTCTAATTTATTTATTAAGTGCTAAAAATTTATTAGACAAGGGATTAGTTAGTTACAATGTAAAGGAACCTGTACTACTTGATGCTGTACATGAAAACGGGGAAAACGCAGTATTAGAAAGCCTTTTCCATGCATTTATTTACAACAAAGATATTAGAAATGCATTAGGCGCACCAGGGGAAAAGGATAGATCACATTATCCTAATAGGCTAGAAATTGAATCCCAAGATAATAAGAATTATCATGCATTTCATGTTACTCCAAATCATATTAAATTTTACGAAAATACATATTTTAGTGTAGTTACAGAAACTAGTTTTCCATCTGACCGAGTAAACAATCATTATGAGGAACTTACTGATACTGGAAGAATACTAAGTGAAAAGATATTTAAACCAATTTCAATGAAACACCCATTTATTATAGTAACTAATCCTGGCGCTCTTTCTCTCTTAAGAGATATTGGGTATAGAACTTTTCATCCATTAATTGACGAGACTTATGATAAAATTAGAGATCCAGGAGTTAGAATGTTAATGATTGTAAATGAAATTGAAAAATTATGCAACTTAGAAGGTGAAGCACTAACACGTTTTTTAACTGAAGCAAAAGAAATATGCGAATTTAATTTCGCAGTTATGAAAAACAAAAAGAATTTTTGGTATCCTATTGAACATGTTCAGAGTTCACCATTGCCATATTCGTTCTTGCACAACAGACCTAGTAATTAACTATAGTGTAAACTCGCCTTTGCCATAGTCTTTTCTTTCTTTAACTGGGTCTTTTAATTTATCAGCAATAACATTTTTAAGAACATATCGTTCTTCCATGATGTCTCTACATGCTAATGCTCTGCGACCTACTTCTGCCAAGTCATACATCTTTTCTACACGATATTTTTTAAAGTCATCTTCTAGTTCCCAGACTCTTGCATGGACATCATACAACTTATCCAGTTCTTCTTGTATTAACTCAAAGTCAATATCATGTAACTGCTCAGTGTAGAAGTCTAGTTCTTCTTTGTTATTACCAATATTGTTAAACTTAAGTTTAGCAATACAATATCTATCTACTAATTCAATGACTGGAAACTTATACATCAGACTACCTCTACGTTGGGGAAATATTTTAAGAATTTATCTTGTGGTTCATTACGAACTGCTTTGATACGTTTACTAATCTCAGTAAAGAAATTCCATGCAAGTGGCATGAACAAAATCTTTGTGTCTTTACTCAACTCTTTCAATGCATCGATTGATTTAATCGGACTGTTTGTGCCAGGAGCATATAGATTTTGTTTTAATGGACTATCGTCAATAATTAAATCTAAAGGAGTATCTATATAATTCAGTAAAGTATTTCCTTTTGCCGCGGCTCCATAACCTACAATGACATAACCATTTGCTTTAAAATCATGCATTGTTATTTTTAATGTGGTCATGTTTCTGATTGTACTTTCTTTCCAATCTTCATATGTGTTTATGTTTAACAACTTGCTTTCACTTTTAATAATATTTGAGATATGATGTTCTCTTTTTATAAGTTTACTAAACACGAATACATAACTATTGCCATGTATTGGAGTCTTAATGACATCAATCAAATTTAAATTGGCTCGTTTTGCTAACTCATTCATACTGTTTACGTTAAAGAAGTTAATATGTTCATGGTAAATTGTATCAAATTCATTGTTTAATATCATGTCTGCTTGACTTGTTTGAATAAACAATTGAGTATGGTCGTCCATTAACTGAGTACAAGTCTGTAAAAACTCTAATGGATTTGGATTGTGAGCAAATACATTCTGTGCTGTAATTGCATCAAACTTAACTTTTGGTAGTTTGTTTACTATGTTAGGACCAAAGAAATCACATATCACATTGTGGTTTTCTGAACTTGTTGCATAAATGTTTTCAGCAGGATCAATGCCGTATGTCTTCATGTTATGTTTAGTAAAACAATCTAATTGCGTACCATCATTGCAACCAATATCTAATACATTATATGATAATCCAGTTAGTCTTTCACTAACATATCCTGCAAACCATTTACTATAATCTTTTAATGTTTGACTTGTCCCTGCCACATAAAGATAGTTTGAGTAGATTATCTTAGGGTCTACTGTGTGAGTTAACTGCACATGATAACAGTTATTGCATACATTAACTCCTAAAGGATATACAGGAAGATCAATTTTTTCAGATATAAAATTGTTTGCTAGTGGTTGTTTGCCTAAAGTAAGTGAAGGAAACAAGTGTTTGCTACCACATGCTAGACATTCCATATTTTCTGTAACGTTATGTGTCATATTTTATATAAGTATTCCTGTTAGTATAGTGATTATCTTTATCTGCTAATTCTTTTATAATCGATTCAATAGATTCTTTAAAGGCAAAATCATATGTTTTTTCAAATTTGTCTGTACTCATATTAAAATCATATACACCTGATACATTAATAGTTTCTTCTATAAAGGCATCTAGTGAACTAGCAATGTGATCACTAATACTTTGTACTGTATCATTAAAACTGGCTAAGTTATAGACTCCTGACTTTGGATTTTCAATGATTTCTTTTACTGCTCTTGTTATATCACCTATACCTAAGATAGGGCGTTTAATTGTTTTGTTGTTGATTGATATACAACGTTCACGTATTGCTTTCTTAGTCATAGAGTTAATCATTAACTCTTCTCTAATGTTAGGACTCCAACCATTGACTGTACCAAATCGCAATCCTATAACATTGTAGCCACTCTGAATAAACTTTTCAGCATGTACATCTAATGAATACTTTGTTAGATCATAATTATTGATAGGTTTAAAATGCAATGGTACATCTTCTAATGATGTTGTGTTTGTAGAACCATATACACTTCCACTTGATGCATAGATAAGTATTTGATCTTTGTCTAACTTGTTTACAAGATCAATAAAGTTATTAACATTGTTGGCCCAACTTGACAACACAGGGCCGTCGCACATCTTTACACTACTATGTCCTGCTAATAGCACGATGGCATGATACTTTGACAATTCTTCTTTGGTTAATTGATTGTAGTCTTTAACTTCAGTGTAGTTATTTGTTTGTCCAAACCAACAGATATCAATGCCATGTATTTGATATTCATTGCGTAGGTCATGTATGATTCTGGATCCAATATATCCTTCGCTACCAATGATTAATACGGATTTCGACATATTATTATTTATGATGCTATATGTCTGCGGATAAATAATGGCATGATTCATTATGAAGATAATTTTTTACCAGAAGACCAATTTTTAGCATTAAAAGCAAAAGTTGAATCTAAGTATGAACCCATCGTAGCCAGAGATTTGTTTACTAATTATGACTTCAGACAAGAGCCAGATAAATTTATTCTTCCTATAGCACGTACAGGCAATTGGTTAGACAGTTGTATACCAGATGCCTATGAGTGTATTCCTGCATTGCAAAAAATGGAAGATGTAATGGAACGAATAGGCATACAAGAATTACAGAACTGGTCATCTTGGTTTCAGTATTCAGTTGATACAATGTCTTTGCCTGTACACAGAGATCAAGCAGTAAGAAAGAGTTTACCCAAAGATACATATACTGCTGTTATATATACTAGTGATTGGCAACCAGGCTGGGGTGGAGAATTTGTAGTAGGCAAACCAGTCTTTGATAAGCCAGGCGGAAAAGTAAAATCACTGACGGATTTTTCTCACATCATTGAGCCTAAACCAAATCGCATGACTATATGGAGTAGAGAAGAATGGCATATGGTCAATGCATTAACTGTTAATGATCCAAACTACGTCAGATCATTCTTTGGTACTAGTTGGAGTTCAATAGAAGGCGTAGACCAACCACAAAATCCATATCAACGTTTTTACTTTACGGAAGAAACATGATATACTACATAGATGATTTCTTACCACAAGACCAATTTGATGCATTAGCAGATAGAGTAAAGAAAGGATTTAGAGGTGACAAATCACTGCTAGTTGCTGAAGGAGAAGAACCAGTCAGAGTTACACACCATGATCATTCTGGTGATTGGGAAGAAGGTTGTAATTTTATGGGACAAGAATGTCGTCCAGCAATTAAAAAAATGATTGCGACTATGGAAGGCTTGGGTATAAAAGAATTAAAAAATTGGTCTTTGTGGTATCAATACATTATTAATACCATGTCTATACCAACGCACAGAGATGGAGGATTACGTAAGAGTGATCAAACAAATACATATACTGCTATCATTTATACTAGTGATTGGCAAGAAGGTTGGGGCGGTGAGTTCATTGTAGGGGAACCTATCTTCGATAATCAGAGTGTTCCTAAACCTATAGGGTTAAAAAATCTCACACATACTATAGATCCTAAACCAAACAGAATGTTAATATGGAGTAGAGATGAATGGCATGGTGTACAAAAAGTTACTAACCCAGATACTAATTACATGAGATCATTTTTTGGAACTGGCTGGAGTTCAATCGATGTACATGATCAAGCAATGGGAGAGAGACCATGATATTTAAAGAGAAAAACTTTTTATCACCTGAACTGTTTGACATACTATCACAGAAATCTACACAATTGTATAAAATGTCTAAACCAGAACTCAATGACATGAGCATATCAGCAGATGCAATTGATCCAGACAAGGGCGTTTACAATAAAGACATGTCAATACAACAAGCAATGAGATTTAGATTTTATTGTAATGGCGATGATGTTATGGAAGAGACAGTTGGATTTTTTGGACCTGATATTGGAAAAGTATTGTTACAAGTCAAAGACTATTTGATCAACGAAGGTTGGAAAAATATCAAACTAAGCAATGTATGGTTTCAATATGGTGATACTGAAACACAAATGCACAGACACAGTGACGGCATTATACATAATGCAACTGCTGAGAATTGTTTTACATCAATGATCTTTACTCATTCTGAAGAATGGGATAGTGATTGGGGAGGACTATTTAAAGTAGAATCAATGGACGGTACTGAAACAACAATACAAAATCCAGATCCAAACAGTTTTATTTTATGGAATCGTCATCACCCACATTGGATGACTCCTATTGTTAAAGAATGTCCACTAAGAATGTTTATAGGCATGTCATGGTATGAAAAATAACATAGCAGAACTTAAAGATGTAAGCATTGATTTAGATGTTTTACGTGCTGAATGGGCTAAACAAGTAACATTCGTATCTGGTCACAAATGGGAATCTCGTAACTATGTTGATCTTAACTTCTTTACTGCATATTATCAACAGTTACTATTGCACATATCTGACGTAATAGGAGAAGAACCTAAAAATTATGTAATACAAGTGGCTGATTCTCAACTGTACAATGAAAAATGGTATCTGAATACGACTCACAAAGACGAAGATAGAAAAACATGTATTACACTTCCTGTTTACTATAATCGTATGGAGCCTATTAACTTTTATGATGACGTTGATAACATTCCTAATAGGGGCATTCCAATTCAATCTAAACCAAATCAAATAGCACAATACAGTGAAAAACATCCTACATTAATTAATGTAAACAATTATCATAATGTCAGAGTGATAGATGAGATGCAACCTAGAATTTTTATTCAAATGAGTTATGATACACATTTCAATGAATTCTTGCAGAAAGACATAAATATAGATATACTTTAGATTAGGAATATATTATGAGTAACATGAAAAACATTTTATCTACTATCGACGGGCTTGCCAAAGACGATGACAACGTTGTATTTTTACACGATTCATTTGATATTGAATTATCAGAAGATTTTGTTATTGAGACAGGCGTAGTTGGTTTTACAGAAGACGGTATTGTTTTAGAAGCAGATAATGAGACTATTGAGTTCTTGGAACTGCATGACATTATACTTGAAGATGAGACTACAGAAGGCAAACGATACAGATACAGTGAAGGCACAAAGACTGTTGGTGGCAATACAGTAATGAGTGACGGTAGACCACTGAGTTTTGCAGATTGGCGTTCAGAAAGTGAAGGCGAAACTGGTAAACAAGATAAACGTTCAAAAGAAGAATTAGAAGATGCTTATAAAGCCTATGTTCGTAGATGTAAAAGTATGAATGAATCTAATGAAGAATTAGCAGAGATGCGAAAACTAGCAAACTTAAATGAGAATCCTAATCCAGGCGACTTTAATCAAGCATCTAAATCTCCAATCGGTAGTATCAACTACAATGATACAGAGAAGATGGCACAAGATAATGTTAGTGGTAAAGATCCTGAAGTTGAAGTACATGAAGCAGAATATCAAGGACGCAAAGTCACACTTAATAAACCAATGCAAGGTGATGTTAAGAAATCAAAAGTGTATGTTAAGAACGCAAAAGGTAACGTAGTTAAAGTTAACTTTGGCGACAAAAACATGAAGATCAAAAAGAATATACCAGGAAGACGTAAGTCTTTCAGAGCAAGACATAACTGTGATAATCCAGGACCTAAATGGAAAGCACGTTATTGGTCTTGTAGAGCCTGGTAGATTTATTTGACCTCTTCTCTCATTAACTAAATATCTGTATGGCTAATAACGACCCAGATAAAGTACGGTATGAAGTTATCACGCAAGAATCGAATGATGGATCCGGTGATCTGATTATTCCTATACCTGCACCTATGCTTAAATCATTAGGTTGGGAAGAAGAAACTGAACTGGCTATTGGCGTAGATGAACATGGTAAAATCTTTTTAAAGAAAGCCGAATGAGTAAAGAAGACCATATTATACTAGTCGGGAAAGTAATTCAAGTTTTACCAAATGCTAGATTCAAAGTAGAATTAGAAAACGGACATGTTCTCGTTGCTTATATCGGAGGAAAAATGAGAAAATTTGAAATCAGAATCATTTTAGGAGATGAAGTACAAGTAGAAATTTCTCCATACGATCTATCACAGGGAAGAATCATAAGAAGAAACTAATATGGAGTTTCTTAAAAACGCAATTACAGACCCGTCATTCAATTCATCAAATCATCGATGCAAAGAAATTGAAGATGTATTAGGTCCCAACTTAGACTTTAGAAAATACTTTCTTGTATTAGGAGATAATGCAGGGTTGCACATGCATAAACCAATTGAAGAAACTTGGCCGCATATGTTATCACAAGAACTTGGTTATCGATATTACAATGCATGTATCATCGATGGTGGCCTAGAAGCAGTTAGATTCAATTTAATGATTTGGCTACACAAGTACTCTCATAATTTACCTAAAATGATCTACATTTCATGTGATTGGGCTAATAGATTTTTTGGCGTTAACTACGAAGATGAGATACATGACATTCAACAAGCATCAAATTTAGCAGACACTTCAGGGTATTTCTTAGGCAGACAGCAAATGTTTAGTATGCTTGTAAATCAACTAGACATACCAATTTATCAAATATTACATCCAAGGACTGCAACACAGAAGCCTGACGTTCCTGTGCTAGTATCAGACACGGTAACAAACGTTGAGATAGATCATGCAGATGATCAAGCAGTCGCAGAACGTCTCTTAAAAGACATTAGAGATCGTCAGAGGGCTATATCTGTATGACATTACAAACAGATCAGTTTATTCAAGCAAAAGCCTTCGGTGATGACCCAGAGTATAATTCACATGGACATCGATGCAAAGAGATTGAAGATGTAGATTTAGATAACTATGTTTTGTTCGCAGGATGTAGTCACACTGAAGGCATAGGTGTTACTATCGAGGACTCATATCCTGACAAAGTTGCTAAAGAATTGGATTGTGATTACTATAACTTAAGTGTAGGCGGTGGCGGAGTTGATGCAGTAGAACATAACTTACTTATGTGGTTTTTGTTACATGATAAACCACCTAAATATGTTTTCTGTGAATGGCCTCCTCATAGCAGATATATGTGTAAAATACCTAGGCAAAAAAATCTATGCCCAGTAGGTACTTGGAACGATATAATATCAAAATTTATTGTGGCTGCTGAATACCCATTAGTAGTTAAAGAAGAATTAGTTTATAAGTTAATTCAATCAGTTTCACCTTCTCCAGTTATCGATATTCGATGTTCATCATTAAAAATAATAGGCAACAATCCATACACACTGTGGCATTTGAAAGAAGATGTGGGGACTGACGGGCATCACTATGGTCCTAAAACTCATACAAGCACTGCCAAAAAGATTATAGAGCATCTTAATATTAGATAAATACACGTATGAGACAGTATAAACAAGTTATAACTGAAGCAAAAAAGCCGAAACCAAGACCAAGTGATATAGAAATTATACCTCTTAACTTTGAAGCAAAGCAAGTAAAGCCTGTGATGAGCAAAGATACATTAGATTTGCATTATGACAAGTTAGCAAAAGGTTACGCAAAACGTTATAACGCAGATGAAGGAGATCCTGAGTTTAATTATGCAGGTGCTTTTTTACATAATGTTTATTTTCCTCAATTCAGACAAGTAAGAACAAACAATATCCCTAATGGACCAATAGCAAACTTTATCAATAAACATTTTGGTAGTTTTGTAGAATTTCAAAAAGAATTTGAAGTAACTGCAATGCAAATTCAAGGATCAGGTTGGGCATACTTATCTCACTCTGGTGTCATCAAAACAATTGAGAACCATGAAGTGAGAGACGATATATTACTATTGATCGATTGGTGGGAACATGCATTCATCTGTGACTATGGATCAGATAAGAAAAAGTATCTCAAAGAAACATGGAAAATTATTAACTGGAATGTAATTTCCACACGATGGGGACACTCAATAAGAAAATGATTACTATAACTGAAGACGCACAAGCAAAAATCAAAGAAGTATTAGAAGACGAGACACCTGAAACTCGGTTGCGTATGTATGTGACAGGTGGAGGATGCTCTGGTTTTCAGTATGGATTTTCTATGGAAGAAGGAATAAATGATGATGATTTTGAAATTCCAGCCGGAGCAACAAATGTATTAGTTGACGCCTTATCAATGCAATGCTTAGAAAATGCTAAAGTAGACTTTAAAAATGATTTAAATGGCTCACGGTTTTCTATCAGTAATCCAATGGCAGAAACTACATGCGGATGCGGTAGTTCTTTCGCTCCATACTAAATTAAAGTCAAAGATCAACTTTGTTCTTTATTGATAAATACAGAATAAGGAACTAAAAATATGGCTATACCAGGACAACAAAGTATTAATATAGGACTGCCGAATGAACCCACAGGCAGTGACTCTTTATATACCGCTTTCACAAAAACAAATACCAATTTCACAACATTATTTGCAAACGCAAGTAGTTTTACTGCTGGTAATGGCATTGCTATTTCTAACTCAGTTATCAGTGCTAATCTAGTTGCTGGTAATAACATTAGTTTAACAGAAGTAGCAAACGGCGCAATCACTATCGATGCTGTGGCTGGTGGAAACGGCTCTTCAATTACAGGCGTAATTGCCGGAACAGGACTTTCGGGTGGAGGTTATGCTGGTAATGTTACATTAAATTTAGCCACTTCAGGCGTTACAGCAGGAACTTATACTAACCCAACAATTGCAGTTGATGCTTATGGTAAAATAACTTCAGCATCTAACAATACAGTTTCCGGAACTGTTACTAGTGTTAATTTAACTGCTGGAACTGGCGTTTCAGTATCAGGCGGTCCAATTACGACTGCTGGTAGTATTGTAGTTACTAACACTGGTGTTACTAGATTAACTGCTGGAGATAATATATCACTAAACTCAAGTAACGGAAATATCACAGTAACTAGTACTGCTGGATCAGGCACAGTAGAAAGTGTAGGTGTCACAAGTAGTACACTAACTGTTACAAGCAGTCCTATTACATCTATAGGAAGTATCGGCGTTGAGTTCAATACAGTACCTGTTTATACAGTAGCAACTAAGCCAGGAACAGGCGTAGTTGGACAATTAATTGCAATTAGTGATAGTACGCCAGGTGGTAAAATGGCATATTATGATACAACAAACACACGTTGGTCGTATGTAAGTGATGACAGTGCTGTTTAACTCAGAAAAAGAATAAATAATACTATTAGGGGATAATAGACAATGGCAACAAATATTAAAATAACAGCACTTACAGATATCACAAGTGCAAACGTGACTTACAACGACTTATTAGCCGTTGTAGACATGAATGGGACACCAGAAACTAAGAAAGGAAACTTACAATTAGTAGGTAATTTGATTCTTAATGGTGCAGGCGGTTCATATTTTGCAAAGGCGGCTCAGGCCACTAACGCAGAAACAGTTTCTAATGCGGCACAACCTGCAATTACATCTGTGGGAAGTCTGACAGCATTAACTGTTACAGGAAACGTAGATGCAGGTAACGTAAACGGTACTGCTGGTGTATTTACATATGTTTCAGGAGATGGTGCAAACTTAACAAACTTACCTTCTGGTTCAAATTCAGCCGCAATTGCAAACGGAACATCTAATGTAAATATCCCTGCATTAAATGGAAATATCAATACT
>Ga0114919_10001455_pt1 | contig 18994 bp, 19 predicted proteins | sample BlataG_FD_88682 | JGI IMG/M metagenome (GOLD analysis project Ga0114919, IMG submission 88682) | Deep subsurface microbial communities from Black Sea to uncover new lineages of life (NeLLi) - Black_00105 metaG | ecosystem: Environmental > Aquatic > Marine > Oceanic > Sediment | place: Atlantic... | reverse complement strand
TCATAGTTCATAGTTCATAGCAAGTTCAATTTAGTTCATAGTTCATAGTTCATAGTTCATAGTTCATAGTTCATAGTTCATAGTTCATAGCAAGTTCAAAAACAAAAGTCAAAACAAAGTTCGTAAATCCTCAGCAAACACCGTGTCATTGCGAAAAGCGACAGAAGATTTTTCGCTCCGCTCGGAACAGGCTGCGCAATCTCGGTTTTGTTGCTTGGAATAAACTCCATAACCCCGTAGATTGCCACGCTCCTTCGGAGCTCGCAATGACGTGTTTCATTGAGTATTTGCGAAATAAGGCTGAATAGATACGTTCGTTGGTTTTTCAATGAACAATGAACAATGAACTTTCCGTAATCAAGGAAACAAAGAAATGAGGTTGGAAAATATTAAAGAAATATTAACCACTGAACGCGTAGGGGAAAGAATAAGTAGAGCAAGAAAAAAACAGCCTCAATCAGAGAAAGAAAAATTTTCCCAGGAAATGAATAATTATTTGCAAAAAAAGAAAAAACGCAATCATTATCTTCCTCAAGAGAAGAAAGAATCAGAAGAAACAAAAGAAGAAAAGAAAGAAGAAAAGAAAGAAGAAAAGAAAGAAGAAAAGAAAGAATCGGAAGAAATAAAAAAAGAAAAAGGGAAGATTAAAGCACTTGAAATATACAGGGCAGGAGGAAAAGAAGAAAAAATAGAAAAAAAGGGTAAACTTCTGGACATTAAAATTTAGGAGATGAAAAATGCCACAAACTTTGAGAATGAGCCCTCAATATCAATTAAAAGGAGAACAACGCCTGGTTCAAAAACTCAAATTAATAGGAAGGATAAAACTAGGTCAATTCCTCTCTCTGCCGGAGAACGATTTCAAAAGATATATTAATAAAGTAGAAGGAGATCCCCTTTTTCAGAAGTTAAGATACCAATATCACCTCATCAGTTGCCGAAAGTTTCCCCAGATATTATCAAAATCTTCTTCTCTGGAATTTAAAGAGGCGCTTGTCCCTCAACCAGAAAATACAGAAGTAGGAGAGATTATAGAAAAAGACCCGCAAGTATTAACTATTCTTAAGAAAATAGGAGATGTTGTAGGAATAGAAAAATTCCGTAAATTTCTATACGGAAAGGAGATAAATATAAAGGAAATTATCAGAGAATGTAATCTATCATCCGGTCAAACAAAGATATTTAAAGACTTCATAAACAGGTTTCAACTGCGAAGCATTCTTGCCTCTTCTTTCTCTTTATCTTCCTTAGATTTTTCTCCTCGTTCCAGAACTCATAGAATAGCTTCTCTGGAAAAGAAAGGAGATAAGCTTCTTATCTGTCCTCTGGAAAAGGAGAGTTATCTAATTAAAGGAAAATATCTTATTGATTATGATAGATTTGGAGAAATGATAAAACGAAAGGAGATTGTTTCTTCCCGAGCCAGTAAAATATCTGATTTCTTTAAGAAATTAGATTTAATAAACCGTAGAACTACTGCCATCTACCAGGTAATCTGTCATTTAAAGGAAATCCAGTCTCAGTTTTTTCAATCGGGAGATTCTGAGCAGCTTTTGCCTCTCACTCAAAGTGAGCTAGCTCGCCGAATGAAAGTTAATCCCAGTACTATTAGCAGGTCTATTGCCAACAAAAGCATTATCACTCCTCAGAAGGAGGAAAAGCCACTTAAATTCTTTTTTTATAAAGGAAAAGTGCAAAACCTTCTCTATAAGGTTTTTCAGCAAGAGAAAGAAGAAAGAGAAAGAGGAATTCTTTTTAAGTCCTTTACGGATGAGATGATTCAAAAAAGATTGGAAAAGGAGTATCAAGTCAAACTCTCACGACGTAGCGTATCTAAATATAGACAGGTAATGCAAATTCCCTCCTCTTACCAGCGAGATAAGGTAAAGGCTAAATCATTTTCTGCCGATAATAATAACAGAATCAAGGAAACCGCTGATAAGCATTGTAGAGCTATCTGACTCTTTGATGTGTGAACTGAGGCAGCGTCATAGGGTAGGTTCTATGAAGTAGCGGACCGTAGATGAACCGGCACAGAATGAGGCTTATTTCATGGATAGAAATGGGAAAAAGAAGATATTGATTGTTGATGACGTGAAATTGTTTCAACTCTTTCTTAAGCAAAGTCTGATGTCAGATAAGTATGATTTACTATTTGCAGATACTGGAAAGCAGGCTATAGAACTAGCACTTCAAGAAAATATAGATCTTCTTATTCTTGATCTGGAACTACCTGATATTAATGGCCTGGAAGTTCTGCGAAAAGTAAAAATGGCCCGGCAGGAGATGGAAAGTATAGTTCAATTGGCGAGCCTACCAGTAATAATGGTTACTGCTTATTCCACTAAGGAGGTAAGACTGGAAGCAGAGAGATTAGATGTGGCTGTTTTTTTAACTAAACCAATTAAGAGGCAAAGGATGAGAGAGATAGTAGAGCAAACTCTGCAGGGAGAATATTCAGGGCAGTCTCAGAGAAAATTGATTTTATGTGTGGATAGTGAACCACGCGTACAGAAATTCTATAAAAGAACACTCACTTCGGGGCTGCAAATGGTGAGTTGTGTCTCAGATGCCCTGGCTGCTCTGGAAAAAGTAGAATTTGAAAAACCTCATCTAATCATTACCGAGATGAACCTTTCTGAAATGAGCGGATTGGAACTCGTTCAGACTTTGAAAGAAACAAGTCAAAATATCCCGGTAATAGTGGTCAGTAGTACCACTAGTAAGGAAAGCCTAGAAAAGGCAAAGGAACTGGGGGTCTATCAATATTTAACCAAGCCTTTTCGTCTGGAAGAGCTAATCACAGCCGTAAGAAAAGCTCTGGCTGGAAACGGAGACAAAGAAAAGGCTGAGGCTGAGGATAAGGATAAGGAAAAGGATAAGGCTGAGGTTGAGGATAAGGATAAGGAAAAAGAAGATAAAGAAGATAAAGAAAAATAGACAAGGATGAGGAAATGCCTGAATTAAACTTTCTCATTGTTGATGACTCAACTACCATGCGGAAGATAATAAAGCTTAATTTGACTAAAATCGGTTATTCTAATATAATAGAAGCTGCTCATGGAGTTGAAGCATTGCAGAAACTATCCACAGAAAAGATTGATCTTATATTTTCTGACTGGAATATGCCGGAAATGAACGGTTTGCAGTTTCTGCAAAAGGTGAGGTCTCAATCAGGTTACCAGGATATTCCTATTATTATGTTAACTACGGTAAGTACCCAGGACGAGGTGGTGGCTGCCTTGAAAGCAGGTGCCAGCAGTTATATTGTGAAGCCGTTCACTGCAGATAAATTAAAAGAAGAAATTGAGGCAGTAATAAAAGACCAGTGAATCGAAATTCGTTGCTCGTTGCTAGTCGCTTGTTGCTAGTAAGTACCCGGCGAACCTCATCATTGTGAGAAGCAAATGTAGCGGTGCCATTTATGGCACAATTATCGGATGAATCCGACCGCTACAAATTGATTGCCACGTCGCTATCGCTCCTCGCAATGACAACATAGAATGCACTTCACTGAATACTTACCGTTGCTCGTTGTTGATCCTTGTTTTAGTCGATGAACAATGAACAATGAACAATGAACTGATAAAGGAGAAAATAATGGAAATAAGAGAAGTAGGCGATACTCCCCGACCTCTTCCTCAAGGGAAGGAAGGGATAAATAAAAAGATAGACAAACTATCCCCCCAGGAGAGGCAGGATAAAATAGACATATCTCTGGAGGCTAAGAGAATACCCAGATATGTGGAACTGGTAAAGAATCTTCCCAGAGTACGACAAGAAAAGATAGAAACAGTAAAGAAAAAAATAGCCAGAGGAGACTATCAATCTGAGGAGATAACCAAGAAAATTATAAAAAAATTGCTTCCCCATATTCTTTAGGATGTCTTTCCTTTAACTCTTTCCTAGTAATGGCGGAAAAACTTTCCCTATCAATTCATCATTTCCTTAATCTACCTTACTCACCCGCTTGGCAAAAATTTTGCTTTATTGACTAGTGATTATCAAGCAACAAGCAACGGATTTTACCAAAGGAAATTTCTATGATAAGAGGACTTTACAGTGCAGCTTCGGCAATGTTAGCTACGGCCAGAGCTCAAGAGGTAATAACCAACAACATAGCCAATGTGAATACACCCGGTTTTAAAAGGAATATTCCTGTTTATCAATCTTTCTCCAATATTCTACAAAGAGAGATCGATGAGGACACAGGGCAAAGCAGATTGCAAGAGACATCTATAGACTTAGCCCAGGGGGAATTTACCTTTACCGATAATATCTTCGATTTTGCTCTGGAAGGAGAAGGATTTTTTGTTCTATCCACTCCTCAAGGTATAGCCTACACTCGAAACGGCAGTTTTTCTCTGGACCAAGAAAACAGATTAGTCACCTCAGAAAACTTCGCCTTAATGGGTGAGAGGGGACCCTTAATCCTTCCGGTAAAAGACATAGCTGAACTTAGATTTAATCAAAATGGAGAGATACGAATAGGAGAAGAAGCACTCGACCAAATAAGAATAGACATTCTTCCTGATGTCTCTTTTCTTGCTAAAATAGGAAAAAATACATTTCAACTTTCCCAGGAGGTGCAAACTACCAGAGCAACTGCTGTGCGTATCAAGCAAAAATATCTGGAAATCTCCAATGTAGATATAATTTCCGAAATGATAAATTTGATTGATAATCTACGGGTTTATGAGGCAAGCCAAAAGATGATTCAACTTCAAGATAACACTCTAGATAAGCTTTGCAATGAAGTAGGAATGATAAGGTAAGGAGGTAAAACTATGTTAAGGGCGTTATGGGCAGCAGCAGCAGGCATGAAAGCTCAACAGCTTTTTGTGGACACAATAGCCAATAATCTAGCCAATGTGAACACGCCGGGTTTTAAGAAAAGTAGAGTCAACTTTCAGGATTTACTTTATCAGACAGTTGCCATTGCTGGAAGTAAGGCCCCGGGAGGAGGGCAATTACCGGTGGGTATCCAGATAGGTCTGGGAGTTCAGCCGGTAGCTATAGAAAAGTTATTCTCGCAGGGAGAGATTACCGAAACACAAAATCCTCTAGACATAGTAATTGAAGGTAATGGCTTCTTTCAGGTTCTGCAGGCGGACGGAAATGTAGCCTTTAGTCGGGATGGCTCGTTCAAATTAGATAAAGATGGTCGTCTAACCACTGCTAACGGGATGGCTCTAGAGCCAGAAATAATTATTCCAGCCGACGCTATTACTGTTTCTATCTCTCATGATGGAACTGTCTCTGTACTAACTCCCGGCACCACCACCCCTCAGGAGGTAGGAAAAATCAACCTGGCTAAGTTTATTAATCCGGCAGGGCTGGAGAATCTCGGCTATAATCTTTACAGATCTACTGATGCCTCGGGAGAGGCCGTTACCGGAACACCCGGGCTGGAAGGTTTTGGAGCTGTCGCCCAGGGGTTCCTGGAGATATCTAATGTCCAGGTGGTGGAGGAGATGGTAAATATGATTATTGCTCAAAGAGCTTACGAAGTTAGTTCTAAGGCTATCGAAGCCACCGATGAAATGCTGCGTATTGCTAATAATATCCGCAGATAAGAGGGAATGTTAATCCTGAGATAATTAAGCCGGGCAATGAGTTGTATCCATCAGCCAGAGAGCAAAGATAAAATGGGGTGAAAAAATGCTGTCAAGGAAGAGAATGTCACTTGTTCTAATAGGGTTGATTCTGTTTGTCGGTAGAGCAGGTTACTCGGAAACAAAGACAAATATTTATCTGAAAGACTTTGCCTGGATAGAAGGAACATCTGTCCAGTTAGGGGAAATAGCCGAGATTGAGGGAAATGAGGAATTAGTGGAAAAACTGAAGAAGATAAAGATTGCTTCTGCTCCTACCCTGGGTAAATCTCGTGTTATTAATCAGGATTACATCTGGGTTCGTTTATATCAAAGCAAAATTAAGGCTCAGGAGGTAATCTTTCAGGGAGCTAAAGAAGTAAAAATTACTGTCTTATCTAATACTATTGAGAAAGAACAGGTGTTGAGAGCAATAGAGGATAGTCTCTCTACTTTCCTCAAAGAAGAGGAAGTGGAAGAGATGGAAGTGGAGATAGGAAGAGTGGCTTTTTCTTTTCCTCTCCTGGTTCCGGTAGGCGGATTAAAATTGCAAGGAAAAATTTCCTCCTCTTCCTTTGATTCCTCTCGTCTCACTATCCTTATGGAAATATACATAAATGAAAACCTGTACCGTACTCTTTCTATTCCTTTGAAAATTAAAATATTCAAAGAAGTTGTGGTTGCCACCAGAAATCTTCATACTGACCACACATTTACCAGGGAGGATATAAGAAAAGAAAAAATATTGATAAATGTGAATAAGCAAGGTGAGGAGTGGCTCTGTGACCTACAAGAAGTAATGGGTAAAAGAGTGCTCAGGAATATTTCTGCTGGGACACCTTTGAAAAAAGAGCTCCTGGGGTCTGCTCTTCTGGTAGAGCGAGGAAGTCTGGTTACTCTTTTCATAGAAGGGGAAAATATTAGAATCCATGCTCAGGGAAAAGCTCTGGAGAAAGGAGGCAAAGGGGAGACGATTAAGGTCCTCAATATTGACTCTGAGAAGAGACTTGAAGGCATAATAATAGATGTAAATAGTGTAAGGATTTATATATAGGGAGGATAAAATGAAAAACAAAGTAGTCAAAGTTGGTATCTTAACTTTAATAATAATTTGGGGATTAATTGGTTTGGCCAGAGCAGGGACTGTTGATTCTCTGTTCACTACCCATCGGGCTAGTAAAATTGGTGATGTGGTCCTGGTCAGTATTTATGAGTCCTCTATTGCCTCGCAAAGCAGCAATACCAGTATGGGTAAACAAACCCAAATCGGTGGCGAGGTAACCAGTTTTTTCGGCCAATCTGGAGTCGCTCTTCCTACCTGGGGATGGACGCATGGGGGTAATTATAGTGGTTCTGGCACTACTGAACAACAAGGGACTATAATTGCCACAATTACCGCTTCCGTGGTGGAGATTCTTCCTAACAACAACTTATACATCCGGGGGCAAAGAGTTATCCAGATTAATCAGGAGGAACAGATGATATTTATAGAAGGAATTATTGCTGCTCATGACATAAGTGAGGACAATACCATTCTTTCCACTCAAATTGCTGAAGCTCAAATAAGATATGAGGGTAAAGGTCCTCTAAAAGAAAATCAGCGACCGGGAATTCTCTCACGCATATTGAATTTTATTTTCTAGGACTAATTTGATGGTACAGGAATTTCTTTTTAGACATAATCTGCGAAAATCTGCGTACCAATTAAGTTAAATATCAGGAGGCTCTGATGAGAAAAGTCATTCCAATAATATTGAGCTTGATTATGCTACTCCTCGTCTCTGCCCACGCTATAGCTGAGGCAGAGATAAGAATAAAGGAAATGGTAAGTTTTGAGAAATGGCAGGAAGTCGAATTGTTTGGTTATGGCTTAATTGTTGGTCTGAATGGGACAGGAGATAAAGGTGGAGCTACCTTCACTGTCCAATCTGTAAGCAACATGCTGCAGAAAATGGGTATTACTGTGGATCCTGACAACCTGCGCATAAAAAATGTAGCAGCGGTGATAGTAACGGCTACTCTTTCTCCCTTTATAAGAAAAGGAAGTCATATAGATGTAATGGTATCTTCCCTGGGAGATTCTACCAGCCTGGAAGGAGGAACCTTACTTCCCACTCCCCTGCAGGAAATGGGGGGAACAATCCATGCTTTAGCCCAGGGTCCCGTTTCTATAGGAGGGTTCAACGTTGCTGCCGGAGGGGGAAGTGTGCAGAAGAATCATCCCACGGTAGGACGAATCCCCGACGGAGCTATGGTGAGAGAAGAAATTTCTCTGATTATGCCTGAAGAGGAGCTATTATTGATTCTTTCCCGGCCTGATTTCACTACCGCCAGTCGGATGAGTGAGATAATAAATGAAGATTTCTCTCAGGGTCTGGCTAAAGCTGTGGACCCCAGCACAGTGAAAGTAAAAATTCCTCAGGAATATCAAAAAGAAGGTCTTCTCATTAGTTTCATCTCCCGCCTGGAGAATCTTTCCCTTGTTCCGGACAGAATAGCCAGAGTGGTCATAAATGAAAGAACAGGGACCGTAGTGGTCGGTGAAGGTGTGAAAATTTTCCCGGCCGCGGTTGCTCACGGCGGTCTTCTTATCACCATCACTCAAACCCCTATCATTTCTCAACCGCCTCCTTTCTCTGAAAAAGGTGAAACCGTAGTTACCGAAAAGACCGATATCGAGGTAACTGAAGAGCAAGGTCGACTGGCACTGGTGCAGGGAACTACCGTGCAAGAGCTGATCAATGCTCTCAATGCTCTGGGGATAACTCCCCGCGATGTGATTGCCATTTTTCAAGCATTAAAAGAAGCAGAAGCTTTGCAAGCAGAGCTAGTAATAATGTAAAAGGAGGCTTACTTCTATGTCCTACTCTTCTATCCATTCTTTCTCTCTTTTTAGTCAACTTAGAGCACCTTCTACTTCAGATTTTTCACAAACAAAGGAAAAAGACCTGAAGAAGATGTGCACTCAGTTCGAGAGCATATTCATTACTCATCTTCTCCGTCAGATGAGAAAAGCCCTGCCAAAATCTGATTTTTTAGGAGGTGGAATAGCGGGGGACATTTTCAGGGACCAATGGGATGAGATAATGGCAGAAAAGATTGCCCAGGGAGGAGGTATTGGCCTGGCCAAAATTCTTTATGAAAAAGTCAGCCACCAGGAATCAAAAGCAGTGAGTAGTGAGCGCTAAATGGTGAATGGTGAGCGGTTAATTGGTGAGTTAAGTTAGCTCATAGCTCATAGCTGATAGTAAAATCAAAACAAAGTTCAAGATAGTTTAAATTAACCATTTAACCAAAGCTATCAACAATGAACTATGAACTATGAACTAACACAGGAGGTGAAAAGGAATGAAAGTTAAGCTGGAGGAATTGATTCAAATTCTGGAGAAAGAGGCAAGTTTATACGAGGAATTGCGTCGACTCTCCCAACAAGAAGAGGAAGCAGTAATAGAAGGAAATCTAAAAAAGCTGGATAACATTGTCAGGCAGCAAGAAGGTTTATTCTTGTACCTGAGAAACTACGAAAAGGCAAGACATCGTCTGGTAGAGTCTTTGAGGCAAATTCTTTCCCTTCCCGAAAAAGTGACTCTCTCAGAGCTGGCTAAGGCGATAGGCGAACCCTATGGGTCGCAACTTGAGAATCTTCAGAAGACAATAACTGGCCGGCTGAGTAAGATAAGCAAATCTAATAAGAATAACGTATCTCTTCTCGAATACTCGGTAAAAATCATTGACGAATATTTCCGTTTCCTGGCCGGAGTAGAGAAGCTGCCTATCTATACCTCTCGTGGCTGGACCAAGAAAAAAACCCAGAAGAGGAAATTAGTGGACCAGAGAACATGAAATAGTGAATAGCTGAGTTCTAAGTCCTAAGTCCGATGTTCTAAGTCCTGAGTCCGATGTTCTAAGTCCTAAGTCCGATGTCCTAAGTCAGCTTGGTTCATAGCCAAGTATGGCGTCTGACGTTCAAGGGTCTTGACCGACGAAATACGTAATACGAAATACCATATACCATATACGATTCACGGTTTACGATATACGAAATACGATATACGATACTTGAGGGAGTCTTTCTATGGAAGGATTAAGGTCACTAGAAATAGGCGTACGGGCAATCAGAGCCCAGCGTGAGGCACTTCACACTATCGGGCATAACATTGCCAATGTGAATACCCCCGGATTCTCAAGGCAGAGAGCCATTCTGACCACTACGCTTCCTTCGGGGTCAATGGGAACCGGAGTGAAAGTGCAGGTGGTTGAAAGGATCAGGCACGAGGTGACTGACTTTTATATAAGAAAAGAAACTCCCACCCTTAACCAATGGAAAGCAAAATTTGAAGTTCTGGAACAGGTAGAGGTTCTTTTTAATGAACCCTCGGAGGCAGGAATCAGCAATACACTGGGCGAGTTCTGGGATGCCTGGGCTGATTTAGGCAACAATCCGGAGAGCGGAGCCGTCAGAGCTAATCTAAAAGAACAGGCAAGAACCTTATGTGAGAGCTTGAGTGGTCTCTATGGCATACTAAAGGACCTTCAGACCAATATTGACCAACAGATAGAATCGGAAGTGGAATTTTTAAATAGCCTTACCCAGCAGATAGGAGACCTCAATCAGCAAATCGAAAGAATCGAATTGGGAGGAAGGGAGACCGCTAACGACCTCAGGGATAGTCGTGATTATCTCCTTGATGGGTTATCAGAAACGATAAACTTTACTTACCGGGAGATGGACGACAGCATTATCAGGATTAGTATATTTGGACAACTGCTGGTGAGTAAATCGAAAATCGCTGAAATTATGACTGAAAGCGGTGAGAGCGGATATCTGGATGTAAGGTGGAAAGACACCGGCGAAAATGTGGTTATAGCTGATGGAAAGTTAAAGGGATTAATTGACGCCCGCGACCAGATTATCCCGGAATTTCTTGATTGTCTGGACAACCTTACCTCTTCGTTGATAGAGGAAGTAAATTATCTCCATCGGCGAGGAATGGGACTGAATGGAGACAGAGAGATAGCGGGATGGAAAGATTTTACCGGAACCCTGGATGCCGATGGGAGTTTTAATATCAATGGAGTGACCATCAGTGTCAGCTCCGGCAATAGCCTGAGTGATATCAGAGACGCCATCAATGCGATGACCGATGACGCAGGCACCCCCACGGGGGTGGTGGCCAGTCTCAGTACCGACGGAAAGAGACTTATTCTTCGGCCCGGGGGAACCAGCTCTCAGACCATCGATATCACGGCAGATCCGGATGAGATTATGCTGGAAAAACTGGGAATTTTAGCTGATTTTTTTGAAGGGTCAGGAGCAAACGACATCAGTCTAAGCGATGCCATTATAAATGATATTAACAAAATTGCTGCTTCCCAATCCGGTGCTCCGGGAGATAATAGCAATGCCCTGGCCATAAATTTGCTAAAGGGAGAGCTAACTGTGGATGAAGGAACGAGCACCTTCGGCGATTATTACAGCGGAATAATAGGGAAACTGGGCGTTGAAACCAGACAGGCCTCCTATCTACAGAGCAACAAGGAGCTTCTCCTGACAACACTAAAAGACCGAAGACAGAGCATCTGCGGAGTTTCTTTAGATGAGGAAATGACCAATATAATCCTCTTCCAACAGGCCTATCGAGTAGCTGTTGCCTTCCTGAAAACCGTTAATGATATGCTGGATATTCTTACCACCAGCATGGGAGTGTAAGAGATGCGTATTACTGATTTAGTACTGGCCCAAAGGGTGATTAATAGTATAAATAGTAGTAAAAGTCGTCTGGCTGAGCTGCAGAACATTCTTGCCACCACCAAACGGGTCAACAAACCTTCCGACGACCCTCTCCGCATATCCCACATTCTCAATTTGAGAAGAAAAATCAAGGATACCGAGCAATATCTCGAAAACGTTGAAATCGCTGGTACCTGGCTTGATATAGCTAATCAGGTTCTAACTCAGAGTGGGGATGTACTCAATAGTGCTAAGGTCGTTGCCCTGCGTGAAGCCAATGCCACCGCCACTGCCGAGTCTCGGGCATCTTCCGCCGATGAAATAAGAAGCCTGAAGATACAACTTCGAAATTCAGCCAATACAGTCTATGCCGGTCGCTATGTTTTTGCCGGAACCAAAACTCTCACCCAGCCTTTTAATGAGAATGGAGAATACCAGGGCGATCAGGGGAAAATCGAGCTTCAGGTGGGAGAGAAGAGAATCGTAAGCATAAATTCTCCCGGGGATGAAGTATTTCAGGGAGGAGAGGACCTATTTGCCGTTTTATCAGACCTGGAGACCGCTTTAGAAAATGACGATTTGCCAGGGGTAAGCGATAAGATAGGAAGGCTAGATGACTGTCATGCTCAAATACTCCGCTGGCAAGGAGATTTTGGAGGTAGAAGCCGAAGAGTAGAAATTTCCCGAAATCAGCTTCAGGATCAAACCGTGCAAACTACCAAAATTCTCTCCTCGGCCGAGGATACCGATATGGTCAAAATTGTGGTGCAACTCCAGGCAGCCGGGACAGCCTATCAGGCAGCTCTTTCTGCCGGCGGACAGATTCTGCAATATACCCTTATCAGCTTCTGGGAGTAAAGGAATGCAAATAACCAGCTCACGTTTTGGAAAAATCGAGGTCCGGGAAGAGGAAATCATCACCTTCCCTGAGGGTCTCGTCGGTTTCTGCAGCCTTAAACGATACCTTATTATAGAGCGAGAGGCGGATAGACCTTTTCAATGGCTTCAAGCAATAGATAACCCGGAACTTGCCTTTCTCATCACCGACCCCCTCTTATTTTGCCCTGACTACAAGGTTGAACTTAATCCTCAGGAAAACGCAATTTTGAAGCTAGGAAAGGTAAATGAAGGTAAGGTCTTTGTTCTGGTGGTCATTCCTGAGGACCCCAGCCGGATGAGGGCAAATCTATTTGCCCCTCTGGTAATCAATGCCTCGAAAAGGCTGGGAAAGCAGGTGATTTTAGAGCAGAGTGGTTATCCCCTGCAGTACCAATTAATAAAATAAGGATTTTTTTATGCTAATTCTTACTCGAAAAACAGGAGAAAGCATTATGATTGGAGATGAAATTGAAATAAAGGTAACCGAGGTAAAGGGTAAAAAGATAAGACTGGGTATCAAGGCTCCCCTTCTTGTCCCGGTCAATCGAAAGGAAATCTATGAACTTATCCAGAGGGAGAACCTTGCCTCCACCAGAACTCCCCTTGAAGTGGACAAGTTGATTCCTCTCCTGAAATCATAGTCTCTCAAGAAATTTCCTCCCATCCATTCCCCCATCTATAATATCAAACCACTAAAGTTTCCCTTTTTACTGCCGATAATAAGACTAAAGACAAAGAAAGACCAAAAAACTGAGGAGGTGAGAAAGTAAATATTTTTTAAGGTCTTTCGTGATTATACTTTGTAAAAAGAATTTTTCCACCAGGGAAGGTGGGAAAGAGAAAATCAAGGAGGAAAAATTATGAGAATTGCACATAACATTACGGCTTTAAATGCCTGGAGAAACCTTAGCCAAATAAGTGAGTCTATGGGGAAAAGTGTGCAAAGGATCTCCAGTGGTTACCGTATCAATACTGCTGGTGATGACCCAGCAGGTCTGGTTATATCAGAGAGTTTGAGAGCTCAGGTGTTGGGGATGGACCAGGCGATGGCCAATACCCAGGATGACATCTCCATGATTCAGACTGCCGAAGGAGCTTTGAGTGAGATTCACAGTTTGCTGGGTTCGATGCGAAGTCTGGCGTTGCATGCGGCTAACACCGCTGCCATCACCGCAGACGCTGTCGCGGCTGACCAGGAGCAGTTGGATTCCGCCATTGCATCTATCAGTCGAATCGCCACCACCACCGCTTATGCGGGAAAGAAACTCGTTGATGGTACTGCCGGAATGCAGGCTCAGGTAAAAGATGCCACGCTTGTTGACTCAGTACAGATGGGTGACACCGTTCCCGAGGGAGCGGAAGGAAACGCCACCTACGTTCATATACATATAACTACGGCCGCAACTCAGGCAACAGTAGGTCAAAACGTCGGGGCGATATTCGTTAACGACGGAACGCAAACTCTAGGCTCGGCCGGTGTGGTCAGCGCGGGAGAAACGATTGAATTGAACATCAACGGAACCGAGGTAGTTTTAAGTGGTGGGGATACCGTTGAGGAGGCCCGCGCACGGATAGACGAGGCTATGATAGATGCCGGTAAGGACGTAAGAGCTTACTATGATGCTTACAGCCTGAGTGCTTCGGCTACTACTGTGGCCAGTGCTGCATTCGCAATCGATGTAAGTAATGTCAAGTTCGATGACGCAAGAAGCGCTACCATAGATGTCGTGATTACCCAAGAAGCTACGACGGCGCAAATAGGTTCAGGTGTGGGAATGAACAATTCGGGAACCGCAACTCTGTCCGGGGCTATCGGACTTACTTCTGGGTCGACGCAGGTTTTCACCCTGGATGGAATAGATGTGACCTTAAGCGGTGACATGACGGTGGGAAGCGCAGTTGGCCTACTCAGTACTGCCTGGAGTAGCGTGGTAATTGAGTACAGCGGTACAAATGCGCTCGGCAGAATCACTATCCGCGACGATGTTTACGGTGAAACATTACAGCTTGGTAACGATAAATTCGGTTTGATTGTTGCTGCAACCAGCGCTAGCACCAGTGGCACAGGCGACGATGTAAGTGGATACATTAGCTGGACTGACGCCTCCGCAGTGGTTGTTTCTTCTCTAGGAGTCGGAAGTGGCTTAGCGCTGAGTTTTACTGGCGGGGTTACTAGTGCCGCGAATGATATGTCCGGATTAGTGCTGACTATGAATTCAGGAGCATCATATTCGGCAGCAACGTATACTGATGGCCTACATCTGGATGTGCTTGGTGGTCTATATCTGGAGCATCTTGAGTACGGGGACGATTATGTCATAGACCTTCGTGATATGAATGATGTGATTGCTCCTGATGATGTAACCTGGGACCGGGGAAGTAATATAGGAGGAAAATTCCTCTGGTCGGCTGCGGGCTGGAGTGGTGTTTCTGCTACGGGTTCGGCGGCCGCGACCGGAGAGGGCTTGTTATTGCTAGGAGATGTGGGTACGAGCCTGGAAGATTTCAGATTGACCTTGACCCAAGCTGGAAATGTCATAGGACAAATAAATGACAAAGCCAGAATTTATGGAGATGCTCTGGTCTTTCACATTGGTGGAAACGCGGGGGAAACCTACCGGACTACTCTTAACAGCATGAAAACGGATGCACTTGGTACCGACACGCATGCGTCCGGTTTGAATGCCCTCCTGGCTGGCGCAGCCTATGCGCTGAACACCGATGCAGATTCCGCCATCACCCTGATTGACGAGGCCATCTCTGATGTTTCTATGGAGAGAGCAAAGCTGGGAGCTGTTCAGTCGAACGTTCTGGAAAGTAACTACCGTAACCTGGGGGTTGCCAGGGAAAACCTGCAGGCATCTGAGGGCCGAATCCGCGATGTGGATATGGCTAAAGAGATGATGGAATTCACCAAGAACCAGGTTCTAACTCAGGCGGCTACCGCGATGCTCGCTCAAGCTAACACTCTACCTCAGATGGTACTTGCGCTTATCAGGTAAGGAGTGGATTTAAAGCCAGCCGGTTTTTACCGGCTGGCTTTTGTATATCTGAGTCAAGCGGGGATGCGCAAAAAATATCATACATCCCAGACTAAAGGGGAAATCTATGGCTGAGCCCAGCCAGTACGTTAGCGGACTCTACTCCAGTATCGAATGGGACCAGGTAATAGAAGTTATGCTGAGTAGGGAATATTCTTATATTGCATCCCTTGAGAATAGAAAAAACGAGAATCTCACTAAATTGACTACATGGGGTATTGTTACTGCCAGCCTTATTACCGTGCAAAATTATGCTGCCATTCTATCTCAATCCTCAACTTTTCAGGCAACCAGCGCTACCTCAAGCGATGAAGACATTCTCACTGCCACTATTACCGGAGCTGGCCAGACTGGTTTATATCCGCTAAAGGTCTATCAACTGAGCCATACCCACCAACTGACCTCCAGGGGTTTCCAGGATAGTGAAACCGAAGTAGCATCGACAGACGATACCATAACCGTAGAGGTGGGGGGGGGATGGGTGGATAAGAAAACTCCTCTTTCCTGGCTTAACGGGCAAACCGGAATCTACCGGGGCTCCATCAAGATAACCGACCGCAGTGGAAGCTCAGCCACCATTGATTTAAGGGGCGTCGTAACCATTAATGACCTTATTGATACCATCAATGAAAACACCACCATACAGGTAACTGCCGAAGTTGAGTACGATGCCGGTAATAATGTGGGTGATGCCCTTAAGCTCACCGATACCTCAGGGGGTGCCAGTAATTTCAAAGTTGAAGAGGTAAGTGGAGGGACCACTGCCAGTACCTTAGGAATCCTGTCCGATGTAGCCGCCACCGAAATCCATGGAACCGATATTAATTATATTGCCTGGGATACATCGCTCGATTTTTTGAACGATGAAACCGGCGTATATAAGGGTGCCATCAAGATTACCGATAGAATAGGTGGGATAGACACAATTGATTTATCTTCTGCCGCCACCCTCCAGGATGTAAAGGACCTAATCGAGGCCGGGGCAAATACCAATGTTGAGGTTCTGATTAATAGCGATACCAATGGTATTACCATTGATGATACTAATGGGGCCCCCACCCAGAATCTAATAATCGAAGAGGTAGGAGGTAACAGCACAGCTCAGGATCTGGGTATTTACACTGGTGCAATTGGGGTAGCTGGGGACAAGGTTGGAGAGGCAATTATCTCCGGATTAAATACCGTTCTTTTAAAGACCCTCAATGGTGGAAGCGGGATAGGCTCAGTCGCTGGAAATGATGATTTTCAAATTACCTGTCGGGATGATGACCCGGGCCCAGCGAGCACCATCGATGTGGATATCAGTAGTTATGAAACGGTACAGGAGGTGATTAATGCCATCAATGATGATGCCGAGAATGGTGGCAAAATTACTGCCTCCTATGACCGGGAAGGTAATGGTTTACTCCTCACCGATAATACCGGAGGAACGGGTAATCTTAGCGTAACCGCTCTCAACTTAAGTTCTGCTGCCGCAGATATGGGTATAGAAAAGAGCGTTTCTTCCGATATTCTGGAGGGTGATGACTTAAATCCCCAGTATATTGCCCGCTGCACCAGGCTGGACAATCTTAATGGAGGTGAGGGGGTCGATGCCAATGAAATTGAGATTACCGACCGCTCCGGAGACAGTGCTGAAATAGACCTCTCTGATGCCGAGACTATGGGAGACGTTATCGATGCCATTAATGCTGCTTTCGAAATTGGTGTCACCGCCAGCATTAACTCCCAGGGAAATGGAATCTTAATAACCGATACTACTGGTCAGAGCGGTACCCTCAAGGTAGAGGAAGCAGGAGGCACCACCGCCAGGGACCTTAACATCCAGGAGAGCAGCAGCAGCAGTACTATCGACGGTAGTTTTGAGGTCACCATAGAGCTTAGCTCTGATGATACTACCCTGGAAGGGGTAAGAGATGCCATAAATGATGCTGATGCTGGAGTCTATGCTGCCATTATCAATGATGGTTCCGGTTTTAACCCCTATCGTCTCCTTATCACCAGCGAAAGAAGCGGAGAGGTAGGAAGAATAATAGTTGACCCTGAATTTTCCGCCGGGGAGGTCCTGGAACTTAATACTATCACCTCTGGGAAGAATGCCGCAGTGGTGATGGAAGCAGAAGAAGGCAGTGCCATTTTGATTACCGACACCTCTAATCGGTTAGACCAGGTTATTCCCGGGGCAACCATCGATCTTTTAACCGCCGATTCTAGCGAAACTGTCTATGTAGGCATCGAGGCTGATATAGAGGACATTAAGCAATCGATAGTCAATCTCATAGGTGCCTATAATAACTTGATGGATGTCATCAGTGCCCAGCAAAGCTACGATACCGTCACCGGGCAAAAAGGAGGGGCTCTGTTTGCAAACATAAGCTTGATGAACATCCGTAATCAACTTCACGGCGCTTTTACCGACAGCATCGAAGGTTCTAATTCCTTGACCTCCATATTTGACCTGGGAATCAGCCCCGATATTAGCGGCCACTTAAATGTTAATCAATCCGAATTAAGCGAGGTTTTAAATAGTGACCTTGAGGGAGTAAGAAACCTTTTCTCCTTATTCGACAATGTGGCCCTCACCTCCTTTGGAGCTAGTGCCAGTGCCTCATCAACTTACAGCAGTGACTACAATGTTGGAAGTGTCAATAATGGAGATACCTCCTCGGACGATTGGGGAAATCCGGGAGGGGGATGGATGGATGGAACTCAATCCACTTTTCCGGATTACCTTACTCTAACCTTCGATAGGACAAGAGCTATCAGTAAGGTGCAAATTTATACCCTGGATTCAGATACCCATGCTGCCGATGAGTATGGAATAAAAGATTATCAACTTCAGTATTTAACTTCAGGAGGAGACCCGGACAATGATGATGATTGGGAGACTTATACCACTATTACCGATAATACCAGTGGAATTATGACCCACTATCTTTCCTCAATTTCTAGCGAGCGTGTCAGGATTAAGGTAGATGGCAGCAACGATGATGAGTATTCCCGAATTATTGAGTTTGAAGCCTATCAGAACATCGGGATAGGAGGCCGGTTAAAGAACTCCTTAAGCTACAGTACCGACACCAATACCGGTCTTATTGCCTATATCCAGGATAGCCTGCTTTCTCAAAATAAGGACTATGACCAGACAATTGAAGCTCAGCAAAAACTGATGGAGATAAGACGAGAATCCCTCTGGAGACAGTTTACCGCGATGGAACAATACCTGGCGATAATGCAGGCTCAGAGCAATTGGTTGTATCAGCAGATGGATAGCCTGGCTGCTCTTGGTTCTTATAGATAAATACTGATTCACAGAACGACTAACTAGAGAGGTGTTTCGATGAACCGGGCAGATGCATTGAAAAGATATCGGGAAATGCAGATTCAGACAAGTCCCCCACAACAATTAATCCTTTTGCTTTACGATGAGGCGATTAAGTGTTTAAACGAGGCCAAAATAATAGTGGGAGCCGAAAATATAGAAAAGACTAGCCGATTACTTCTGAAAACTCAGAAAATCATTCGGGAATTGATGTGTTCTCTGAATCCAGAAGTAGGGAAAATAGCTACTGGCTGGTTCAGTTTGTATGAGTATATGCATTGGAAGTTAATGCAGGCTAATCTGGAGAAAAAATCCGAGCTTATCGAGGAGGTTCTCTTGCTTCTTAAACCCCTGAGGGAGGCCTGGATTAAAGCTATGGAGGGAGTGAATGAAAATCGTAATTGATGGACACATGGACTTGGTTATG
>Ga0114919_10001454_pt1 | contig 19013 bp, 15 predicted proteins | sample BlataG_FD_88682 | JGI IMG/M metagenome (GOLD analysis project Ga0114919, IMG submission 88682) | Deep subsurface microbial communities from Black Sea to uncover new lineages of life (NeLLi) - Black_00105 metaG | ecosystem: Environmental > Aquatic > Marine > Oceanic > Sediment | place: Atlantic... | reverse complement strand
GAGAGGGAGAGAGGGAGAGAGAGAGAGAGAGAGAGAGAGAGAGAGAGAGAGAGAGAGAGAGAGAGAGAGAGAGAGAGAGGGGGGGGGGGGGGGGGGGGGGGGGGGGGGGGAGGGGGGGGGGGGGGGAGGGGGGGGGGGGAGGAGAGAAGGGGGGGGAGGGGGGAGAGAAAGAGGGGAAGAAGAGAGAGAGAGAGGGGGAGAGAGAGAGAGAGAGAGAGAGAGAGAGAGCTGTACATATCTACACTGACGAGGATGATATACTCTTCCCAGGAGAAGGCTTGCTGCTACCATTACTGCCATTACCATTCTCACTCCCATTCTCATTACTCCTACTACTGAGATCTAACCCATCAAACATTTGTTCCCGTAGCTTGTCATGCAAACTATCAAACAACTGCTTCTTCACTGCATCAAAAGCCTTCTCCAACCTATCCAACTCAGCAGTAGCATTAGGATTATACATGAACAGCCCATAATATAGGTCAAATGAATCATTAGCAGTATTCTCTACTAAATTCAACAAACTCTGGAATCCCTTGGTGTCAATGGGCGTCGGTTGCAGACCCATTGTGCCCAGTGTTCTGCCTACTGTATGTGTAATAAACTGAGTACTAGCTGCTTGAACGTCGTGCTCTTCACACGTCATCTCCACCATGGTACATCCTTCATCTCTAAAGAATGCTAAGAAGTTGTCAACCCTCTTCTCTCTCACGCTGCTCCTCCCTGTACGTACTTTTTCATACATGAAGGTTAGTCCAGACCAAGATCCTTTACCAGAATCGGGCCCAAACATAGGATGGGTGCATAAGATATCAACTTCTGGAGGTAAATTTCGCAGTAACAGGCTCTTAGGGAATTGTTTCACACTGAGAACGTCTACGAAGAGGGTGTTGCGTTTCAGTCGGGGGATGGGGAGGGTGGTCATGACATCTTTTAGGGAAAGAATGGATGTGCACAAAATGACTACATCCGGGTGTTCTTCACAGAAATCATCAGAGTTAGGGAAGAATGTGGCACCCAGGCGCTCTGCTTCTTTGTTGTAGTTGCCTCTTGATGTGGCGATGACGGTGTGGCCGGCTTTGGACATGCGCTGAGCAAGGAATTGGCCGAATTTGCCAAAGCCGACAATGCCTATCTTTAGTCTGTTGGCTTCTTCTAGTCTTTGTTTAGCTCTGGATTCAAAGTCAAAAGGCATGGCTGCGTCTAGGGCTTGGATGCGGAGATTGGGGTGGGGTGTAGTAGTGGAAAGGCGGTGATGGTGACGGCAGCGGCTCGTCTGGAAACGGCGAGCGATGGAGCATTTGTCAGGGGACTTGTTGAGAGCATTGGTGGTAAGGGCTGCCCTTTGATTTGCACCTGATGTGTATTTTGATGTGCACGCTACGAATTTCATATTGCTGGTGTTCTTTTGGAAGGAATTTGGTTTTGAATCTAGGCTTTTTTTAATTGTAACTTATTTATGAGCACTTTGTTCGCTTTTTAATTTAAGAATGCGTTCTTATCATATTTCTCATGTATATCAAGCGTTGAAATGATGAATTACAATTGGAATTATGCCTATATCTGCTCTCCAATCTACTGTCCCAGTCGTAGCATCCAACTCCAAACACTTGCTCGTCCCTGCCATTTTTCATAACGTCCGTCCCCCTTTTCATCGCAAAAGGATACCAAATACTTCCTAACTTGTAACAGTATCATATGTTGTTTATTACACGACCTACTTCTCAATAAGGTAATAGAGGGAAAAATCATCTACTGGAAACAAAACCAAAGAATGGAGAAACGACACAAAATTTCTAAATCAAACATGCAAACTAAATGATGGATTGCCCCAATTTGTTTTCTCTTTATGCCAATATAAGAATCGACAGATTAAATTAATTAGAGGATTCCTTTTCACTGTTACGTTGTCAGTCCTGATTCAATCAAACAGCACAGCACAATCAACCATTATATATTATACGTTGCCAGCCAATTTCTCTCTCATAAAGGATGCAATTGTACACAAACTTGTTCATATATCATTAAGAAGAGGGGTTAATAGGCCTCCCAACCTCTCCCCCCTCTACTTTTTCTTCTTCTTGTTATTTCATAAAAAAGAAGGCATGCTGGCAACAGGTTGAAAACGCCAGCTCATACACCATTTTAATATCATAGATGTAGTATTTCAGACTAGAATAAGAAGTTGATTCATGAAAATCAGCACCACTACATACTACAGCAAACAGTTATAGCAGCACCCGTTAGCACCACTACATACTATTTTAGTATGTGTGTAGACACACATATCCCACAAACAAACAACAATCCATTATGTCATTGGTACTACTTTACTCCCAATCTTCTTCATCATCAGAGACTTCTTCTCCTCTATCCCTACGGGCCTTCTTCATCTTGGCCATCGCCTTTTGTTCCTTTCTCGACAGATTCTTCTTCTGCACCTTGATCTTAATGGTGTTTCCAAAGGCATCAGTGGTCTCTTCTGCCTGCTTCCACTCCAATTTAGCAGCTGCAGCTGCAGCCTCAGACTGTCCGGTGATTACGAGCTTACCACCGCCAACGGTCCAGTTCTCTCCACATACTTCCTTGCAGAATTCAGCAGAATGCGATACAACAACGACACCACCGCCAAACTCCTTGAGGGCAGCGGCAAGTCCAGCGAGGGACTCTCTGTCCAGGTAATTTGTAGGTTCATCTAGGATGATGATGTGGGGACTGTTCCAGCAAGCGGCACCCAAGACAACCTTGACCTTTTGACCACCAGACAGGCCCTTCATTTGAGAATGAGTGGTGAATTCTGGGTCAAGTCCAAGGTCATTGAGGAGCTTCTCAACATTGACAGCGGTCAAAGGACGAGACATGAGACCAGCAGCAGCTGCTTCCTTGGCATCAACCTCATTGACCAACTTTTCAAATCCAAGCTCTTCAAGCCCACTGCGAGTCATCCAAGAAGTCTCGTGCTTGTTCTCCCACTTGACTTCATACTCGTAAGACTTCTTGAGCTTACGGCGACCGAGGAGCTTCTCGACAACACGCTTCTCACCTTCGTGAGCAATCTTCTCATTCATCTTCTTCTCCTCTTCTTCAGTGGCTTGACGGTCGACACGGTCGATGGCCTCGCGATCTTCACCTATGGCATAACGCCACTGAATATACTGATTGGGAGTCTTATCCAAGTGCTGTTCGATGTGGTGGAAAGCATGTTGAGCAACATAGGCAATACGCAAGTTGGGGTGCTTCCAGACAGTACCACTCTCTGGTGCCATTTCTCCTGTCAACAACTTGATCATGGTGGATTTACCGGCACCATTGGGGCCAACAACAGCCACACGGGAGTTGAGAGACACTTGGAGCATCACACTCTCAAGGATACGCTTCTCAGCAGTGGGATACTTGAAGGACACATTTCTCATCTTCAAGATGGCGCGATCCTTGGAGTTGACACCCTCGAGGAACCCTGGCTCTGGGAGCTTCCACTTCTGGACTGGCTCCAAACTGTAGTAGGTACGTGCTTCTGGCTTTTGAGCCACAAAGGCCGTCAGGTTGCCCAGATACTTGCGGAGCTTGCGTCCTTCATAGTGCAAGATACCAGTGCACACATGGTCCAGGAAACCAGAGTCATGGGAGACGATGATGCAGGTAACCTGGGACAGAGAGCAGAGGTAATCTTCAAGCCACTTGACATTGGTGACATCCAAGTGATTGGTGGGTTCATCCAAGAGAAGGATGTCAGCATTCATCAACATGGCACGAGCAAGGGCCAATTTCATCTTCCATCCACCGGAAAGGGCAGCAACTGGTTGTTGCTGGGCCTCCGCGGTGAAACCGACGCTGGTGAGGACCTCCTCGACTTTGCCATGAGAAGGGTGGGAGGTGTCTTGGAGGGTCTTGTCGGAGTAGACGAATTCGACAACAGCAGTCTCAGCCTCACTGGCATCAATGTCGTGTTCCACATAGATGGTTCTCAACTCATCCTTGGGAGGGAAACCGTCGACTTGACCGTTGGCAATAGCACGGAGCAGAGTGGATTTACCGCAACCGTTGTGACCGCAGAGACCGTAACGTTGACCACGCTTCAAGTGGAGGCGGGCATTGTTCAACAGAATCTTGGCACCATAAGCAAGCGAGAATTCAATCTTGCAGAGATCTTCACCCTCTTCCAGATCCTCAACAGCGAGGGCCTCTTCGGCGGCACGCTCGCATTGCTTGAGCAAGCTCACGGCAACCTCCTTGGCATGGGCCTCTGAGATGTAGGCTGGGGATAGGTATGGAACAACAGAGCTGGTCCAGCTGTCCTCCTCCCAGTCCTTGTAGTCAATCAAAGCAGCACACAGAGTGGCAACATACTCAACAGATGGAGCAGCTGGCTCTGGGAGCTTGGCCTTGCCGGAAGCAGCCTCAATGGCGGCCTTGAGCTGTGGCATAATGTCAGCGGTGGTGGTAGCATGACGCTCACCAGCAGAAGCACGAGCCTGTCTCTCAGCGCGGACCTTCTCCAAGATGGCAAATGCTTGTTCTGCGACGCCACGAGCCTCTGGGTTGGAGATCTCGTCCTTGGCCTTGGTGACAAGAGCCATGAGGTTGTCGGCAAACTTGACAGCATCAATGGGGTCATCAACAAGCTGAGCCATATTGATGATGATCTTGCAAGTTTTACGGCGAACTGGAGTGTTACGCTCAACCAAACCTCTCTCCAAGAGAGGGACAAGGAGGGCCAAGGTTCTGGCGTCAACAGACTGGACAAAGGTGGTAGCACCGAGAGCATTGGTGCATTCTGGGACCTGTTCTGGCCTGGCAATGCAGGTAACCAGGGTTGGGACAAATGGCTCAATGTCTCTGTTGCCCATGGAGGAGGAGCACTTGATGAGAGCATCAGTGGCGGCCTTCTTCAGCTCTTCCTTCAAGTCGACCATGCAATTGTTGAGAGCTGGGACAATCTCTGGGAGAGAGTAGGAGATCTGGACTGGAGCAGCAGCAGCGAGGGACTCAAGGAGGTTGCAAGCACCGACCTTGGTCTGCCATTTAGACTTAACGTCATTCATGACCTCGAAGAGGGCTGGGAGGACGGCGCGGACGGCGTTGGCGTTCAAGGCGGAAATGAGGGAAGCACCGGCTTGAGCGGCAGTGCTGCGAACAGCGGCGTCCTGTAATAGTAGGATGGGTTGGGAAGAGGGGTAGAGGGTGAGTTGATGTACGTTTGTGTCGAGTTGTAGGTGATTTGGATAGGGGAGAAGGAGGGGAAGAGGGGCAGCCGTCAAAAGTGCACCACGGCGTCGACGAAGCCGGGGGGCTGCCCGTCAACCCATTTCGGATTCGATCATACATACCTTGTCTGCGAGAGCGGCCAAAACGGCAGGCAACAAGGGGAGGAGGAGTGGCTCGACAGGCTTGCCACCGCTCTTCACAATGCTGAGAACACCTTCGAGAGCAGAGCTGCGAGCATTTTCAGAGGAAGCGTTAAGCTTGAGCTCTTCAATCTTATCAGCAAGGGTGGTGGCATCAGCCACGAGTTCAGGACGGAAACACATGATGGTAGTAGTTTAAGTTGACGTTGTGTAAAGCAAACGATTAAATTTGATTATTTGGATTTGTTTTATTGGAGTATACTTAATACGTCAGACTGCTTGCGTGAACAAGCCGGGAGGTATCTAACGTGTGTATATTACCAATTTAAAGAGGGCTATCAAGGCTTTGACGACCTATAAGTAGCAAAAAGCGAGCCGGAGTTTGGGTGCTGAAGCCGACTTCGCCCTGCCGCACTTTCCTCAGTCAAATCTCTCTCCACTTTCAAACCACCAGTTGTACCACTCCACTCTTCATCTAACCTTGCCTTTATACACAGCTCAGTCTGATCTACAAAAATAAGACAAAAACTTGATCATTCATCTTGCATTCATCAAAATTTCAGCAGCAAACCTCCTGAAGTAGCTACAGACTGCCTACCTTGCAGTTGCCAGCACACTCGGTGAGTTGGTGGTACTTGGGCGGGAAATAAGCGAGAAGGGGTAGGGGATACTCTTTTGAGCCATGCAGTATCCAAATAGAGCTGCTAAATGAAATCTAGACATGTATATATATATTATGGAGTAGGGGGGAGTATACATACCTTGGGCTATATCTCATTTGCTTCACTCTTGTGAGTTGTTGCCTCTCTCTCCAGGAATCGCCTGCTCTCTCTCTCTCTCTCTTCTGCTTTGTGCTCCGCTGTGTCGGCCAAGTCAAAATTGGGGCACCACTGAAGGAGGATGCACCAAATCATTCAATCAAATTCAAAAGCCACATTTGTTGAGAAGTATAGCTTCGTTAAACTGCCCTAAATAAAACTCCACGCTACTAAAACCATCTAATCACAGCGATGCTCGAAGATATATTCGAGGTCTTAGAAATCGACCCAGATGGGAAGAAATTTGACAAAGGTACGTTTCGTACATACTAGATATGTCTACCCCTTTATCTCCATCTCTTGCTCAATTCCTTCCCACATCTCATCGTAGCTCCCCCCTCACACCCCCCACCTTAAATACCTCACGTCACCTTACCAACTACAGTAAGCCGCATCAGAGCCCGTAGCGATTTATACGAAATGGACATGCTCCTAGACATCAACGTAGACATCTACCCCATCGAGCTAGGAGACCACCTCAAAATCGCCCTCTCCCGCTCCCTCACCAAGGGAAGCGCCATCCCCACCCCGTCCACCTACGAAGCCACCGTCCTCTCCTCCGCTAACACCCTAATGAACGACTACGACTACGTCATGCATGGTAAAGTATTTAAATTCAAAGATAGTGGGGAAACCAAGGCATTTAACAAGGCGGAGGTGTATATCAGTTTTGGGGGGTTGCTTATGCAATTGACGGGAGAGATTAAGCAATTGGAGCAATTGGACTTGGATCAGAGTATTTACTTATTAATGAAGAAGACGTAGTATTTATATGTGTAATGTAGATGCAGATACAGATGATAACAGAGTATCATGATGGTATTAGTACTTCCTTCTCTCACCACCTCCTCCTCCTCCTATCCTCCTCCTCTTCTTCTTCTTCCTCTCTTCTTCTTCGTTCTCTCCTCACCCTCCTCTCAATCATAAACACACACCCACACACCACCCCCCCTACCACAATCACCCCCCCACTCACACTAAACAACACTTCTGGTCCAAGAGAATGCCACACCAATCCACCCACCAATCCACCCAGCCCCCCTCCCACCCCAGTCCACAACCCCTGAAACACACTCTGACTCAGTGCTTCCATACCGGTAGGAGCAATCTTACTACTATTAATAGCACATGCACTCCACCCACATGCAAATGTAATAGCGTGTGTTGCTTCCAATGGCAGTATCCACCATATAATACTTATAGAACTGCTCATAGTCTTAGTGATAATAATAGGGTAGCAGGCGATTCTCAGTCCTAGTGTGATGGTGGCCACGAACAACATGGTCCTCATACCCATCGCATCCAACAGGGTACCAAAATAATAAAACACTGGTAGTTCCGGTAATGCATTAGCCATCAATATGTACCCCATCAATGACTCTCTTCCCCCCATCTTTTTAAGATACATGAATAAATAGGCTCCAATGATGGAGTGACCAAAGCCAAGGAGAGTGGTGAGTGTGAAAAAGGCAGCGTTGTTCCAAGTTGATGTTGTCAGTTGAACTACCGATAATAAGAAGCCTTGGCGATGACGACGACGACGTGTTTTAGGTCTTGCTCTTATGCTGCCAGGTTCTTTTCTTCCAGGAGAAGCAGATTCTTGTTGTGGCGGTAACAAGTAGGGATGTTGCACCTGTCCCTCCTCCACCCTCGCTTCTTCCACTTCTTCCTCCTCCCTTCTCCTGCTCCTCCTCCTCTGTCTTCTCTTCTCCTCAGCAGCTAGCCTCTCCAACTTCTTTCCTAACATTGTTATAATAACAGATCCACTAGCATCAGGATGAGTCATGAGTTCTTCAGTTTCAATCAGCATTGCTTCTCTGAGTGCATCGTAGTTTACTACTACTTCGGCATGTTGGTGATGGTGATGATGATGAGGATGCTCAGCTGCATGTCTGCCCTCCCTCTCTTCCTCTCCTTCCTGTTCGTCTCCTTCACGCTGTTGTTGTTGCCTCAATGCAGCCGATAACGCACCATACTGACCACCACCACCCACTCTTCTTCCTCTGCCAAGAGGAGGAGGGGTGAATGGTTCTTCTTCTATTAATTTATTCTTCATTACAGCTCTCTGTCTTCTTCTCTCCATCTTTTCATCAAACTGCTCCTTCTTGTGATGCAAGTACCTCCACACAGGAGTCAGACCTACTACCACCGACTCTTCTTCTTCTTCTTCTCCTTGTTGTGGAGTAGATGGTTGACCACCATCTTCATCTTGTTGACCCAGTAGTGACACTCTGGTATTTTTATATCCTTTTTGTTTCCCGAATATTTCTGATAAGCGGTGTACTGCTGCTGTTCTGTAGCTTGGTACTGATACACGAGGAAACATGGTACTGCTGCTGATTGGGAGAGGTGCCTTGTCCTTTGCATTAATAGTAGTAGTAGTAGTTTCTTCTTCTTCCTCTTCCTCTTCCTCCTCCTCTTCTTCTTCTTCTTTGACTATTTGTTTAAACACATCATAGTGCTCTCCCCCCTCTTCCTCCTGTTCACTGTGGCTCTCATCATGTTGATCTTCATCTTCTTCTTCAGAGTAATACATCCTTTGCATTGACCTAGTTGTTTTAACTGGAGTAGTAGTAGTAGTAGTAGTAGTAATTGGAGGAGGGGCTTCATACGAAGGTACCATATAATGAGCAAGTAAAGGAGCAGTTTCCAACCCTCCACCTTTCCTCTCCTCCTGTCTACTATCCTCTTCTTCGTCTTCTTCTTCTTCTTCTTCTTCTTCTTCTGATATTGATGATGCCGATGGTAGTGCCAAGTGCTCATACAGGTAAGGAGCGGCTATCTCTGAGAATCCATATCCTCCCAATATTGGTGGAATAAACCCTACCTCTGTAATGCTTTCCACCATTCTTAATATTGCCAGCGCCTTGGTGAGCTCTCTGCTTGGTGTTATGGATGGTGGCGGGGCTTCTTCAGTTAGTGTAGGAGGAGATAATATTTCTGATGCTGAGGGTAGTAATGCTGCACGAAGATGAGCTTCTTCCTCTTCCTCTTCTTCTTCTTCTTCCTCCTTCCATTTCAGACTTTCCAATGGTAACAACGAAGCAGCAGGCACTGCCATCAAGCTCCCAACAACAAACACCATAATACCAGCTCTCAATCCATACGTCTCAATCACCCATCCAGATATAGGAGCAAATATTATCCAAGCAATAGAAGCCCAAGTTCTGACTCTGCCATAATCGCCAGCATCACCACTGGACATGACTGCAGCGTCAGCAAGGACACTGGGCACCACCCATATTGACGATGCAGCTACTGTAAGTAGCAAAACGGCAGTGAAAGTACCTACCACTCCAAGAGCTCCTTGCAACAGTGTTGACGCAACGTAGCAGGAGATGAGTATTGTTTTATGGGCTTGGAGGTGGTCAGCGAGGGTGGAAATGATGGAGCCGAATGCAGCAGAGAGCCAGGGACGGATGGCGGTGAGGATGCCGATTTGGTAAGGGGTGAAGTTTAAGGGGGCGGTGGAGAAGAGGATGTTGAGGTAAGGGTTGAGAAAGTTGGGGAAGCCTTGAGATAGGGCATACCAGGCCTTAATGGAGAAGAGGGGAAGATGAGCGAGGAGAAGAGGGAATGTGAGAAGAGAGTGTGTGTAAGAGAGGGAACAACACCAAACAGCATCATTTCTTACCTGAGCAGCACGGTATTGAAATGTCTTCATATCTATACACTAGTCAAAATTTCGATTTTTAAAGATAGTAGGTAGACAACTTTAAATAACAACCTTTTTCTTCTAATTTTTTCCCAATAAGAATGTCTGCCACATCCACCTTCTCCCCACCTTCCTTCCCCTCTCTCTTCCTCCAACAACACCCCTCAAAAACTATAACCTTTCCAAGGAATCCTTGATAGCCTGTCTAAAAGCATTCTGATGCATTAAAAACGACGACACATGCCCTCCAGGCACCCATCTCACCTCACTACCAGGTAGATGATCCCGTAACTCCAACACGCTCGCTGGAGACACATATGCATCCTCGGTAGCAGCCACAAGTACAGCCGCCTCTGGCTTGGCTGGTACCGGGAACCGAGTGACGTCTGTATATGTTTCCAATACCTCAGCAAGGAGGGCTACTGCTGCTTCTCTGTTTTTAGTACTACCCGTTCTACGGGAGAGATCGTCTAGTTTGGAGACTGCTCTTAGTTGTGAGGTGAGGGAACTGCCCCATCTATATGTCCAGTCACCTATTGATTCCCAACTACTCTGTGTTGAGGTACGATTATTATCACCCTCTTCTCTGTCACCATCATTCTCACTCGCCTCTCCCACTCCTCCTTCTTCATAGTTATTATCATTAGCTGCCTCCTCAGCAGCCACAGCAGCCCTCCCCCTCGCTGCAGCCAATCTCTCGTTCGCCCTCGATGCCGCCTCTATCGCCTCCCCAATTTCTCTTTTCCTATTCTCACTATCCAGGGACAAGTCATCCCAAGCAGTTGCATGGTGTAATGCACCATGGCAATATGCTGCTGCTGCTGATCTAGGGGCTAGTAGCGGGGTCAGTGCCAAGGGGTTGGGACACAAAGATGCAACCATGGAAGCGTGCACACCTCCCATTGAGAGGCCTGAGATGCCAAGTTTGGTGCTACCATGAACGCCTCCTTGAGGGGAATTTGAGAGCCAATGGAGGAGGAAGAGAGCTTCTTCAATGGTAGCTCTGCCTAGTAGTAATAGATCAGAGACATGATGGAGTTTGGCTCCAGTTTGACCCTGTGGTTTACGTAGGCCGTAATAGGGGCTTTCTAAGATTAAACTGGCAATGCCGTTCTGGGCTACAAGAGGGAGGGAAAGAGCTGCTCTTCTGCTGAAGCCGTGATCACCCGTAGCTGCTAGATGGACGACTGCTGGAGCACCTTCTGAGGGGTGATCTGGTTGGATGAAGAGGGCCTGGACGTTTCTGCATTCGGGGGGGAGGGCGTCATAGACAGAACCTTGACATGGTGTCCTGAACTCTCCTCGGTATATTTTGTAACCGGCGTCTGATATGGTTCCTTCTTTTTCCTTGGTCCACTTGAGGGATTTGGTGACATCTTGGAAATGGGGAGGGGGCCAAGAGGAGAAGAGCTCGACGCCGGCATGCATGTCAATATGTTTAAGGTCGCCAAAGCCATGGGGGAAGAAGCGGGGGGTAAGGCCCAAGGAATGGACGAGACCGGCGTAGGCGATGTCTACGACCTTTCCTGTGCGTTCAGCTAGCCTTGATAATAGTGCCTGTTCAAGAGAACTGGCGATTGGAGGCATTTTTCAATGTTTCTACGTTTCAAATTCGAATTTCAGTGAAGACGTGGATCACATCTCCTGTAACGAGGTTATCATGTCGATCTTGGTCCAATGTGGGAACTCAGATGAATCACCCATACATGTACATCATGTGGAATGAATGTCAGAGGGTCAGGACACCTCAGCAGTCTTAAAGTTGCCGGGTGTTTGAACAGAGTCGGGAAGTCGGTGAGCCCAACTTGGAAGAAAACTGGGAAATATTGTGCTTAAACCCTACATTTTCAGGGCGTATTATATTTTGAACTGTATTAAAAATACACGAGGTGTCCCTTTTGTTAATTCTATGGACAGTTTCCTTCTAGATCACATCTTTGAGTCAACCTTGTTCCTTCTTTTCCCCTCTATATCAACGCCAAATGTTTGGTGCCTTCCATTTCAAACCATTCATCAATCTCAAGCCACCAACAAACCGATTTACCACTCAAATTCCACCCAAATTGCCGAGCAACACACCTCCTCGGCCCCCATCGCCTCCACCCCTCCGCTCCACCAACAATGATGACGATGACGATGCCAATCACAACAACCCTCCCATCTCCTCCTTCCTCTCCCACCAAGACACCAAATTCTTCCTCGCTCTCTTAGCAGCTCAAACCACCTCCCAGCTCAGCCGCCTACTCTCACACCCATTCCATGCCCTCGACTCCTTTCATGTCAACTCCACCATCTCCTCCATCGCCTCCTCCCTCGGCCTCCCAACCACCACCACCAACAACAGCGATACCAACAGCACCAGTATTACCCTTCAAGACTTCCTCAACTCCCTGGCTCTGTCAGAATGCGTTTACAAAGCAGTAGACATCCCTCTCCATGACGCAGCTGCTGCCTTATCATTCATAAAACTGACCTTCCCCCTGGGTCTCGTCACGGTGTCCACAGTGCAGTGGTCTCTACCACATGTCAGACATAGGTACCTGATTGCAGAGGGGCCAGAGGCCTTGTATGTGGCGTGTATGGGGACAAAAGTGCCTAAAGATATGATTACTAATATATCATTTTGGTTGTCTGAGGTCGCGTTGGATGCTGCTATGATACAAGAGGAGGAGAAGAAGGGTGATAATAGTAATGGTGCAGAAGAAGAAGAAAAAGGGAAATCTTTTTTGATTCATCAGACCAAAAGAGAAGATATAAAACATCAAGGCAATACTACTCTCATTCACCATCTGCGTGATCGCAACAACAATAACAACAACAAGCCAGCAGCACATGGAGGTTTCCTAGATAGAGCCAGAGCCATCCCAGTGGATGCTCTCTACACCGAGGCCAGAAAGAGAGGAAAGAGACTCGTTTTCACTGGACACAGCCTAGGCGGTTCAGTAGCCAAGTTGTGTACCCTCCATCTCCTGGATAGACTGCCAGAGGAAGATCACAAGTATGTGTCTTGTTTTGGATTTGCAACTCCTGCTATTGGGAATAAGGCTCTGCAGGAGTTGAGTACACAGAGGAAGTGGGAGGAGAGGATGTATAACTACCTGATTCCAGAGGATCCTATTCCCAGACTTCTTAGTGGTGGTAGTCGTAATGTGGGAGAAGGAAGAAAAGGACAGCAGCAGGACGGGCAACATATGAATAATATTGTCATTACAAACAGTAGTGATGGTAAACGATGGGGATGGGGTAAAGGAAAGAAAACAGAGGCCCAGGAACAACCCCTAGATGACAACAACAAAGACAGTGTTGTTGCAATTGCATCAGTCATATTAGCAGCAGCAGAGGAAGAGGAGAGTCAACAACCTTCTTCTTCTCTAAGACAGAAAGCTTTGTCAACACTAAAACAAAAGAGCAGTGATGCCAGCAAGGTACTGGCAGATGCTACCAAGTCAGTAGGTCCCACACTGAGTAGAGTCAATCCAGTGAGGCCACCTAAATATTATCAACTGGGAAGGCAACGCTACCTACTACCAACCAGAGTTACTGATACTAATAATCATCATCAATATAGGGAGACTACTTCTACTACTACTACTTCTACTACTTCTACCACTACTACTGCTGCTGCTGGTACCACTATGATGGAAGATGTAGGGGATGACGATTCGATAGATGTAGCAGCAGCAGCAGCACTGGCCAGTGGTACTCTCCCTCTCCCTCCTAAGAGATCTCTCTTTCCAATGCATAGAATGCTGAGTTACAGAAAGAGAGTTGTTGATATTTGCAACAAAGTCATCTGGCAGCAATCTACACAACAACATGACCAGGATACTACTAAGAGCACTAGTGTGCAGAAGCCTCCTTCTTTTCCTTCTCTTCTTCCTTTCTTATCTAGCAATCAACAGTCATATATGAGCCAATTAGTTACCAAGCTCATATATCATACCACCGCCATATCATCATCATCATCATCAGTGTTGTTTTCTCCAATGGATATATATTACAAGCTCCCTATAACCTACCCTACAGATGTAATATTATCAGAGGATCAACTGGGTCCTAAAATGTATCCCATTGCAGCACAAGGAAAGATAATAGGGCTAGATAGTAATGTAGATGTGAGAGGGGGGAGGATGTTGCAGCAGTTGCAAGGTAGATGGACTGCAATGGTGAATAATAATAATAATAATAACAACAACAACGATGACGGTGGTGGTAGTAATAATAATAATCCATCCCTGCCTAAGTATGTAGATATACAGGTGGTTATCAGAGGTAAAGGACTGAGTAATGCCACATCAGCATGGGTGGAAGTGAGTCAGCAACAAGGAGTAGGAGGAATGATGAAGAAGGAGAAGAAGAGAAAGATGTATCCAGTTAAAATTGTATCAAAACCAGCTGCTCCTTCATTAGTAGGAGCCTGGCCTACATCGCCTAATTTGAGTGGTGGAGTGAGAGGTGGTGTGAGTTGGTTTGCTAGTAAGGTGGGGTTGGTTGGGGTGGTGGAGAAGCTGCAACCTCCAGATGAAGATGATGTGCTGTGTGGGGTGTGTAGGGTGGGTGTTCCGATGTCGGTGTTGCCTGGTATGAAGTGTTGTTTAGAGAGCGATTTTGTTAGTGTGGAGTTGCCACTAGAACTAGATCTGTAAATATATTGGTATAGATATTGGCTGATGGAAATGTCTTCTAATAGCAGTAAGAGTGAGAAAGGAGGTGCGATCACAAGGAAGAATGTGATCTCCTTTGCTATAGGTGCTGCAGCTGCTGCTTTATCCGTTGCAATAAGTCATTTGGTCAATAAACCTAGGAAGAGAACCCGTGTGGTGGGTTTACACTGCGATTTCACGAGTTTCCTTGACAAATCAATCTCAATCTCATCTCCCGTCCCTTATGTCACACACCTCACCACCCATCCCTTCCTCCTCTCTCTCCCAGGTTGGTGTCCTCCCAGCTCGGTACGCCTCCACACGCTTCCCAGGTAAACCCCTCATAGACATAGCAGGCAAGCCGATGATCATCAGAACCTATGAACAAGCCTGCAAAGCTAAAACCCTCGACGCAGTCGTCGTCGCCACCGACGATGATCGCATCGCCGACGTCTGCAGAGCAGCAGGCGCCCTCATAGTCATGACCGACCCCGACTGCCCTAATGGCACAGAACGTTGCAACGAAGCAGTCAAATCCCTAGGAGGCAGATATGACATCGTTATCAATATACAAGGAGACGAGCCATTAATTGACCCCGACACCATCGACGATGTCGTCCAAGCTCTCAAAGACAGCCCCGATGCCGTCTACTCCACCGCAGCCACTCCTCTAGGCCACCATGAAGTCTCCCTACGCCAGAGAGTCAAAGTAGTAAGAGACTGCAACGGATACGCTATCTACTTCAGTCGAGGCGTCATTCCTCACAATAAAGATGGTACTATCAAACCGTACCCCCCCCCATTTGAAGAAAAGCCCTACCTGCTCCACCTGGGCATACAAGCTTATGACCGAGACTTCTTGGATGTGTATGCATCGCTGCCTGCTACTCCACTACAGTTGATGGAAGATTTAGAGCAGCTCAAGGTGATGGAACACGGATACAGGATGAAGGTGGTGGTGGTGGACCATAGTGCACATGGAGTTGATATGCCAGAGGATGTGGCTTCTATCGAGGCAAAGATACGGGACTCTGGGGGACTGTATGATTGAATAATGTAAGAGATGTGTAATACAAGGTATTGTTGTTACGAATGAATGCCTAAGGAAAAGGCGAGAGGGGAGGAGGAGGAGGGAAAATGTGGCAAAATTCAGAACATTATTATCAACACCACAGCAGTTTTGCAAAGGCATTAGGCCATTAATTGCATTAATTTTGAGATATAATTGGTATGAATTGATAACTGACGCTATAGAAACAGAGTTTGTTACGAACCCATCGCTACCAGAGAACTGAAGAGTAAATGGGCCGGGCAAGACAACGTATTGCAGAAACCAGTCCACCGATATTTTCAAATCTTCAATACTGGACCCCATGGCCCAGCTATCTTACTATGACATACTATTACTATTCTAAGTTGAATCAGTACATAGTTATGTAAAAACCGGCCAAATTCACATTTATGTCTCAAATTTTAGATTACTGATTTCATTTTTGCCCTGTGGTAGAAAAGAGCAACAGAGGTAGCTCAAACTTTTCGTTTTCTTACATGCCCCATGTTGACACCACACATGCACAATCTCATCCCTGCATCATCAACTTCTCCATAGCTTCCTTCAACTCTTTCATCTCCGCACACAAAGGCTCCTCAGCAGGCATTTCATATGCCGCAGCCAAATCCAACACCTGCTCTGCAGCATGTGCAGCCATCTCATTCTCCCCCGCCTCTCTTCCTGCTATCGCCAGCAACCTCCATGCCTCTACATCACCGTCATTCTCTTCAAGTAGCTGTAGGAGTAGATCTATAGCCTTCTCCATATCTTCATCAAGCTCTACAAGAAGGTGGGCAGTGACCATCCTATGTTCATAACTTGGCATATTATTATTATCGTCATCATCATCATCTTCCTCCTCCTCCAACATAGCATCATCATCATCATCATCATCATCATCATCATGATCACGCTTGGATACATCAACAGCTCCCTTTCCCTTCCTATTCTCCTCCTCCCCTTCCTTTTCCCCATCCTCCTCCTCCTCCTCCTCCTCCTCCTCATCGTCATCTTCAGTTTCTATAAACCAAAATGCCATTGACTTTCTCAACGCTTCCAGTGCTTCTTCCCTCTTCCCCTGCAACCTCAGCAAATTACATAATGCCTGTAATGGATCTGGATCATCAGGTGCCAGGACAGAAGCTTCCTTCAATGCTGCCTTGCATTCGTCTACTATTTCATCTGCTAATACTGCATCGGGGTTGCTGCCCACTCCTGCTGCAATGGCATGTGTGAGGAGGAGCTCTGACAATGAACAGAGAGCGTGTGCTAATACTCTGTTGACTTCTGCCAATGGATCTTCCTCTACCTCCTCCTCATTATTTTCTTCATTGTTGCTATGTTTACTACCTTCCCCTTGCTCTCCAGCTAAAACTGCTTCTTTTGCCTGTCTAATGAGCTGCAATCCCTTTCTGGCAGCAGCAGCAGCTTCTTCAGTGTCGTCTGTTGTTTGAGCTAAAACCATGTACTTTTCCCATCCTGATTCTGGCGATAACTCTATAGCCTTTTTTAAAACATGTATAGCCTGCTCTGCTTCGAGTATGTCGGCGAGAAAGGCACCGAAGAGGTCCCATGCTTGGTGGTTTTGGGGGTCTTGGTCGACGGCTCGTTGGAAGAGGGTGCGAGCGGCGTCGTGGTTTTGAAAGTACCAAGCGTTTTCTGCGGCGTCTAAGAGCTCCTCAACTGTCACCTGAGAGGGGGGGATGGGTGTATAGTGTTCGCTGGTGTGAGTTTGAGCGGTGGAAAGTGGAAGGAAACAAGCATGCAGTAAGATTTGAAAGAGGAATGCATATATAAACCAACCTTGGGCTTCTTAGGCTCTTTAGTTTTAGCTTGTTTCTTAGAGGACACCTTATTTCCTTTTTTAGACTCTGATTTCATTTTCATACTTGAAATACTCGTTATTTTGTGAAAAATCTCTGGATTATTGTTTAAATAAACAAAACAACGTCCGGTTTATGTGATTGTTTTCCAAGTGACAGAGATATGGATGATATGAAGTTCTCATACACGTGATACTTTGATCAATTAGTGCCTCTATCGCCAGTATTCCCTTGCTTATATAGAGACATGACAGCAAGTCCGGCCGTCAGCCAAGTCGATCAAAAGTATGACTGTCCCAACATCATGAATCTCCATCTACACAGTTGCCTCTCTGCACTTATTCTACATGAAAATTACATTATTCATACATTATATTTATTTCTGCTATCAAACCAGCATCCCCACCCCAACCACCATCACCATCACTACCGCTGTCCTCATCACCACCACCACACCACCATCCGATGATGATGTCACCTCCTCAACGATAGCAACATCATCATCACCATCACTCCTCTCTGCTCCATCACCAATAGCTGGCTCCATCAGTAAAATATCATCTCCTCCAACTACTGGCTCCTCTTCAGTTGGTCCTACAACGCACAACTCTTCTGCTGCAGACACATTTATCAAAGAGTAATCAATCTCTGGTTGTACTGACATTGATACTATATCATTGGAATCTTCTGGCACTGGCATTGGTTCTATCACTCCTACAGTACCATCACTACCTCCACCACTATCAGCGGTACCAGCAAAGCCTGGACTGCTCTGACCGCTAGTCCCACTGCTGCTGCTGCCATCAAAGTCCATTAAGAAGTATGTGCAACTAGTAACTTCCTTCTCGTCACCTGCTGTCATTGATACAGAGCATGATGTTCTAGCAAGTACATATCCTTCTTGTTGATCATTGCCATTGCCAGTAGAGTAGATTGCCCATACATCAGGATCTTTCTTGTAAATACAAAGGGGGGCAATTGTTGTTGATTGGTCGTCTAAAGCAATAGATAAGAGGTTCTGGACCTCTGTGGTGATGGGGGAAACGACCTGAGAGTTGTCGAGGTTGACTTTGTTCCATTGGGGAATGGCCACCACAGGGTCAGTGGTAACAGGAGGAGAGTTGGTGTCGTCCAAAGAAGGTTTGTCAGGCACTGTTGTTGGGGGGTCTTGAATGAGAGGAGGAGGGTCTACCATGACTGGTGGATCATCTGCACCATCAAAGCTGGGGATGGCAGTGATGCCGACCTTGCCAGGTGGCAGAGGGACGTCGGTGGCGAAGCACTCGCGGGTGGTGGGGTTCCATTCACAAAGGCCAACGTCGGTGTAGGTGCCGTTGCAACTGTCGGGGGTGGTGAAGGAGGAACATATGACGGCGAAACTGGTGGGCATCAGAAGGGATAGAGTGACAATGAGAGCTACAATTGAGTGAGAGCTTTTCATTTTCTGAGGCGTGTTTAGATTTTCGAAAGACGATTTCTTGCTGAACAAGCTGTTATAGGTTGTGGCGTATGCCAATTAGAAGAGTATGTGTTATATAGAAGAATCTTCGTTCACGATATATTATTTAAGGTTACTTTGACGCAGGACGGGGGAAATCCAGTCCATTTAAAAGCTTCCTCCCAGACCTTCCTTGTCGCCAGCTCATCGTAGCAGATCTGGGCAGGAGAGGATGTGTGT
>Ga0114919_10001453_pt1 | contig 19021 bp, 20 predicted proteins | sample BlataG_FD_88682 | JGI IMG/M metagenome (GOLD analysis project Ga0114919, IMG submission 88682) | Deep subsurface microbial communities from Black Sea to uncover new lineages of life (NeLLi) - Black_00105 metaG | ecosystem: Environmental > Aquatic > Marine > Oceanic > Sediment | place: Atlantic... | reverse complement strand
TTTTTTCCGAGGCAGAATACAATATAATTTGACAAACGGGCAACCTATGTCCTGGCACAAATCAGCTTTAAGGTAATCCATGTCTTGGCACTTTTGGGTAACCTATGTATTGGCAGTTCTCAACTAATGCCTAAAATTAAAAGGACAGCAATAAGATATCAATAAAATGAGACAGCTTTCAACATCTCTCAACGGCAATGCCATGCTTGTTTTTTTTATGTAACCGAGGTAATCTGCCCGCCAGCCGTGGGTTGCGCCTCAGACAAATGCCGGGCGGGCCTGGGTGGCGGGAGAACTCTGGCGGCAGGGGGATCTTTGTTTCAAAAGATGTTTACTGTAAAAATATTTATGAAAAAACTTTTTGACCCAATATGCTATATGAATTAAAAAGGATACTGCACGGGAGTTTGATATTGTGATCGATCTACTCATATTGTGTCGTTTCATTTTGCTGTCAATCAGCGCGTTGTTGTTAATTGTTGTCCTGATAAAATTAAAAACAAATGTAAGCTCGGGAGTAGAAGAGGCGGTTCGCGAGGAACTGCGATTGGGCCGCGAAGAATCAGCAAGAGCCGCGAAAGACCTCAGGGAAGAAGTTTCTGGGGGTCAGAAGTTGTCCATGGACACAATGGTCAGAGCTATCGGTGAAATGGGCAAATCACAAAACGATCAACTCAACTCAATCGCCCGGCGAATCCAGGAACTCACGGAATCCAACCGGACGGGAATTGAAAAACTGCGAAGCACGATTGACACACAATTAAAGCATCTTCAGGAGAGTAATGAGAAAAAACTCGATCAGATGAGAGAAACGGTTGACGAGAAACTGCAAAGTACGCTTGAAAAACGACTTGGCCAATCCTTCAAGCTTGTCAGCGAACGCCTTGAGGCCGTCCAGCACGGCCTTGGAGAAATGCAGAATCTGGCAACGGGGGTCGGTGATCTAAAGAAGGTTCTCACCAACGTTAAAGCGCGGGGTACCTGGGGAGAAGTCCAACTGGGTGCACTTTTAGAGCAAATCTTAACCCCGGATCAATATGATAAAAATGTCCGTACCCGGGGGGATTCCCAGGAAAGTGTTGAGTATGCCATTCGCCTGCCCGGTCAAGACGACGAGCCGGAATCTTGCGTCTGGATGCCCATCGACTCAAAGTTTCCTCAGGAGGATTATCTGAAGCTTGTGGAGGCCGCCGATACTGCTGACGGGGATGCTGTGCAAAAAGCGACTGCGGCACTCCTCCGCTCGGTTCACAGCTCTGCAAAAGAAATCCGGGATAAGTATCTCAACCCTCCGGCCACCACTGACTTTGCAATTATGTTTCTGCCCACGGAGGGACTCTACGCGGAAGTCCTGCGCCAACCGGGCCAGGTCGAAAAGATTCAGCAGGATTACCGTATTGTTGTTGCCGGGCCAACCACGCTTTCGGCAATCCTGAGCAGTTTGCGCATAGGCTTTCGTACATTGGCCATTGAGAAGCGATCGAGTGAGGTTTGGAAAGTCCTTGCGGCAGTCAAGACGGAATTTGGGAAATTCGGCCATGTTCTAACAACGGTAAAAAGGCAGTTAAATACGGCCTCTAATACCATAGAACAGACCGGAGTACGAACTCGAGCAATGAAACGGAAACTGCGCGCTGTGGAGGAGCTGCCTTCAGAAGAAACCACGCAGATCCTAAACTTACCTGATTCCGGGATAGAATAGTGTCTTAATTGTAAATTTTGTGCATTTTGTGGCAAATATTTTTTTGGTTCTGGTTTGTTTAGATTAGGATATTGATAAGAATTCTCTTGGACGATCATCCAGGCAAAGATTTATGAATTAAGATTATCAAAGGTACAACCACGCTCAAAATGAACAACAATCCTTCATATGAGGTCCAGGCTTCATATGGGGTCTTCCCTTTTTTACGTGCGGTGACAGACTCAGCCAAAAAACCCAATCCCATCACTATCCAGAGCGTCAATACCGCAACCACTATTGTCGGTGTGTTCATATCTCAAATTGCCCCTGTATTTCTAAAACCCGGACAAATAATCTCGAATGCGTCTTAAACGATAATCTAAAATCAGCATTTAGGTATAACGGCAAACTCAACACTTGTATGATATTGAGTTTTTACGATTATAAAATATACTATGAAATTGAAAGATATTCAAGAGCGTTTTCCGTTGGCGTTTGATTTGAAGATTACAAAGAAAGACTCTTTTAAAAATTGCCGGGCATGATGACCATTCAAAAAAAGATTACTCCATGTTGAAATCTATCCGGAAATAAGGTAACCTAAATTAAAAAGGATAATCCCAGAGGCCCCTATTTGTCTGATCAGAAAGAAGGTAGACAATGCTAACGGTTAATTTAGGTTCTCCCCATCTTTTTCGTGTGCCGCCTGAGAAACAGAGCGATGAAATGCTTAACAGCTTTGTTGAGGATGAAACCGAAGATAACCTATCGGACCAAGAGGAATACATTTTTTGTCGCCAATGCCATAACATGATAACAACTCCGGCCGAGCGCATAGAAGTCCTGGGATCTCACCGGCACACTTTTGCCAATCCTCACGGAATTGTTTTTGAGATAGGGTGTTTCAGAACCGTTAAGGGATGCGGCCATGCGGGTCCGGCCTCGACGGATTTTAGCTGGTTTTCGGGCTTTAGCTGGAGAATTGCCGTTTGCATCAAGTGCCTAACTCATCTGGGATGGCTTTTTGCATCGCCGGACCAGGGCCATTTTCACGGGCTGATCCTGGATCGTCTTATAACCCAATAATTCCGCCTCGAACCTGTAACTTCTCAATAAGTTCTGGTATATTAAATGATTATATTGACCCGCATTTGTTATGAAAAATGCCGAGACCCTTAAAAAATCTCGGCATTTTTTTACACCTCGGTTTAAATCCTGTTTAGTTAATTCAGGGCTCCGTTTATGGCATTAACGGCTTCGTCTATACTTAGGGCTCCGGTATTGATGATAAGATCGTAATTAAAAATGTCCGCGATATCGGCATTAAAGTATTTTTTTATAAACGCTTTGCGATCCGATTCTGTTTTTATGACCCTTTGTTTTGCTTCTTCAACAGTAATGCCGAGTTTTTTAGATACATTTCGGATTCTTTCCTCCATAGGCGCTATCACTCGAATGCTGAGTCTTTTGTTAGGAGGTAGAACAAAATTGGAACCCCTGCCTATGATAACAGCCTGGCCGTGTTTGCCGATGGTTCCGATAATTTTCATGAGATGCTGGAGATACCGATCCGGCCATAGATGTCGCTTGTCTACAAGGGATGATATCCACTCGTCGAGTACTGAAACACCTTTTTCGTCCAACGTTTCAAGGAATTGAACACTTACACGGGCATTTTCAGCCATATTATGGAGGACTTCCTGGTGGAATAATTCGTATCCCAGTTTTTCGGCAAGACGCTCGGCCAAAATGTCTCCCCCACTTCCGTGCTCTCTGGAAAAGGTTACGACAGAAATACGTTCTTCCTCTTTTTTCTCTTCCGTACGCATAATCTGCCATCTTCGCACCTGCTCTTCTATAATCTGCTCGATAGAACGTGTTTTAGTTTTCATGTTCCCTCCTTTCATGGTTGGTTGTTGGATGGGTAACAATTCATAAAAAAACACAAAGGATTCAAAAGTCTTTTGGTCAACTTTAAAGCCAAACAGATCGCGATGAAGCCAGAAACAGAAGAACTTTCAGAGGTAAATGAAACTCAGTCGAGTTGAAATCTCACTTCAATATTTGATTCAAAGGGATTTTTCTTAATTTTAGAATATCATCACAAGCGAGTCAAGAAAAGAAAACGACAGCATTATGATTTGGGATAGAATGCTTCTACTATGCAAAAAAACTCTTCATTATCTTCCTGAATCTTGCGCCCCGCCATGCAGCGGACGGTCTTGTTGCTTCAGATACGAGAATATCTTTATTCAAAAAAGGTAAAAAGTCAGAAATCCGTGGGATAATTACTCTTATTACCGGAAAATTCAATGCCGGATGGGTGTGGTCGAGTATGATACAATCGGTATTGAAGTGGTTACATATTTTTTTAAGTTCCTGAATCTCGCTGAAAATATCCTTAATTTTGGTGTTTCTGTAAGCAGTCATTTCTCCTTGCTCAAGAAATGAGATATCTTTTGGAGAAATGCAACATTTCATTAACAGGTAAAAATTGTTAACCCGAGATCGATGGACAAGCGGTTTATCCAACTGCGGACGGGGCGCCAAGAGCGTTTCACGGCCTTGCATGCTTTCCGTAAAACACCGGGTAAGACCTTCGTCCATATTAAAAGATACGCCCGGTATCAGTATTCTATGTTCCAGGCGATCCGAAGACAAATTGTGGTTGATAAACAGGACGCCTATGCAGGGCAACACGCCACCCAGAGAGAGATCCTTGATTATTACATCGACATTCTTTCCGTGATAGAATTTAATCATATCCTTTATCACGGCATTGTTAACAGAATCCGGGTCAATTGATGGAACTGTTTTTTCGGGTTTGATTATTTGTATTTGGGCATGACGTTCAAATATTTCACATGAGGCCTGAATCATTGCCTCTTCCATGGTGTTTCCTGCCGCCATGCCGTTAGACGCATGAATATAGGTAACAAAATTGACCGGAACTTTTACTGTCTCTTTACGAACTATTGAAAAACCGTCAACCCAATGTCTGGTCATTCTGCTGTTTTTGATATGCTCGATATCTGTATCTGTCAGATGACGTTCGTTTGCCAGCAGGTTTTCTATTCTCAAAGTGTTTTCATCCAATTCATCCTGATGGGCATGTACATATCCATCCATCCATTCATAATTAAGGAACCTATTGGTTTCCTCATTGTAAAGGGCCGGAATATTAAACCTCACGCGTTCTTCAAAGACCGGATAGAACAGGCCTGCGCTGAAGCGTTCCGCCAGCTCCGCGTATGCGCTGGCCTCCGCAAGCTCCGGGGTAATGCCTTTTCCATTACATACGATCCGAATTGAATCAATCCATATCCGTCCCCAATAAATGTTGTCCGAAACTTGAAAGGGGGAGTATTCAACGTTGAGATGCAACTTCCGAAACCCGTCTTTAATTTTTCCGATCGTGTTGGACGGAAGATCACACTTGCCATACTCATTTCTGACGTAATTCTGAAATTTCATCTTTTATATCGCCTGTTGTCGGTGTGCGTATATTGATTAAAATATCGTAACTTCTCAATAAATTATTGAGCCGGGTCAATATCTCAATAACACATTGTGATTATTATAAGTTTTGTGTTCTCTAAAAAATTGGAACCTCTGAACCCTGAAACCTGAACGGTTATAGCTGTTCTAATGTTGGTCCTTGTAGAACGTTAGGTCCCAATCCCATGATTCCGAGTTAATTCAGAGAAAATTTGCAACCAGCTAACATTCTTATATTATTTATTTTTCATTGATTTTACTGTATAAACAATATAAAAAATGTAGTCAAGAAAATCAATTTTTGTCACATTTTGTCACAAAAAGGCAGGGTAAAATTGGCGAGCCGGTTACTAAAAGTGTTGACGAAACTCCTTAACATATTGTTTCCACATGCAATAAAGTTGAGGATTTGCAAAAAGATATTCTGCCGACAGATTTTTTTCTGTTTTGCCTAAAAATCAATAGATTAAAGAAATCCTTCAACACGTTAAGCGATCGGCTCGCCTTAATTGGCTCTGCCTTTTTTATTATCCACACTTTTGATTACTGCTATCGATCACCGGGTCTATACCATCTAAATATTCTGCTTCGTAAAAAGATATCCGTGAAAGAAACAAATTCCAGATCAGTAATGGAGAGCGCACGAATCAGACTTGTTTCGATTCGTGTGTTAACTCCAACGTACTTGCCATAATTAAGGGTCACCAAAACCTGAGCTATCATCAATCCCAGTTCTAAAGTCTGCAGTTGCGCTTTCTGCTATGAAAATGTAAATATAAGAGCTTCAAAATTTTTGCGATATCGTTTTTCAACAAGGGCAAATCCATTTTACAGGGTTTGCCTTTTTGACTTTGGTGTGGACTTATGCGATATATGTAATCGGAACTAAATGACGTTGAATTGAGGTTATGGCAAGATCAAAGGTTTTGACAAGCCTGATTTTTATAAGGTAGTCTCAATAGATCAGGTCACCTGGAATCCTTGAATCCTTTTAGAATCACCAACTCTTTTGGAGATGATTCTAATTTTTTTATTGCTATTATTAAGGTTTTAATATAGCAAATTTAATTATATTCTCACTTGAAATCGGTCGTCTATTGTAAATCAATTCCCGGTGGGAACTTATATTGTTCTGCTGATTTCATTCTTGATTGGCATCCCATAGTCTATTTGATTGTTTTTTGTTTTGTCACTTCAATCAGTTAATCTTTATTCAGAGGTTATCACCATGGAAAACTCCCTCAAAATCTTTATGCATTGCTCCCGATAGGACATGGTTTATCCCGTTTGGATTCTAATCATTTCAGCAGGGTGATTGTTTTACAATATCTTAGACCAATCCTATTTCAATTTGCCGAACTGATTGAAATTGATTAAAACGATCTAACCGTATGAATTTTAATGATTTATGCATGCATTTTAAAGATTAAGAGAATTCACAAAATATTAGTTACCTCCTTTTTAGAAGAGGAATTTATTGCAGTTGAAGCGGTTATCTATTTTTTTTGTCTTTATCTTTCTTGTTTCTATTCTTTTTGTTAATTATCATCATCGTGAAAATAGGATCTTTCAAGATGATTCTCTTATTTTTGATACTGTTGATGATAATTCAGATTTTTCAACTTGTGATATATATCAAGTCCTTTTAACCGCCCGATTTATTTCTACAATTATAATAGATAAAAATTTAATCACGCCACGTATTTTAACATGTAAATTTCTTGCCCGTGCCCCTCCTGCATAATCTTCAAGACTTAAGTTACACGACTTTAAAATTTTTCAGACAAAACAAAATACTCTAATTTCCCGAATAGGGATTCGTTAGTATGTGTAAAACGAACCGGTTTATAAACCATTCGATTTTTAGATGGAGAAACTCTTCAAAATGTGCATGCATTTTTCTTAAACAGGGCAGCGTTAATGTGTTTCCCAGAAGAAATCTTGAATCATCAGGCAAGTTAAATTATCCACCATAAATTTTAAAAACTAAATTATATAATCAATAGAGTAGGATGCAAAAGAATTGTGGAAAATAAGATTTGTCACAACTGCTGGTATTACGCTCCTGCTCCCATCACCAATAAATTTCTTGAAGATCATGTATCGCTTGAATATTCGCCGTATTGCGAGTTTCATAACGAATTTCCCGCTATAACGCCCGATAATACTTGCGAAAATTGGGAAAGTAAGAAATTGAAATTAATAAGCGTTATTAAAACCTTATACGGCGTATAATTCTCGTTTCATATAATTGAATGGAATTTTAAAAAATGGAGACCGGCTCCAGGATATCGTTTATTCTTATTTGACCATCCACGAGTTTCCGAAAATAACGATACCGGCATTGAACTCCCTGTGTGGATTGTTGATATGAGAACTAAAAAAATCCTTGTTGTTGATGATCAGTTAAGCCAACGGAAATTAATGAAAGAATTGTTGGGGGAACTTGGTCATATGGCTGTTACGGTTGATAGTGCAGAAGAGGCCGAATATATCTTGCGATATGGAGAACACTTTTCATTGATTATTACGGGTCTGAGAATGCCCTGGTTAAATGGCTTAAACTTTTGCCGTAGGGTGAAAATCTTAAATCCTGATTTAAAGATATATGCATTGTCCGGCTATCTTCATAATTTTGACATAAATGAATTAAAGGATGCGGGCTTCGATGGGATTTATCAAAAGCCTATCAGCAAAGCGAATTTAGAAGAAATTTTAAACGCCGATATCTAAAAAAACCAGAGATAGATCCCGGACAAATAGTTGTGTGTTTTACTGCCATAAAATGCACATATTGATCCAAGAAAGTTTCGGGAGTTTTTGGAGTCACTAAAAAAGGGCAAACCCGATTATTTCTGAAGGCATTCATGCCTCCCAGCTCCTTTAAAGTCCATTTTTGAACGATCTTGATAACATAATAGTTTTAGATTATAGATACAGTTATGAAAGATATTATTAAAACCCCAAAGACTCCAGAAGCATGGCTTGAAGAAATTGCTAAAGCCTATCTTGATGCCATTGAAACTATGCAATTTGGTGCATTAACGGGAAATAAGATCGAAGAAAGGGAGTTTTTCCATCTGGCTCCATCTTTATGCCTGAAATTCAGAGGCATAAAAACTACGGAAGACAATCTGAAAATGGCAACCGATGCCGCTTTATCGAGTTTTGTAGCAACGAAAGATTCCGTGGATAATCTTTTTGAAATTCCCCAAATGGCATTTGCTTTTTGCTATTTGGCGTGCCATTTTGGTCTTGATCTGATTGATAAAAATACGTTGTCTGAGGCTATGGGTTACATTGAATCCAAATTGGACTACCTTATTAAAATAACAACCTTAGATTAAACATTATGCGATATATGTAATCGGAACTAAATGACGTTGAATTGAGGTTATGGCAAGACTCTCCTGCTTTAGGGAAGAAAGCGATCTTCTCGACAGAAGGACTGAAAGAGCATTCGTGCAGTGGGTTCTAAAATCAACGGAAGATCTGAACATCTTCTCGATCACTTTTTGATATGTGATAACTGCTATGTATCCTTTTTCTTTATATAAAATTGATGGTTGTGTTTTTGAATATCAGAACCAAATTGTCAAATGAAGTCGTGAGTTTTCTTTCTATTCTGTCAAATCAAGTATAGGTCGGGACATTTCATAACGTTGGAATTTCTGCCTCCTAACCCTCTTCAACCTGATACGCTAAAACTCGATTATCAAAAAATGTGGGTATAAGTAAGATTTGTTTGCTTTCAATATATTCAATATCAGCGGAATTTATCTTTTGATTTGTTGTATCGATAATAACGGTCACTTGACCGGAGGATGTGACATAAGATGTCTTTCCTTTCCAATCTGAGATAAAATAATTTCCTTTCCCATCTGACTGGACCCCGTCGATACCGGAACCAATCTTTGCAATAATGCTAATTTCTTTGGTAACTAAACTTATTGACTTTAAAGTTCCGTCACCAGAGTTGCCTAATATCAATTTGCTTTTCTCGGCATAGAGACCATTTGGTTTACTGACATCAGGGCTTATCAGCCACACCATCATCTTCTTTTGAACGAGTTTATATATGACGCTGTTCGTTGAAGACATGTCCGAAACATATACATTCCCATCTTTATCGATCGTAACATCATTTAAAAACCCGGCACCTACAGCAGGATATATAAACAGAGTCCTTCCGGTTTTTAAATCTATTTCTACTAACTCGTCGATATCAGTTACATAAAGTCTATCTCGATAAATCCCTGAACCCTTAGGTGCATTTAACCCGCTTGCCCACTTCAATTCCAATATCTCACCACTTAGGGACACTTTCGAGATAAAACCCTTGCCGTTTTTCTCTGTGGGTTTCCCATTAATATTCGAAACATAGAGGATATCTTCAGATGGATGGTATAGGACAGATTCGGGAACCCTCAAGTCCGCTTTTGTTTCCCATAATTTCGTTAATTTACATTTTTGAAATCCACCAGGATCTGCTATTAAATATTTTGTATCAGCAGAAAACAGAATTGAAAAACTGCAAATAAATGAAAGAGTGATAATAAGCATTCTTTTCATTATTCCCTCCATTCTGTAAAAAGGTTTGCATAAAAAGGTTTCTTACCGGAATAATGGATTACACTAAACAGTTGTCATTGAAAAGGCAAATCAGATAAAAAGATTCATTGAGGCAGAATTTTCTGTTTGATCGAATGTGTAAAATAGAGGGTGGGATAATTATCTGTATTTACTCTTTTTCCTTGTAGAACGTCAGGTCCCAATCCCATGATTCCGAGTCGTAACGAAGAATGTAAATAGCATTGTCGTCTCCTAACACCTTAAAATAGCGGTGGTTCGGAGCCAACCATCGATCTTGAATTTCTTTTACCTCGATTTTTCTGTCACCCAGCCGGATTTGCCGGGGCGTCTCTTCACCCCGGTATCCGGAATAACATGCCACTTCTATTTGCATCAATTGCTCCTGATGATCATCAGCTTTTGAACCCGGAACCTATTTATATGTATGCCTTCTTTCTTTTATAGTAAAGCTGTTTTTACGGTTTCAACAATATTGCATAATTACAGCATTCCTTTGTGAATAAAAATGTGTTATCTTACGGGCAACTGCCATGGAAACTCTTTATAAACAAAACATAACTGATGCCCTCAAAATATTAAGAAGGTCTATTCCCGGTATCCAGGACAGACTCAGGCTCGGTCGAAGCAAGGATATTGCCGCATGGTCCAAGATTGTTGACGGCAAACTGCTTACCCGGCTTTCTCCTGATTTTCCCATTATGGCAACCATCTGCGGCGGTGGTTCTTCAGGGAAATCGAGTCTGTTCAACTCGATGCTCGGTGAACGCCTTTCGCCGGTCGGCGGCAGTGCAGGGCTTAACCGCCGTGTACTTGCTTCCGTGCACCGGGAAATCTTCAATCGGCCGAACATGCTTTCCTCCCTGTTCGAGCCGTTCGGATGTTTGCCCGATCCCCTGAAAGACACAAAGGATCTCACCGTTTCCGGACACCCCCTCTATGTTCTGAGTGACGCCGTTCCTCAAAATCTGGTGCTGATGGATACACCGGATTTTGATACCGGAGCCAAAGGCACTTACATTAACCGGGATATTACTTTGAAGGCTTTGGAATCATCCGATATCCTGATATATGTTTTCACCAATTCCAACTATAACAACCGCGAAAATACCGATTTTATCTCAGAAATGCTTACGGGCATCGGAATGAGAAAATGCTTTTTGGTCTACCGCGTTTATCCCAGCTTTGAAAAAGAAGAGGTGCAGGAACACGCCATGACCGTTGCCCGAAACTTGTATGGGAGTGACGCGGACCGGTACGTACTGGGAATTTATCGTGCGGATGAGGATAACTCCGTGGCTGCGGGTAAACGATTCATGTCATTGCGCCCGGTACGCAAAAAAGATCCTTCGTTTATAACTGCCCTCCAATCCATGGATTCCCACGAATTAAGACTCGAACTCCTTTCTTCGATATTAAAGGATGTGCTGACTATGGCCGGAGATCTCATGGAACATGCGAGAATTTCCCGTGATGAGCTGCGCCTTTATCTTGATGCCCTGCAAACAGTCCAGAGTCATTGTGTGCATGAAGCCTTGAAGCATTTTCCCATGGACCGGGTCGTGAAACGTTTTGTTGAGATCTGGATGCTAACAGATCCCCCTTATGTCAAAGCAATGCGCAAAACAGGCAGAGTTGTTGAGCTTCCTTTTAAAGTGTTATTAAACACCCCGAAAAAGGTAAAAGATATGCTTTCCGGGACTAAGAAAATAGAGCCGCAACAAGGTTTTACCGACAAAGTCGAAGAGGATCTTGTAACTGCCGTAAACCGTATGCACTACAAAACTGTCAATCCTGAAATTTCGGTTTCCTTCAACCTGAAAGATCCGGTGACCCGGCAAATGCTTGAGGCCGTCGAGCGGATCAGAGCAGATAAAGGTCTGAAAAACGATCAAAATCCCCACATCGAAACCACGGAAAAACAGGTGTCTTTAACATTCTTTGTTTCGGCGCACCCGGTTGTTTTTCAGGAGCAGGAAAAATTGCGGAATAGAGACTGGAAATCGGTGTTGGAGTCTATTCTGTCACGTCGGGATGTGATTGTGGATTTGTCACAAGGCATCGATCAGGAGCTGAGAGATCTGGCAAAAAATTTCCGCAGCAAAATGGGGATATGGACCAAGATCCGGCAGATATTTTCCGCCTTTTTAAACGTGGTACCGGCCACCGTGGCAGTAACGTATATTCTTTCAACCGGCGATCCGGTGGGAGCCGTGGGAATCAAGGTCAAGCTCACCGGACTGTTCGGGCTGCATGACCTGTATGCCCTTGTTGCAATTCCCGCCACCACCGGTCTTAAAAAGGCCGATCAGAAGCAGCTCGACGACATGCTGGGCCCTATTGTTCAGGCATGGTTAAACAACAAACTTAAAGAGGTGAAGGATCTTTTCGAACAGGAGATTACCGGCGGGATAATTCGGGAGGCAAAAGATGCCATGGATGAGGCGGAAACCCTGATAAATCAGATACAAGTCAACATTGAAGCGTGTGAAAAGGCGATGGACCCCGGTTAAATATTAAATACGGATTGAAACCCGATGGAATAAACAGAAAAATAAATTCCATTGGGCGGGCTTGGCAGGCAAAATTAAAATTTTTTCAAAGGTTTCATCATGACGATTTCAAACCGGCAGACCGACTCAATAAGATCACTCGGCAGGATTGAAGGGTATAAAAATGACGTGAGGATGCTCGGGGCGATAATAAACCAGGCACCCATGTGGCAGCCCGGTGCAGCGCTAAAAAAACAGTGCGACCAGGTACTCCGCATGATCACAGATCTTGAGGAACGTTTTGAACGTAAGCTCGTTGTTACCCTGATCGGCCCGTGCGGCTCCGGCAAATCCACTCTCCTGAATGCTCTGGCGGAAGTCGACGGCTTGTCCGAGGCAGGAAATCTGCGTCCCACTACCCGAAACATCGTTGTTTTTTGCCGGGAAAAGAGCGATGCCGGCCATTTGAGTCAATTACTGGGTACAGAGAATGTTGAGACGCGATCAAGTCATATAGCGGCATCCCTTAATCACGCAATACTAATCGACACACCGGATACGGACAGCAACGAATACGAAAAGCAGATTCCCATGGTGCATAACGCCATAGCGCTTTCAGACATACTCATCTGCGTTTTTGATTCGGAAAATCCTAAAAGAAGAGACCATGTGGATTTTCTGGCATCTTATGTGCGCTTTTTTGGCGGAGATTCTCTTGTGGTTGTAATTAACAAGTGTGACCGTCAGGACGAAAACGAGCTTAAAGAAAAGATACTTCCGGAATTTTTAGAGTTTATTAAAAATGCCTGGGAAAGACCGGTTCAAACGGTGCTGTGTATTTCCGCACGTCGACACTTGCGCAATCCGGGGTGGGACCCGACAGCAGATCCTCTGCACGATTTTGATCAGTTTGAAGCGCTCCGGCAGATGATTTTCGGCACCTTCAATCGTCCGGGATTCGTGATCGACAGACGGCTGGAAAATGCCGAAAGCCCGCGCGATTACATCTTTGAAGAAACACGGGTTGAAGTTGGAAAGGACCTGGAAAAACTTGAGGCTGCCAGAGAGAATATCCATAAGGCGGAAACAAAGGCGGTAAAGGATGCCCTTTTTGCTTTTAAAAGCAACAACTCCAGACAGCGGTTCGGCGTTAATGTATTACTGTATCAAAGACTGGCCAACCGGTGGCTGGGACCGGTGGGATGGCTCATCGCCATATGGGCGCGCATTTTGATTTTCGGCACCGGTATTGCGGCAATGTTCAGATTCGGCAACCCTTTTCGCCAGTTGGCAGGTATGGTTTCTTCGTTTCGCCATTTTAAAGAATCACGGGCGTCAGTGGCTGAAACCGGCAAAAGTCATAGAGTGGATGCTGCCATACGGGATTACCGTCTTTCCATTTCCAAAGAATGGCCGGACATTGCTGAATCTCTTGTTAAAGCCCGGTTTGACAAATCCGTGCGAAAGATTAAAGACGTTCTTCCGGACAGTGATATCCTGGACGGGGATCTTAACACCCTCTGGAGCGATTCGCTGGACAACGAAATAGAGAAGTCTTCAAAAATCATGAGCGGATTTTTGCTGCAAATTGTTTTCAACCTGCCGGTGATCGGTATCCTGGGCCATGTGGGCTGGATAACCGCACGAAACTACTTTACCGGCAACTATCTTTCCTCGGACTTCTTTGTGCATGCGTTTTTAACCATCGGTATAACCCTGTTTTTGAGTTTTTTTCTGTTCCAGTCCAGGGATGTGTTAGGTTAGCTGCGGGTTCTGAGAAAATAACCCGCAACGCATTTGAAAAAGTGAAACATCAGATCGAGCAGTTCCAACCCATATCCATGAATCCTGTAAGCGAACAAATAGATACCGTGTTGAATCTGACTTTCTCAAATCGACCCGCTGAGTAAGTCATACATCGCCGGAGCAAATCTCTCCGCAACTCGAATCAGGTCTTGAAGAATTCGGTCTAATGGATCATATGGAGAAAAAATATCTTGCCTCTACGGCAATTGAGAAACTAAAGGTGACGGTTTGGTAACCCGTCTGTTTTTTTTCGCTTCGTGAACATTAACCCGGAGGTAGTTATGAATGATCTGAATCTTAAAGATGTGATCATTGAGAGATTTAAACCGTTTCAGGATGAAATATTAAGCAGCTATAAAGATAATATTCATTCCATAACCCTAACCGGAAGTGCCCTGACGGACGATTTTATGCCCGGCAAATCAGATGTTAATTCGGTATTTGTCCTCAGGGAAATGGATTTGAAGTTTCTTGAACTTCTGGCGCCTCTGGGGAAAAGATACCGCAAAAAAAGGATTGCAGCCCCCCTGATTATGACTCCTGAATACATTATGAATTCTCTTGATGTTTTTCCCCTTGAGCTTCTGAATATAAAGCTTCTTCATAAAACTATATTTGGAGAAGATCTCTTTCGGAATCTGGAGATAAAGCGATCTGATCTCAGGCTGCAGTGCGAAAGAGAACTGAAAGTCAGATTGATCGGCCTCAGGCAGGGGTATATCTCTTGTTTGGGCAACAGTAAAATGCTCATGGATATGTTTATCGATTCTTTTTCAGGATACATTCCGCTTTTTAAGGGGATTATTCTTCTTTTAGGAAAGGAGCCCCCGGTAACAAGCCACGATGTAATGGCGGTGCTTGAGGAAGTTTCCGGCGTAAATACGAGTGTATTTAAAACGGTTTCAAAACAAAAGAAACAGAAGACAAAGCTGATGATGGATCAGCTCAATACCATATTCGAAGATTATTATGCAGCGATCGAGAAACTGGGAGATATTACGGATGGCGTCAAAGATTAGACGAGCGGTTTTCCTTGCAACCCTGTTCGTATGCCTTGTGGCGGTACCCGTTTCTCATTCCGCCGGCATTCCGGAAAGGCCTCTTAAATATGTCGTTGACCTGGCCGGCATTGTGGATGACGCCACAGAGAACAGGCTGAACGGATATCTTCAGGAGCTTGAGCAAAAGACAACGGCCCAGCTGGTTGTCCTGACCATAAAAAGCCTCGAAGGTCAATCCATCGAAGACTTTTCCATAAAAATTGCCCATGACAAATGGAAACTCGGTCAAAAGGGAAAAGACAATGGCGTGCTGTTCCTTATATCCGTAACAGACCGAAAATACAGGATCGAAGTCGGCTACGGACTCGAAGGCGTGCTTTCGGACAGCATGGTCGGCAGTCTGGGCCGCAATTTTCTGGTGCCTTTGTTCAGAAAAGGCGAATATTCAAACGGTATTTTTGTCACAGCCGTGGCAATGGCCAATGAGATTGCCGTGGATGCGGAAGTTAAAATAGACGGCATGCCGACCATAAAACGTCATGTTCAGCCCATAATAAAAGACAAACCCGGTGGTCTCTTGCATACGATAATGACTATCGGGTTTCTTATGGTCATAGTGATTCTGTTTATTAAAAACCCGAGACTATTTTTAATGCTTCTTTTGTTTTCATCCATGGGCGGAAGAAGGGGATCATGGGGCGGTGGCGGCGGATTCGGCGGCGGCGGCGGCGGTGGCGGATTCGGCGGCGGCGGCGCATCAGGAGGCTGGTAGTTACTTGTTAATCTTTTACTGATAATTCATTGGAGGACCATTATGTCAAAACAATTTAAAATCATACTCATCACGTTAGGAATCATTCTAGTTGTCGGTTTTATGTTATTGGGAAAAATCGTATCCGGTTATAATACAGTTATTACCATGGATGAAAATGTTAAAGGGAAATGGGCCCAGGTGGAAAACCAGTTGAAGAGAAGATACGACCTTATCCCAAATCTTGTTGAAACCGTAAAAGGTTATGCAAAGCATGAAAAAGAACTGTTCGAAAATATAGCACAGGCAAGGACAATGTATTTTCAGGCAAAGGATGTAAAAGACAAGATTAAAGCTTCAAATCTGCTTGAGGGAACGCTCTCAAGACTTCTCTTGCTTCAGGAGAGATACCCGGTCTTAAAGGCCAATGAATCGTTTCTAAAACTTCAAGACAGCCTTGAGGGGACGGAGAACAGAATTGCAGTGGAACGAAAACGATATAATGAGTCGGTTCAAATTCTGAATACATACATTCGGACTTTCATGGGCAGATTTTATGCAATGTTTGCAAGGGTCTCAAGTGCAGAATATTATAAAGTACCCGAGGCGGAGCAGGCAACCCCCACAGTAAAATTCTAAAATATAACCGTTGAACTCCGAACCTGGGCGGTTTTTCCGTGTAACAATCATGCCTGAAACTGATCCCGTTCGATGAGTGGATGCTCGCCTGCAAAGGGGATGACGGGGATGTAAAATAAAGGAGGAATGAGAATATGAATGAACAGGAAACACAATTAAAGACGCGACATAATTTTGGTGATTTTCTTTACTGGAACCTGGTTGTTTCCGTACCGTTTATTACGGCATGTATAGCCATTGCCAAGGATTCAATTCTATGGTTAATTTTTTATATAATAACCTGTATCTTACTTATCATGGTCATCTATAAATTTTACTGTACCCATTGCCCCCATTACATTCAAAGCGCCAAAAACACCAAGTGCATGTTTTTTTGGGGAGTTCCTAAATTTTTTAAGGAAAAACCCGGCCCCTTAAGTCTGCTTGAAAAATCCGTGGCCATGTTGACAACTTTGGTTGTCGCATTGCTTCCGCTTTATTATTTGTTGTTACAACCGGGTTTGCTGGTTATCTACTTTCTCTCTGTAATCGTTTTGTGCACAACTTTGAGAAGATATGAATGTAAACGATGCATCTATACCCAATGTCCGGTAAACTGTGCGGAAAAATAGTCTGGGCATGTCCGTAATTTGTATTTTTTTCGGATGACCAAGTCATTATGTCGACAGGAGTTTCGTGCAGATCATAATTTGCCAATGCACTCTCTGTACGAAAGTCCCGGATTACGTATTATTCCCACCGGTTACGGCCTACTTTTTTCAGATCAATATAATGTACAGTTCCTCGTTCATTTATAAAAGAGGTTAGAATCCAACTGACCAAGCTGATTAAAAGTGATCCAAAAACTGCCGACCAAAATCCGTAAACTTCAAAACCGGATATCGCCCCGGAGGCCATCATAAGCATGATTGCGTTTATCACAAAAGTAAAAAGGCCGAGACTCAATACATTTATGGGAAGCGTTAAAATAAATAATATGGGCCGAAAAAAAGCATTCAGTATTCCTAAAATAGCTGCAGCGAAAAATGCGGATAAAAAATTACTTACGTGTATTCCATCGAGCAAATAAGACGTTACCATGATTGCAACCGTTAGAATTAACCACCTCAGAAAAATTCCTCTCATTATTTTTCTCCGTAAACTCGATACAAAAATTTAAATATATACTGAAAATGCCCATAACTTGCATTTTTTGCTTCAACGTTTCATTACTCAAGGTTTCGGGTGTCCGTGTTTTAATAATCCACGCGCTCTTTCAGTTCCTTCCCACACTTAAAAAACGGCAGCTTTTTAGGTTTAACCTGAGTCGATTTTCCGGTTTTAGGATTTCTTCCGGCATACGCTTTATATTTCTTGACATAAAAAGAACACAATCCCCTGATTTCCACCCGATCACCTTTTATAAGTGCATCCGTTATTGTACTAAAAAATGTCTTAATCACGGCTTTTGCTTCGGGTTTTGTGAGTCCCGCATCCTCTCTTAGAGTTTCTATGAGTTCCAGTTTGTTCATGGCAACCTCCTGAATTAATCATCAATTAAATCAGTATAATAAAGAATCGGTTGAAATTTGTCAATAAATTCTGTACGGTTAGCTGAATTAAATTGTTACCTTCAATCACATCATTCTATTTCTTGGTGGCCTAAGAATAGCCGATTGATCGTTTCGTTACCTGTTTCCTCTGACCATGGCTTTCTTTGAAGCATTTGGAGGGAGTTTCAATTCTTGGGCCGTTACAGGATTATTCCCCATCGGCCATTTTGTTTTGTTCCGATAAGACGGCCCTTTCCTTCCTTTTTCAGCTTGGCGAGTATGTTCTTAACAAGTTGCTGACGGCTTGTTGGCAATTGAGCGGCCCGGATAGTCTTTTATTACCTTTTTATGCGCTGGTAGGTTCTCAGATTATTAAAGTCCAATCCTCTCCGCTGCTCAACCTCATCAACAAAAACCACAACCCCCGACAATTCAGACTTTATTTTTTGATTTTTGTTGCTTTTTAAGACACTTTTTATCTTTCCTGACGATGGCACAGAGTTTTGGATTATAAAGCTCTTTACAGTTATCGTGATTATACAATGGGCATTCTGGATACTTTTTTGACATAAATCTTTTTATTCCTTCTGGTTGTTGCTCGGTTTATGCCTTCTTATAAACCCCCTTTTCTACACTTTTAATCTTCCCTTGCTTCTTCAGTTTATAAATAATATTATAAGTTTTCTTCTGATCGAATTCGGTCTTTTTCATCAACTCAGCGACACCCACACCCTTTTTGCTTCTTTTAATAACTCCGAATATTGTATCAGCTGCTGTTAATTTGACGGGTTTCTTTGCGGCAGGTTTTTTAACAGCGACCTTTTTTACGGGTTTTTTCTTGACGGTTTTTGGCTTTTCAAGCTTACTTGCTGCAACAATAATTTTATCAACTTTTTTTGATAGTGCGTTTAGACCCAATACAAGCGCAAATTAATTGCAAAAGAAGTAAAAAAGTACTCGAAATGCTCTAATAAACAGTGTATTATGAAAGTTAGTAGTCAAACATTAATACACAGAAAGGAGCATCTCGA
>Ga0114919_10001452_pt1 | contig 19022 bp, 13 predicted proteins | sample BlataG_FD_88682 | JGI IMG/M metagenome (GOLD analysis project Ga0114919, IMG submission 88682) | Deep subsurface microbial communities from Black Sea to uncover new lineages of life (NeLLi) - Black_00105 metaG | ecosystem: Environmental > Aquatic > Marine > Oceanic > Sediment | place: Atlantic... | reverse complement strand
GCGTCGGTCTCGTGCCCACGATGGGCGCACTCCACGCCGGCCACGTCAGCCTGATCCGCGCCGCCCGGAACGAGACCGGCTTCGTCGTGGTCAGCATCTTCCTCAACCCGGCGCAGTTCGGCCCCGGCGAAGATTATGAGACGTATCCGCGGCCGCTTAAGGAGGACCTCGAGGTCTGTCAGGCGGAGGGCGTGGACCTGGTGTTCGCGCCGGACGCTTCGGAGATGTATCCGTCGGGATTTACGACAGCGGTCCACGTGGCCGGCATGACCGAAAAAATGTGCGGCGCCGCGCGGCCTGGGCACTTCGACGGCGTCTCGACGGTCGTCGCGAAACTCTTTGGCATCGTCCAGCCGGACGCCGCATACTTCGGCGAGAAGGACGCCCAGCAACTGGCGGTCGTGCGGCGGATGGTGCGGGACTTGAACGTCCCGGTTGAGATAAGAGGGTGCCCCCTGGTCCGGGAATCGGACGGGCTGACCACCAGCAGCCGCAACGCCTATCTCTCGGCCGACGAGCGGCAGCGGGCGCTGGTGCTCAACCGTGCCCTGGCCGGGGCGCGGAAGCGCATCGCCGACGGCGAGCGCGACGCCGAGCGGATCGCCGACGAGGTCCGCCGCCAAATCGCGGACACAGGCGGCGTGAACCTCGAGTACGTTGCGGTCGTCGATCCAGACAGCCTCGAGGACTTGACCGAGATTGGGAACCAGGTGCTCGTAGCCGTGGCCGCGCGGGTCGGCTCGGCGCGGCTGATTGACAACGTGCTTTTGCGCGGCCTGGGAGGCGCGGCGGTAAAGGACGGAAGAAAACATGCTGATTAAGGTCCTGCGTTCAAAGATTCACCTTGCCCGCGTCACCGAGTGTCGCCTCGATTACGAGGGCAGCGTCACCATCGACGAGGACCTGATGGACGCGGCGGGTCTGGTGGCCGGCGAGGCCGTCCTCGTGGCGGATTTGGAGAACGGCACGCGTCACATCACATATGTCATTCCCGGCGCGCGCGGAAGCGGCACGGTGTGTTCGAACGGCGCGGCGGCCCGGCTCGTCAACGTCGGCGACCGCGTCATCATCATGGCGTTCGCGTATATGGACCCCGAGGAAATCGCCTCACACTCGCCGAGGATCATCGTCCTCGATGAGAACAACTCAATCGTCCGCGGTCCGTAACCGGCCGCGCGCCGGCCTGCGGTTCGCATAGGGGCCTGTCATGCGCCAGATCCTGCTGCGGCTGCCCTTGCCCGGCACGGACCACGTGCTCACGCTGTATGGGTACGGGGCGATGATGTGCCTGGGGTTCCTGGCGGCGATTCTGGTGGCGGCGCGACGGGCGCGGGGCCTGAAGCAGCCGCCCGAAATCATTTACAACGCGGCGCTGGCGGCCTTCTTCGGCGGCGTGTTCGGGGGACGGCTCTTTTACGTCATTCAGTACAGCGGTGGGTACTGGCACTGGTGGGACATCGTCAAGATATGGGAAGGCGGCCTGACCTACTACGGCGGCCTGATAGTCGGCGCGGTCGCCGTCATCGCTTACCTGCGCTTCGCCCGGGCACCTGTCCTGTACTGGATCGACATCATCGCGCCAAGCCTGGCTCTGGGGCTGGCCTTCGGGCGGGTGGGCTGTTTCCTAAACGGGTGCTGCTACGGGGCGCCGAGCGACCTGCCGTGGGCTTTCGCCTGGCCGGTCGGGTCGATTCCCTGGCACCACTACGCGGAAAGGTTTCTCGCGTCGCACGGTGCGGCGCTTGTCTCGTTCAGCGGGCCGCGCCTGGGCGCGGCGACCGGCGCGGCGGCGGCCGTCTGGCAGATGCCGCGCATTCACCCCTCACAACTCTACAGCCTCGCCAACGCCCTGTTTCTGTTCGTTCTCCTGCACCTGTTGTTCGCCCGGAAGAGGCGGCACGGGCAGGTGTTCTTCACCTTCCTGCTGCTCTACGCGGTCAGCCGCTTCCTCTTGGAATGCACGCGGGCCGACGAGGCGTGGGGGTATCTGCTCGGCCTGCCGACCTTGCTGAAAGGGCTGGGCATGGAGGAAGCCGCGGCAAGATTGCCGGGCCTCTCGATCAGCCAGAACGTGGCCATCGTGATGGCCGTTGTAAGCGGGGCGGCGCTGGTGTGGCTCTTCAGGAGCCGGCGCCGGGAATTGGCGGCCGATTACGCGCCGCCGGCACCCCGCCGAGAGGCGGACCACAACGCAAGCACCAAATCGGGCACCCGCCACGTTTACCCGCCGCGGCGGGGCGGGCAAGAAGGGAAACGGCGATGAAAACCACAGTGCTCTTGAGGGCGATGGTATGGGGAGCGGCGATGGCGGTCGGCGCCACGGCGGCCCAGGCTCAACCTTACACCCTCCGCTACCAGGACCAGCCGGGCGTCAAACGCGTGTTCGAGCAAACTGTCCGGAAGGTCACAACCATCCGGCAGGGGGAGACCAGCCGGCGCACCGTGACCGAACAGTCCGTCACGTGGGAAGAACTGGTCCTTGAAAAGAAGGCGGACTCGGCGACGGCCCGCCTGGCGGTGCTGGCGACGCCGAAAACGGAACGCCTCGTCGCCCTGGAAGAGAACGGGCAGGACATTCTGTCGGGGATCCCGGAGGACCAGCGGTCGCGGACCCCTCCTCCCACGCTCCAGATCCAAACACGGGGCCCGCGCGGTCCCGACTTGTCGGGATCGGCGGCGCCGGAATCCGTGGCCAATCCGGTCGAGGCTCTCGCGGCGCTCTTCGCCGCCTGCCACCAACTGCCCGAACAACCCATCAGTCCGGGCGATGAATTCTCGACGGAACTTGACCTCGGCATCCTGCGCGCCACCATCCGGACGACGTTCGCCACAATCGAAACCGTCAACGACAAACCGTGCGCGGTGCTCGAGCGGACCGCCACCGTCGCCTTCCAGGGCGAACACGCCGACAGGCTTCAGGTGGACGAATGGCGGATACGTTTGGCCGTGGCCATCGACGACAGCGGGGCCCAGGCCAAATCGGGCACAACGGTTCTTCACGAAAAGACCGACGCGGCCGACCAGCAGGTCGAGGAAACCTTCGAGAGCAGGTGTGTGGACGACGCCCGGCTCGACTCGGCCCAGTTGGCCAAGGCCCGGGCCGACCTCGAGCGCATCCAGCGCGCATTCGACCAGGTCCAGGCGGACGACCTCGATGCCGCGCTCCAAACCCTGCGCGCCTACGCTCAGGAAAATCCCGACGGCCAGTGGACGCCGGCGATTAACGCCATGCAGGTGGGCCTGGAGCGGCGGCGGCTGCTGACCAAGCCGCTGCCCGCCGAGGAACTCCGGATGGTGCTCCGGGACCTCCGGGCCGCATACGACCGCGCCAACGCCCAGGGCAACGCCAGGCTGAACGCCGAACTTCAGGCCAGATCGCGCCGCGTCGCCGACAATAACCTCGAAGCCCTGATTACCGAAGCGGCAGACGCGGACCCGATTGTGCGCGAGTTGGCGGCGTTCGGGTTGACGTTCACAAGCGACGAGACGGCCCGGCCCCACCTCGTGAAGTTGGCAACGGACCGAAGCGGTTCGGTGCGCGGCGGCGCCGCCATCGGCCTGGCGATTCAAGGCCGACCAGTCGAGGCGCCGCTTTTGACCGGCCTCCTGAAGGACGCCGAGGAGCGGACTCGCGGCGCGGCCGCGCTGCTTGCCTACCGCACCATCACGAGGGAAGATGCGCAGGCGAGCGCCATGGTGCTGCTGCTGCTTGAAAACCTGACAATGAAGGAACCCTGGGCGCGCGCCCAGACGGTCGGGGCCGTCGGCGCTTTGGGGCCGAGCGGTTCGACTTTCATCGCCGCCGCTCTCATTCAGGCGTGCAAGAAAGATAGCGAGCCGCAACTTGAACCGATCTACTTGAACGCCCTCCAGGGAATCACCGGCCTCGAAGGGAAGAACGTCGGTTTCTACGAAGCGTGGCTGCGAAAGCACGCACCGGAAGCGATTGAGGAGCCCCAGCCGAAAAGGAGCAAGGAGCCGGCGCTGAAAGCCCCCAAAGGATAAGGGCCGGCGGCCTCACGTCTCGGCGCGGTTGTGACGGTGGGTCGGGGCCCGCGCGCGGAACCGGCTCCGAAGGCCCGGCACGATTTCGCGCAGGCAGTCGTCCACGCAGTCCACGAACGTGAAGCGCACCGCGCTTCGGACCTCTTCGGGGATCTTCTCCAGGTCGTCCGCGTTTTCCCTTGGGAGAAAGACGCGGGTAATTCCCTCCCGATGAGCCGCGAGGACCTTCTCCCTGATTCCGCCGACCGGCAGGACGCGGCCCTGAAGGGTCACTTCGCCGGTGACGGCGACGTCGTTGCGGGCCGGATGACCTGAAAGCGCCGAGGCCAGGGCGCAAGCGACGGGAAGCCCCGCACTCGGCCCGTCCTTGGGCGTCGCGCCCTCGGGGATGTGGATGTGGATGTCCACAGTGTGGCGCGCCGGGAGCAGCCCCGGCCGCGAACACTTCGACCGGACCCACGAGAGGGCGGTCTTGACGGACTCTTGCATGATGTCGCCGAGTTGGCCGGTCAGCGTCAGGTCGCCCTTGCCGGGCATGCAGGCGACCTCGATGCTCATGCTGCGTCCGCCGAACTCGGTCCACGCCAGGCCGGTCACCGTTCCGATGCGGTCGGTGGTCCGGGTCCGCTGGCGGCGGTAGGGCGCGGGTCCGAGATAGGCGCGGACGCTCTCGCGGGAGAGGACCTGCGGCCCCGATGCGCATCGGGGCTCTTCGGTGATGGCCAGTTCGGTGGCCACCTTGCGGAGGATGCGAGCCAGGCACTTCCTCAGGTTCCGCACGCCGGCCTCGCGGGTGTAGGCTTCGATGATGTGCTTGAGGACATCGCGCGGCAGGCGGACCCGGTCGTCGGAAAGGCCGTGGGCGGCCAGTTCCCGAGGAAACAGGTGCCGCTCGGCAATGTGGACCTTCTCGTCCTCGGTGTAGCCCGAGAGTTCAATCACCTCCGTGCGGTCGAGAAGCACCGCGGGAATCGCCGACGCCACGTTGGCCGCACAGATAAACAGCACCTCCGACAGGTCGAACTCGACTTCCAGGTAATGGTCGCTGAAGGCGTAGTTTTCGTCCGGGTCGAGGACTTCCAGGAGCGCCGAGGCCGGGTCGCCGTGGGCGTCCTGTCCCATCTTGTCGATTTCGTCCAGGAGGAAGACGGGGTTGCGGACGCCGGCCTTGCGGATGGATTGGAGGATGCGGCCGGGCATGGCGCCGACGTAGGTGCGCCGGTGGCCGCGAATCTCGGCCTCGTCGCGCACGCCGCCGAGGCTCTTGCGGATGAAGCGGCGGCCGAGGGCTCGGGCGACGCTCTTGGCCAGGCTGGTCTTGCCGACGCCGGGCGGGCCGACGAAACAGAGAATCGGTTCGCGCATCTTCTCTTTGAGTTTTTTAACCGCCAGGAACTCCAGGATCCGCTCCTTCGGTTCCTCGAGACCGTAATGGTCCTCGTCGAGGACCTCCCGCACGTGACGCAAATCGAGGTTGTCGTCGGTCCGCTTGTTCCACGGCATGTGGATGAGCCAGTCGAGGTATTCGGTCACGACGGCGGTCTGGGGCGATAGGGGCATCATGCGGCTGAGGCGCTGGTGCTCGCGGAGTGCGATTTTCCGGACCTCTTCGGGCATGGCGGCGTCGGGGATCTTGTCCCTGAGTTCCGCGACGGTGGCCGACGCCGGGTCCTGCCGGCCCAGTTCTTCCTCGATGGCCCGCAACTGTTCCTTCAGGAAATACTCTTTCTGGCTCTTTTTGAGGCGCGTGCGGACGCGGTCGCCGATGCGCTGCTGAATCTCGAGGAGGGCGATCTCGTTCTCGAGGATTTCCGCCAGGGCTTCCAGCCTTTCGGCCGGGTCAATCATTTCAAGGAGGCGCTGCTTGTCGGAGAAGGGAATGGCGATGTAGGCGGCGACGATGTCCGAAAGGCGCGGCCCGTCTTCGGCCTCGGCGGCGAGACGGCCGACACTTTCAGGGAGGCTCGGGTTCATCCCCAGGTAGGAGAAGAATCGTCCCTGGACGGTGCGCATCAGAGCCTCGGCCTCGGCGCCTTCGAAGGGCGGCGACTCAACAGGCGTCGCGTCCACCCAGAGGCACCCGTCGGCGGTGCCGATGTTGGCGGCCGCCGCGCGGCCGGCGGACTCGACAATCGTCTTATAGGTGCCGCCCTCCTCTCGCGAACACTGAAGGACGCAGCCGACCGAACCGATGTCAAAGAGGCCGCCGCCGTTGGGTTCCATCGTGGCGGCGTCCCGCTGGGCAAGAAGCAGAATCCGCTGGTCTTTGGCCATCGCGGCGTGGACGGCCGTCACGGAGGTTTCGCGGCCGACCTGGAGCGTCATCACCAGACCGGGAAACGCCACCAGGCCGCGAAGCGGCAGGACCGGCATTCGAGTCGCCGGCGTCGAAGTCACGCCTTGCGGGTCGTTCGTCATTTGGGGACAGGCCTACATGCGGCGGCGACGCATCGCCGCGCCGACTCTGTGACTTTTCCCCTTTTGCGCGGCCGCTTGACCGGCCTTTCAGCCGACCACCGCGGGTTCCGGCTCGTTGCGATGTTCGGCTGATTCCTCGGCAACCAGGCCCTGCTCGTGCAGGTCGCTGAATCGGACGCTGACCTTGCGCGAGACGCCCGGCTCCTGCATCGTCACGCCATACAGGACGTCCGCGATGCTAATCGTGCGTTTGTTGTGCGAAATCACGACGAACTGTGACTGGTCGAGGAACTCGCGAATCAGAGCGGTGAACCGGTCGATGTTCGCCTCGTCGAGCGGCGCGTCCACCTCGTCGAGGATGCAGAAGGGGCTGGGTCGGGCGCGAAAGACGGCCAGCAGCAGCGCCACCGCCGTCAGCGCCTTCTCACCGCCCGAAAGGAGGCTGATGCGCTGGGGCTGCTTGCCGGGCGGCCGCGCGACGACCTCAATCCCGCTTTCCAGCACGTCCTGCTCGTTTTCGAGAAAGACGTCGGCCTTGCCGCCGCCGAACAGTTTCCGGAACAGTTCCTGGAAGTGGCCGCGCACGTCCTCGAAGGTTTTCAGGAATCGCTGGCGGCTTTCGCGATTGATCCGCTCGATAAGGTTCCGGAGGGCCTCCTGGGCGCGCGTGAGGTCGTCGCGCTGCTTGCCGAGGAACTCGGCCCGTTTCCCGAGGGCTTCCTGTTCGTCGATGGCGTTGAGATTGACGGCCCCGAGCCGCTCGACTTTGCCCTGGAGTTCCCGGATGTCGGCGGCGACGGCGTCCCAGTCCACTTCCTCTCGCTGCCAGGCGGCGTAGCGTTCGGCGAGGTCGATGCCAAACTCGTCGCGGACCTGCTGGACGAGGTCGGCGCGTTTGGTTTCGAGTTCGCGTCCTTCGAGTTCGAGATTGTGGATTTCGCTCTGCAGGCGATCGGTCTCGGCCTCCAGGGCCCGTGCCTTTTGGGCGAGTTCGGTCATCTCGGTCCGCCGGGTCGCGCCCTCCTGCGCCAGGCGCCGGCCTTCGGCCTCGGTCGCCTCCTTTTGGGCGAAAAGTTCGCTCAGTTCCGACTGAAGGGTCAGCATGGCCCGCTCGGAATCGCGGATCCGCGTCTGGCATTCCGCCAGGTCCGCCCGGGCCTGCTCGATACCCTCGGCCGTGGCCGCCAAGTCGCGCTCCGACGTCGCGACCTGATCCACCAGGGCCGCGTGTTTCTCGCGAAGGCGCGCCAGCGCCACCCGCGCTCCGGTCCGCTCCTCTTCCAAGGCGGTGCGCTGCTCGGTGAGGGTTTGCTGCTCCGACACGAGCGCATCGATGGCGGTCTGCTGGTCGGCCGCCCGGCGTTCGAGCCCGGCGACTTCCTCGCGCAGCCGAGAGCGTTCGGCCGACAGGCGGTCGCGTTCGGCGGCGAGGTTCGCAAGTTCCGTCTCGAGAAGCGGCGCCTCGGCCGTCAGTGCCTGGCGGTTCTCGGCGAGGCGCCTGAGTTGACCTTCCACTTCGACCTTGGCCATGGAGGCTTCGTAAATCTCGTGACGCAGCGTCTGCTGCGCGGCATCGAGGGCCGCAAGGTCCTCGACAGCGCTGCGGCGGCGTGCGTCGAGTTCTTCGATGCGGCCGGCGAGGGCGGCCTCTCGGTCGGCGATGTTCCGCAATTCCGACCGCCGCGAGATGAGGCTGGTCTCCGGCCCGGGGGGACCGATGGCGACCGTCCCGTCGGCTTCCAGGACCTCGCCTGAGAGGGTGACGAACCGGTAGCCGCGCATCGGCCCCCGCGCCAGCCGCACCGCTCCCTCCAGGCTCCGCACAATGACCGTGCGGCCGAGGAGGTGGGCGACGGCGGGACGCACCGCCTCGTCCGTGCGGACGTAGTCCATCGCCCAGGTGACCGCCTCCGGATAGGAGGAAAGGTCGCTGCCGTCGCCGGCCGGTTCAATCGCATCCAGAGCGAGGAAACGGACCTGGCCGGGCAGTTCGCCTTCGAGTTCGCGGGCCAGGGCGATGACGTCGGCCTGATGGTCGGCGATGAGGAGTTTCTCGGCCGGGCCCAGGGCGGATTCGATGATGACGGCGTGGGCGACGTCCACTTCGATTAAGTCCGCCACCATGCCGCGCCATCGTCCGGTGTGGCCGTTGGAGCGGATCGTCTCGGAGACGCGGCGAACGGCCTCAGGGATGCCTTCGCCCCGGCGTTCCAGGTCCTCGAGGAGTTCGCGTCGGCCGGCCAGGGCCGACGCCTCTTCCTTGGAGCGGGCAAGTTGCTCGCCGACGGCCTCGAGTTCTTCCTGCTTGGCCTCGGCTTCCCGGCGTTTGGCTTCGAGGCGGCGTCGGCCGTCCGCCGTCTGCGTCTTGAGGCGGGCGGCTTCGGCCTTGAGTTCCTCCTCGCGCCGGGCCAGTTCGTCGAGGGCGCCCGTGATTTCATTGCGGCGTTTACTGAGGCGCTCACTCTGCGCGTCGAGGTTTTCCAGCCGCAGGTCGAGGCCGGCGAGGCGGCTGGCTTGCTGGCTTTTTTGCTGGGCCAAGTCCATCAGAGCCGCCTTCGCATGCTCGATGCGGCCGGTCAGCGTCCGGACCTGGTCGGACACGTTCTGAAGTTTGGTCTCGATTTCGGCGACGCTTGTTTCCTGGCGTTCGGCGCGCCGGGCGACGTCGGCGGTCTCGCGGCGGCGCGATTCGAGGAGGGCCTTGACCTCGCGCGCGTGGGCCGACAGGTCGCCGATCTTTTTCCGGTCGCGCTCGACGACCTGCTCGAGTTCACCGGCCCGGGTCCGGTGGAACCCGATTTCGTTCTCGCGAGTGGCGAGTCCCGAGCGGATTTCGCCGAGCCGCGCCTCGGTCCGACGGACCTCCTCGTCCAGGCGCATGAGATCGGCTTCGAGGTGCGCGCGTTTCTCTTCAATCCTGGCGAGAGCGGCCGCCTGTTCTCCTTTCTGGTCCTGAAGGCTCCGGATAGCGCTGCGGCGCTTGTCGATGGCGCCGGTTTGCTCGTCGTATCGGCTGAGGGCGTAGGACACGCGCAACTCCTTGAGCCGCCCAGTGTATTCCAGGTAATTGCGTGCCTTGCCGGCCTGATATTTGACGCTACGGAGCCGCCGCTCGACTTCCTCGAGGATGTCGCCGAGGCGGAGGAGGTTCTGCTCGGTGCGTGCGAGTTTGCGTTCGGCCTCGCGGCGTTTGGCCTTGTACTTGGAGATGCCGGCCGCCTCTTCGAAGATGATGCGGCGCTCCTGCGGGTTGGACTGGAGGAGGACGTCGACCTTGCCCTGTTCGATGATGCTGTAGGCGTTGACGCCGATGCCGGTGTCCATGAACAGTTCGCGGACATCGCGGAGGCGGCAGGGCTTTCGGTTCAGGAGATACTCGGACTCGCCGCTGCGGTAGAGTCGGCGGCTGACCTCGACCTCGGTGGCGCCGATCGGCAGAAGGCCGCTGGAGTTGTCGAACGTGAGCGTCGCCTCCGCGAAGCCGAGGCTGCGCCGGCTTTCGGCGCCGGCGAAGATGATGTCGGCCATCTCGCGGCCGCGCAGGCTCTTGGCGCTCTGTTCGCCGAGAACCCACTTGACGGCATCCACGACGTTCGATTTGCCGCAACCGTTCGGGCCGACGATGACCGTCATCCCGGAGTCAAAATCAAACCGGGTCCGGTCCGCGAAGGATTTGAATCCGAACAGTTCGAGTTTCTTGAGTTCCACTCCGAATCGCTCCTTCAAGATGTTTTCAGCGGCGGCTGGGCGGCTCTCGTTCCGAATGCGCCGCGGCAGGCGCCCGCTACGGTTCCCCGATGGAAATGGGCCTGGCCGCCGGCCGGTCGCCCATGACCCGATACTCGAGCGGCTCGAGGACCATCGGGCCCGACATCGCCCGTTTGCGCGCCAGTTCGTTCAGGAGCCCGACGACGTCACTATACGTCAGGTCCAGCCCCTGGGGCTCGTTATGTTTGTCCAGGCCGAGAGGCGACGCCGCCTTCTCGATCACCGACCGCAGATCGAGCGGCGCCTCGACCTTCAGGTCCACGCCGCGCCGGCGCGTGAACAGGATGACCCGGTCGGCGCCGGCCGAAGCCGTTGCGGTCACCCGGCGTGTTTCAGCCAGCAACGGCGGCCGCAGGCACACGTCCCCGAACACGGCCAGATGGGGATGCAGATTCCGCGCGACATAGACGAACGGCCTGGCCCGCGTCGGGATGACGCTCAGAGCGAACTTGTCTTCAAAGACGCGGACGACAGACGTGCGGGGGTTCGCACGCCTCATGGCGCGCCAGGCCGCGATGCGGACGCGCGTGTCGTCGGCATCGAGTGCGCGGCCGATGACGCCGAGCCCCAGACCGTTTTCGAAACAACCCAGCGCCCGCACGGCGCCTTCCTGAAATTCGGACCGGCCGTCCATCGCAATCGGCTCGAGGACATGCAGCGCCTGCCCGTCCTGAAGGTGGGCCATCGCGCGGCCCACGTAAAAGCGGACCGACTCGCGCGGATGGTCCGCCAGGGGGCGCAATCGCGGCAACACGGCCGCACCGAACGCCTCAAGACAAATCGCCGCGCGGTCCATGTCCTCGCCGGTCTTGAGCGTCTCGACAAGCAGGTTCACGCGTGTGTCCCGCGCATCCGGCGTTTCGCGCATGTAGAGTGCACCGACGAGGTCGAGGAATCGCGGTTTATCGTCCTGAAATGCTTCAGGCACTTCGAGATCGACGCGCCCGGGGTCGCGCGTCCCTTGCGCGGCTCCCGGGAACCGCGCGTTGATGAGTCGGACCAACTGTTCGGCCGTCCGCACCGAAGGCGCCAGAAGGGCCAGTCGGAAGCGGCGTGCTTCGAGCGCCCGGCCGCCGGCCAGGACGCGACCGACACGCGGGTCGATGGCCGTGCCGGGCTTGTCATAGGTGGCAAACGGCGACACGAAAATGCTGCCGCGCCCCACCGCCCTCCGCTCGCTGCGCAGTTCGCCGCCGCGACCCGCCACCACGCGTGTCAGGTCGCACGCGAGGAGGAAGCCGCCCTCCAGGCTGGTTGTCTCGGTGTTGGGCAACGCGCGGACCTCCAGGTCGAACGGCTCGCCCTTGCCGACGCCGGGCCGCAGATGGCCGCCGACCGACACCACCGCCGTATCCGGGCTGGCCAGGACCGCCTCCGGGTCAGCCACATCGTAGCGAAGCATCATGGCAAGAATCGTCTGACGCACGCCGGGCGGAACCACCCGCGTGCCCGTCCCGTCGAGTCCGATGACGAACCCATAGCCTTGAACGGGGATCGGCTCGCGTCCGGCAAATCGCGCCACTTCGCCGATGGTTTCCTTCAGATACGGGGGCAACTCGACGTCGCGATGTTCGCGCAGCCCGGAGGGTTCGCGGCGTCCCACACAGGTCACGCCCATGGCGGCCAGGCTGAGGCCAGCCGCAGCGAACACGAGCAGCGGCAGGCGGCCATGGCCGGCCGTCGTTCTGCGGAAGCAATCGGCGCACATACTGTCCCCGCTCTGGATGCCTTTGTATCGTCGCGGCCGGTTATCGGACTTTAGCAAAACCCGCCCTCCCAGGCGGGGAGCGCGGCCCTGCCGCCCGATTCCTCCCCGCGCCACAACCGTGCCCCCAGTCTAGAGGGCTGCACAAGAAGTGTCAAGGGGACCGGCAGACTACAAAATCTGGTGGGCGCGAGGAGCCGCCCCGGGCCACACAAAAAGGCGCGCGTGCGGGGTGTCTCCACCCCGCACGCGCGCCGCGGCGACTCGGGTGGGGACACCCGACACGCGGGGGCACAGCGAACGGCAGTCAAAGCGGCGACCCGCCTCAGGCTCGCCGCACTCCAAAGCCGCTTTGCGGCAGGCGCGGATGTCATCCCGGGTCCCGACCGGTCGGGGTCGGGAGCCTGCCCCTTCGACAGGCTCAGGGCAGGCTCTGAGCGGAGCCGAAGGGGGGCCCCGCCTTGGTCCGTTGCCTTGACCCCCACACTCGGCCACTCAGGAACTCGGGCGCCTTTCAAATCGCTTGCCCCCTTCCCTTTTTTTACTTTCTTCTTGACAGACGCCCTCGGCGCGGCCATATAGGTAACAGTCGCGAGAGACGGCGCATATCTGAAGCCTTCTGCCGGGCGTCTGTGCTCGTTCGAGAGGTAAGGCTGACCGGACACCCGCTGCTGGGGGGATAATCCAGGCAAGAAAGAGAACCTGGCGGAAAAGAGAGGCGGCTAACCGCCGTCTTTCAAAGCGGCAGCGGCTTTCTACCCCTCGGTCGCTGCCGCGATTTTGCTATGGACCTGGCTCAGCCGGCGGACCGGCCGCCTTTTCTTCTTTCGCGGGCGCGGCGGGAGCCGCAGGCCGGAACTCCAGTTCACAGGCGAACCCCTCAGGCGGCATCGGCACGCCGGAAATGTAGAACGTCCGAACGAGACGCCCCAATTCGTCCCTCACGTCGGGAACCCAATGAATCATGGCGCTGGTATCACGCATATTCAGGGTCACGAGGCTCCCCGAGATCGCCGTCACGAGGATTTCATCCCCGCCTTCGCGTGCCACCTGCGGCCCGGCATAGACCCACTTGCCCTCCTCGGTGGGCTTTCCCTTCGGCTTGGTTGAGAGAAAGAGATTCACAGGATAGTGGACCTCGGCGCCTTCGTGGCGTTTGACGACGACGTCCATTTCGACCGTCGGCCCCTCTGGCGGCCGGACGTGGCCGTCGGCCGCCGGCGGGCGCCCTGCCGGCCACCCTGCTTTCGCGAAGGCCTCGGCCACCGCTTTGGCTGAATGGTCGGTCACCAGCAGCGAGATGGGGCCGTGCTCGTTGCCGGCCGAGAGGAATCGCTCGGCGACACCGCTCGTCCGGCTGAATCGAACCGGCAGGCGGACCGTGTGCGTCGCTTCGTCCACACGGATCGGATCGGGCGGCTTCGCGGGCTTGGCCTTCTCGGCGGGCTCGCGTGGCCGCGCATCCTCCGTCCCCACGACGACGGGGCGCAGTCCCTCGGGCGGCAGGTCGGGCTTCTTGGCCTCCGCCGCGCTCCCTACGCGGGCGGCCACTGCAAACAACACAGCACTCGCCGCGATTGCGCGAAACATCGTCGTTCGCTTCTCCCTAGCACATCACCAAGCGGAACTAGCGCTTCCCAAAGACTTCAAGGCCATGTCTTAGGGGAATGCGAAGGCTGAGGACTATCCCCCCGGTAACAATGGCCGTGACAATGAAAGAGACCCCGGCGAAGACAGCGGCGAACATGTGGCCTCGCTTCCGGGAAGGGAGCCAGCACATAAGGGCAACCGTCGCGGCGAACCACGCGAAGCCGAACAGGTACCAGTATCGTGCCACAAAAAGGCATACCGTGCAGACCAGAATGGTGAGCGTCGGCAGACGAACTTCAAATTTCTCAAAGACCTCAACAGAGCGCGGCACGAGCCCTACCAACACAAGCAACATCACGAGCCAGAAAAATGCGCCCAGCAATACAAGGAAAGCGCTTGCGGCGCGTGCGCCAGCCGACGGCGGTCCCGGCGTTGAGGCTGAGGCTGTCACTGACATATCGGCGGCTCGTCCCTGCTCGCAGTTTTCCACGTTCAAGCCCTATTATACTACCTTCAACCCCTGTGCCACGCAAGCCGCAGGCAGGACTACACCCAGGAGGGTGGATCTGTAAATCCTCATTAACTTTTTCCACTTGGCTGGCCGATAAGGTTCGTGTAGGATCATAGAAGAGGCGTAATCAGTTCTCTGCGGTGTCCGTATTCAGGAGCCATTTGGAACAACCGATGAAACTCACTTAGGGTGCCTTTTCGGGTGGTGGACGGCAGGCCCGCTTGGCCGGGAAGCCGGAAGCCTCCCAGCGGCCCCGAACTTGAAAGTGGGTTGATTCCAACGGGTCCTTACGGCACAGGCGGAGACTGATGCGACAGGGAAAGCCCGGACTCTAAAATCCGGGCTTCCTTTTTGCAGCAGTTGCTTATCAAAGACGGGGTGCCGGTGCGCCTTCGAGGGCAAGGAGCCGCCGCTTGAGCGCCCCCCCGCGGCCGAATCCGCCCAGCCGCCCCCCTGCCCCGACCACGCGATGACAGGGCACGACAAGGGGAACGGGGTTCCGCGCCATCGCCTGCCCCACGGCCCGGGCCGCTCCGGGGTGGCCGACGCGCTCGGCCAGACGACCGTACTCAACGGTCTCGCCGTAGGGAATCTTCCGGGCGGCCAGGAGGGCCTTCCTTTGGAAAGGCGGCAGGGCGGCAAGGTCCACCGGCACCGTAAAGGTTCGCCGCCGACCGCACAGGTATTCGCGGATCTGGCGTTCGGCGAGGGCGGCATGGGCCTTGGCGGCAGCGGAGACCACGGGGTCGCCAAGCCTCGGGAGGCGGCGAAGCGCCGGCCCGTTCCCCTTCCCCGGCAGGACAACGCGCAGCAGGCCGCGGGCGCTTGCCGCGACACCCATCCGTCCCCACGAGGTTTCAAAAATCCGCACGGCGATCATCCGGCGTCGTCTTTCGAGCCATGCCCCGAGGGGCGGAGATAGATGGGATTGGTATAGACCCATGGGCGACCGCGCCGATGCGCCTCGACGCGGTAAACGCCCGGCTCGGTGGCCCGGAACTCAAGGTCCGTGCCGTCGGCCTGGGCCGCCACGACGCCGTTGCGAAGCAGTACGAGACCGGCTTCGACGGGCGAAGCGGCGCGAAATACCACAGGCCCCCGCCACCGATGTTCCTCGCCCATGTGAAGGACGGCGTCGCCTTGAACGGCTTCGAACCGAAAGCCGCGCGCATCGGCAAGCATGTCCAGGGCGATAAAAGCGCGCCCTTTACACAGCGCCTCGATGAGCCGGCCGGCGTCGGCCCGCCCGTGGGGCTTTACGGCCAGGGCCGCTTCGCCCTCAAGGTCTTCACAGAAGACGTGAGTCCGAAGCGTCTTGAAACCTTCCTCATACGGCAGGATGCGCGTGCCGATCACCGGGACGGCGATGGCATGGTTGTCGAGGGAGCCGACCGCCACAAATCGGCACGTCTGGGTGATGCGGTCCCAGTGAGCCAGGACACCTGCGTCCGGTCCGCGAATCCGGCGGCGCCACGTGTAAAGAAAAGACGGGATGCGCCACGGTGTCAGGCCGCTGCAAATGTCGTGCATGAACGACCACAGTTCGACGCCGGTGAAGCCCGGAATCTCCCACTCGTGCAGTTGGACGGCCTTCAGGGGGTAACCCAGGATATGTGCCGGTTGGGCATGGGCGACAAAGGCCGCGGCACCCTGACTCTTCAGGTCGAAGAGGACCCGCCGGACCGGTTTCCACATGAGGTCCACGACATCTCTTGCGCCGAAGGCCACGACGTGGCAGGAGCGCTGGCAGGAAATTTCAACAGCCACGATGACGAGCACATCGTCGTGCCATCCCTGCCACCCGTCGGCCTTGGCCCGAAGCGTATCATGGTCGGCGAGGACGAGAAAGTCGAGGCCGGCGCGCCTGGCGGCAGCGGTGATCTCGCGCACCGTCCCGCTCCCGTCGCTGTAACAGGAGTGGACGTGCAGCGCGCCGATGTACTCACGCATCGGGCCACTCCTCACCCTGAGTCCGACGGTTGCCGAAGGCGCCGGGTCTCCGGCGCTCGGATTCGGCCGCAAGGTCGGTTGATTGCATCTCAACGCGCATCTCTCTGGGCGAAACGGCCGTCCGCCGGGCCAGGTAAAACACGGCGCCCGGCAAACTGACGACCCCTTGCACAAGCCGCAGCGCCAGGATCATCGCCAGGGCCAGCGTGGCCGCCTCGGCGGCGGGAAGCGGCCCTGCCGCACCACCGAGCACCGAGGGGCCGAACAGATGCTGGGCCAGCGACTCGGCCACACCGAAGCCGCCCGGGACCGGGACCAACGACCAGCCGATCCAGACGACCGGCATGTTGAGCAAGAAATGATACCAGGCGGCGCGGCTGCCCAGGCCGGTCGCCAGCCACCAAATCGCCAGGACCGAGACCGCCTGGGCGCCCCAACTGTAGAGGATGGCCGTCGCCACCGCGGCCTTGTGATGGCGGTAGATGAACAGCGCGCGGTCCGCCCTTTCCACGATGTGCCGAAGCGGAAGCCTCGAGAGCAGCCGATCCAGGCGCACCAGACGCCGCATCCGCCGGCTGTAGAAAAGCCCGGATCCCAAAACGGCCAGGGCCAGGAACGAGACCACGATGGTTTGAGCCACGCGCAGGCGCTCGTCGCCTGCACTGATAAGCACGGCGATGGCCCCGAGCATGGCGAGCGAAACCAGCCCGATGACGCGGTCCAGGAAGACCACCGTGACGGCTTCCGGCTTGCGGTGGGTTTGTTTGGCAATGTAATAGGCCTTGATGAAGTCGCCGCCGGTGGCGCCCGGCATCCAGGTGTTGAAGAACCACCCGATATACGTCAGGCGGAGGCTTTCGAGGAACGTGATATGTATCCCCTGAACCCTCAACAGAAGCCGCCAGCGGACCGCGCCCAAGGGCGACTGCAAGAGCATTACACCAAAGGCCGCCAGGACAAGCTCCCAATGCTCGGCAAGGCGCAGCGCGATCGTCCGGATGCCCGCCACGCGTCCCCCGTCCGTGTCGCTCCACTCGACCTGTCTGACCACGTAGGCCACCAGGCCCGCCATCACCAGGAAGCGCACCACGTGCCACAGAATCGCTTTGTGTTTCTTGTTCACGTGGTTTCCCCCGGGGAAGGCTCTTTCGTCGGACGGGCGCGCGGTTTCGCGCCGGCGGCGTCGAGCATCTCGACGAAGGCTTCGAGGCGCGTGCTGCTCTGGCCGTCGAGCGGCCCCGGCCGGTCGAACTCCAGCGTCAGAATCGGCACGCCGACCGACTCGCGAAGCAGGCGGTCCTGAATGTGGCGAAAACAGAAACTCTGCACGTAATGCACGAGACCGTCGAGCCGCCGCTCCTGGACCGCGCGGCGAATGTCTTCGATTCGCCCCCGGACACCGTACGGATACGTATAGGCGAGGTACTGTTCGACGAGGCCGGTCCGCCCCGGTCGTGGGCCTTTTCGGGCAGGCCCGTGCGGCCTTGCGGCAAGGGAGAGCGGCGGCTCCGCGACGTGGGTCGGCATGCTGAACTGCCTTTGAAACTCGTTAAAGACCACACGTGCCCCCCGGCTTTCGAGAAACGCGTAGAGCCCCTCACAGATCGGCGGAATACCAATGTAGCCGAGACGGTGGCGTTCGGCAAGCGGCGGGCGGCGGCGTGCCTCGGCCAGGAACGCCTCGGCCCCCTCGGCATACGCGTCCGGGTCGCCGTTGAAATCGCTCGCGCCGACGAGCCATCGGTGGTTCTCTTCGCCGGTCACTCGGTTTTCCTGCCACGTCAGTCGGTCGATCTCTGCGAGCGCCTGCCGCACCGCCCCCAGCCGCTCGCGCCGGCGCTCCGCGGCCCGGCGCGTCGTGCCGAGGCGCTCGGCCAGGGCGTCGATCGCCGCAGCCAAAGCCCCCGTGTCTTTCGGGTACGGGTAATTGAACTCGACGACCTCTACGCCTTCCGACGCCAGGATTTCCATCAGAGCGTGGGTGTTTGAGCAATCGCCCTGCGCGACGCCGATTACGCGGCGGACGCCCAGGCGCCGAACGGTTGAATAGATGCCCTTAATCCACGCGCACGAGTTCGCGGGGAAGCCGTTCCGCTCCGCCTCGGCCACCAGCGCGGTCGGATTGTCGGACGTGATGAAGACGTTGTTCAAATCAAGCGGCACAGCGCCCGCCGCCAGCACCACTTCCACCGGGACCGTAGCGGTCAGGCCGATCGTGCGTGAATCGATTCGCCGCATACGCTTCCTTGATCTCCGCCCGGTCTTGCAACCGGAACGCCGCAGTCAAAAGTCTAGCGGCGGCCCCGCCAGGTTGCAACCGACCGCTACTCGCGGCGCAGCGCGGCAAGCACCAGGCCGCCGGTCGGTGGGATAAGACGCTTGAATCGCCGGTCGGGGCGGATATAATGCCCCGGCATGGGGCCGTAGCTCAGTTGGGAGAGCGGCTGGTTCGCAATCAGCAGGTCAGGGGTTCGAGTCCCCTCGGCTCCACCATCCTGCGTCGCTCGCCTTCGGCGAGCTATGCAGGACTTGTCCTGCATAGCACCGCGACGTAGGATGCCCTGCGTAGCCTTGGCGAAGCAGGGCCTCAAGACTGGTTGAGGCAACAATGCGGTACGTTTACCTGCTGGAAAGCCTTTCCCGTCCTGGCAAGCGGTACGTGGGCCTAACGCAGGACTTCCGAAAACGCTTCGCAGCTCACAACGCCGGCCAATCGCCTCACACCTGCAAGCACCGCCCCTGGCGCGCCGCCGTGGTCATTCGCTTCGAAGACGATGGCAAGGCGGAGGCGTTCGAGCGCTACCTGAAAGACGGCTCGGGCCATGCCTTTGCCCGGCGGCACTTCTGGTAGTCGCAGAAATCGCCCCTGGCGGGCCGGGCCCTTGCTCCCGGCACGTACGCGGCGAACTTCGCCTTGGCAAACCAGTTTTCTTCACTCGCCTCCGGCGCACTTCGGCCTTCGCCGTTCCTTGTTCGGCGTTCGATATTCTCCTAGCCGTCAGTCCAGCGGATTGATCACGAGGCCCGAGAGGACCTTCGGGTAAAAGTAGGTGGACTTGGGCGGCACCCGGACGC
>Ga0114919_10001450_pt1 | contig 19025 bp, 19 predicted proteins | sample BlataG_FD_88682 | JGI IMG/M metagenome (GOLD analysis project Ga0114919, IMG submission 88682) | Deep subsurface microbial communities from Black Sea to uncover new lineages of life (NeLLi) - Black_00105 metaG | ecosystem: Environmental > Aquatic > Marine > Oceanic > Sediment | place: Atlantic... | reverse complement strand
TAGAGGGAAGGGAGCTGTCTGGCTTTGTTGAGCTTGCGCGCCCTACCGAATCTCTCGGCTATCCAGCCGTTGCCTTTGAGCTGAGGGTTGATCTGTTGTAGCGCCCCCAGTTCGCCAAGCCTCTCAATGGCATGCTCCGGATATCTCTCCCGGAGAATTAGCTCCAGTTCGTGTCTCATGCGGTCGGGGCTTATGGTTCTCAGCATAGGAACGTCTCGTACGAGCAGCTCAGCAGTCCCTGACTCCAGGCTGAAACCCAGCCGTTGCTCGTAGCGGACAGCCCTGAGGATTCTGGTAGCGTCGTCGGTGAAACTTCTGCTGTGCAGAACCCGGATAAGGCCGCGCTCCAGGTCACTCTTACCGTCGTAGGGATCGATTAGAACCGCGTAGTCCTTCGATGCCAGACATATGCTCATGGCATTCATGGTGAAGTCCCTGCGGGAGAGATCATCGCTGAGAGTTCCCGGGAACACCTTCGGCAGCGCGCCGGGACTGACATAGGTCTCCCGCCTCGCACTGGCCATGTCAAGGCTGAAATCGCCATAGCCAAGCTTGGCAGTGCCAAAGCGGGGATGCGTGACCAGCTTTGTCTGCGGACTCCCGGCCAGTTGCTGAGCCAGCCTCACTGCATCGCCCTCGATTACCAGATCGAGGTCGAAGTTGGCTTGACCGAGGAGCAGGTCTCGCACCACTCCACCGACGAGGTACGCCCTTTGGCCCAGCCGGTCAGCCTCTTCGCTGACGCCCCTAACCAGCTCCAGAATCCATGGAGGCAAGTATTGCTCAAGCTGTAAAGCCAGGTTCATCTTCGCTCGGTCTTCAGTCAATCGCCGCTGCCTCAGGGTAGCACCATTATACCATCGCCGTTTTCCCGGCGGTCGCCGTGCAGGCTGGAACGCCGCGCCAGGCCACCCGGCAGGATACCCGATCGGCATTCGTTCAACCGAGACGCAGCACACAGCCAACAGGGAAACGCTGCAGCAGCTCAAAAGACGGCGGCCGAGTTCTCACCCGCTCCGCAGGCAGAGCCGGCAATGCGGCCCACCGACTCCTCGCCCAGGGGAGACGTCGGGGCGAGAGGATTTGAACCTCCGACTTCAGCGTCCCGAACGCTGCGCGCTACCAGACTGCGCTACGCCCCGTTTGTCTCGGCTATTATAAAGTGGTTTAATTGCTGGAACAAGTTCACTAACCGGAGAGACGAGGGCAAATGAGATACTGCGTCCTGATAATCGACGGGGCCGCCGGCTGGCCGCTGCCTGGACACGGCGGGAGAACCTGCCTGGAGCTGGCACAGACGCCGAACCTGGATGCCATGGCAAGCCAGAGCCTTCTGGGGATGGCTCGTACAGTCCCCGAGGGGATGGAGCCCAGCAGCGGCTGCGCCTGCATGTCCATTCTGGGCTACGATCCCCGGGTCTACTACCGGGGGAGGAGCGCCATTGAAGCCAGGAGCATGGGCGTTCCCATTGACCCAGGAGAGGTCGCCTTCCGCTGCAATCTGGTTTCCGTCTCCGAAGGAAAGATGCGCAGCTACAGCTCGGGCTTCATCAGCACCGAAGAGGCACGAACCTTCGTCTCCGCTCTGAACGATAACCTGAGTGGCGACGGAGTGCACTTCTATCCCGGGGTCAGCTATAGACAGCTATGCAAGATACGAGGTAGAGAAGACACGCTTCTAGCCGACTGCACTCCTGCTCACGACATCCACGACCAACCGATTGACGGGTTTCTGCCTAAAGGGCCCGGCAGCGACTTCCTGCGGGACCTGATGATGCGCTCGGAAGAGGTGCTCCGGGATCATCCAACAAACGCAGAACGCCGATCTCGTGGCGATATGCCAGCTACTATGATATGGCTTTTCTGGGGTAGCGGCAGAATACCCGACATGCCAGCTTTCAAGCAGGTTCGGGGCCTTGCTGCTGCTATGACCTCCGGAGTTGATCTTCTCCGAGGCCTGGCGAAGATGGCGGGAATGGAGGTGCTGGATATCCCTGGAGTCACCGGTGACCAGGACAATGACTATAGTGCTCAGGCAATAGGAGCGCTGCAAGCGCTGGAGAACTACGATGTTGTGATCACCCATGTGGAGGCACCGGATGAGGCCAGCCACGCAGGGTCTGTGGAAGAAAAAGTGGCGGCTATCGAGATGGTAGACAGGGAGATGGTAAGCCGAATCCGCGATTGGCAGAAAGACACTCTTCGAGTACTCGTTATGCCGGACCACGCAACCCCCATCCAGACTCAGACCCACATTGGAGAGCCCATCCCTTTTATGCTCTGGGGGGCAGGGTTCGAAGCCAATGGAGCCAGGAGGTTCACCGAGGCAGAGGCAAGAAGCACAGCCGTCTTCCTTGAACGGGGGCATGACATTATGAGTAGACTGACCAACTAAAGGAGCGACATGGCTTTACTGGTGCAGAAATACGGCGGCAGCTCTGTCGCAGATGCTGAGAAGATCAAGAGTGTGGCCCGTCGCATAGCCAGGACCAAAGACGAGGGGAACCAGGTAGTCGTCGTTGTCTCAGCAATGGGAGACACCACTGATGAACTGATCAACCTGGCCAGGCAGATCACCGAGCGCCCAAAGGAGAGAGAACTCGACCTCCTGCTCTCTACAGGCGAGCTGGTTTCCAGCACTCTCCTGGCTATGGCAGTGGAGACTCTGGGATACAAAGCAGTCAGCCTGACTGGCATCCAGGCAGGCATTCACACTGATTCCAACTTCAGCCGAGCACGGATTCTTCGTGTTGCCCCCAAGCGAGTCGTCAGCGAGCTGGAAAAAGACAGGATCGTCATCGTGGCCGGATTTCAGGGCGTCAATCAGGATATGGACACCACCACGCTGGGCCGCGGTGGCTCTGACACCACCGCCGTAGCCCTGGCCGCCAGTCTGGGGGCCGAGAGCTGCCAGATCTACACTGATGTCGAGGGTGTCTACACCGCTGACCCTCGCCTGGCACCGCAGGCAAGGAAACTGACGCAGATCGGCTATGAGGAGATGCTGGAGCTTGCCACCTACGGAGCCAAGATAATGCACCCCAGAGCAGTGGAACTGGGCCAGTTCTACAACATACCTATCCTGGTGGCTTCTAGCTTTGGCGATAGCCCGGGAACTACCATCTGCAAGGAGGCTTCTATGGAACTAAGAAACAGGGTGAGCGGTATTGCCCACGACACGAACGTCGCTCAGATTACCGTGATCGACATTCCTGACAGCCCCGGCACAGCTGCGGCGCTCTTCGAGCCTCTGGCCAGGGCAAACATAAGCGTGGACACCATCGTTCAGAACGCAAGCGCTGAGGCTACGACGAACCTCACCTTCACGGTGTCCCGAAACGACCTTGTCAAGGCAATGTCCATAGCGGAACCCGTGGCCAAATCCGCGGGAGCGAAGAAATGTGTTGCTGACTGCACGCTAGGAAAGGTCAGCATCATAGGAAGCGGGATGCAGAATACGCCGGGCTATGCCGCCAGGATGTTCCGCACTCTCTCTGAACAGGGCATAAATATCCGGCTAATCACTACTTCGGAGATAAGGATAACCTGCATTATCTCCGAGGAAAGGATCAAGGATGCCGTGCAAGCACTGCACCGGGCCTTTGAACTCGAATTCGCTTGACATTACTTATGGGGCTTGCCACCATTTGTCTGGATTGGCAAGAGATGACCTACCAGAAAGAGGAAGAGCAGACTAGTCTGGGCAAACGGCTAAGCCAGGAAGCCGTAAGCCTGGCCCTCCAGGGGCGCTGGGAAGAGGCGGCGGCGGTAAACCAGAGCATCCTAGAGAGATTCGCCGGTGACGTCGCCGCCTGCAATCGTCTCGGCAGGGCTTTGACTGAGCTCGGCGAGTTCGCCAAAGCGAGAGAGGCATATGACAAGGCACTGGAGCTTTCGCCCCACAACGCCATCGCCGGCAAGAACCTGGCCCGATTGGCCAGCCTGGTCGAAACCGGAGCGAGCGCAAATGGTAGAGCCAAGAGGATCTCGTCTGAACTCTTCATCACTGAAATGGGCAAGGCGGGAGTGGTGAAGCTCGAAAATCTGGCTCCGACAGAGGTGCTGGTCAGGATAAGTGTTGGAGCCAAGGTGCACTTGGAACGGAAAGGGCAACGCCTGGTTGTGACAAGTGAGGATGGGGAGTATCTGGGGGAGATCGAGACAATATACGCACTGCGTCTTGCCAGGCTAATACGAGGTGGAAACAGATACGCCGCTGCCATACTCAGTGCGGGAGACGGAGGAGCGCAGATAATCGTCAGGGAGGAATACCGACATCCCAGCCAGGCCGGGCTTGTCTCTTTTCCCACCGTAGCTAGAGAGCACCTGCATACCTATGCCAGGGCATTCCCTCTGACACACGGCATCTCCCCCAATGAAAGAGAGACTTCCGACAGGGCGGAGTACTTCGAGGAAGAAGGGGGAGAGCCCGAGGACGAGGAGAGGGCTGTACTGGAAGGTTTCTCTCTGCTTGAGGAACCAGCTAATGAGGGAGGATTTGACCAGTGATGGACATCGGCGTGGTAAAGACTATCGACATTGAGAAGGAGATGAAGAGCTCCTACCTTGACTATGCCATGAGCGTCATCATCTCCCGCGCCCTACCCGACGTGCGAGATGGCTTGAAACCGGTACAGCGGCGAGTTCTATATGCCATGGAGGAACTGGGGCTGCGTCACAATAGCCCGCACAAGAAGAGTGCGCGAATCGTCGGCGAGGTCCTGGGCAAATACCACCCCCACGGGGATGCCCCTGTATACGAGGCCATGGTGCGCATGGCTCAGGATTTCTCACTAAGGCATATTCTGGTTGACGGCCAGGGCAACTTTGGCAGCGTAGACAACGACCCCCCCGCAGCGATGAGGTATACCGAGGCCAGGCTTGCCGGGATTGCCGAAGAAATGCTGGCGGACATCGACAAAGACACTGTTGACTTCGTCCCCAACTTCGACGACTCCCTCAAAGAACCATCCGTCCTGCCAGCCAAGTTGCCCAATCTGCTGATCAACGGCTCATCGGGGATTGCGGTGGGCATGGCGACCAACATGCCCCCGCACAACCTGGGAGAGATATGCGATGCCATTGCCCTCCTCATCGACAACCCCGAAGCCACTACAGATGAACTGATGCAGTCCGTCAAGGGCCCTGACTTCCCCACCGGGGCCATCATATTGGGCCAGGAGGGCATTAGAAGCGCCTATGCTACAGGGCGAGGGAAGGTTGTCCTTCGAGCCAAGGCCAGCGAGGTAAGCACCAAGGCAGACAAGAGACAGATAGTCATCAGCGAACTCCCCTACCAGGTGAATAAGGCAGCCCTGGTGGAGAGGATAGCGGAACTGGTCAAGGGGAAGAAGCTCTCCGGGATTACCGAAGTGCGAGATGAATCCGACAGGGAGGGCATGCGCGTTGTCATCGAGCTTAGAAAGGATGCGCAGCCACAGCGGATACTCAACAACCTGTACAAGAATACCCCGATGCAGTCCGCCTTCTTCTGCAACATGGTTGCCCTGGTTGACGGACAGCCAAAGCTGATTGACCTGAAAGAAGCTCTGAGCTGCCACATCGACTTCCGCAGCGAGGTCATTAGCAGGCGCTCCCGCTTCGAGCTGGAGAAAGCTAGAAACAGGGCCCACATCCTGGAAGGCTTCAGGATAGCCCTTGACAACATCGAGCAGGTCATCAGTGTTATCCGCCAATCCGAAACCGTTGATGCCGCCCGCAGCAACCTGATGAGTACCTTCGACCTATCACAAGTCCAGGCCCAGGCCATTCTTGACATGCCGCTCCGCCGGCTGGCTCACCTGGAGCGAGAGAAGATCGCCGAGGAGTACGCCGAGATACTGAAGAACATCTCCTACCTGGAGGACCTGCTGGCCAACCCCAGAAAGATACTGTACCTCATCAAAGAAGATGCCGCCCAGTTGAAATCCAAGTATGGCGGCAAGCGGCGCACCGTGATTAGCAGGGAAGAGGTCACCCAGTTCAGCCAGGAAGACCTTGTTCCTCACCAGCAAGTGATAGTCACCCTTAGCAGCCAGGGGTTCATCAAGAGGCTCCCCGCCAGCACTTATCGGCTACAGCACCGGGGTGGTAGAGGAGTAATGGGAATGGTGACCCGTGAGGACGACTCAGTGCGACATGTCCTGGCAGCCGACACGCACGACAACATTATTCTCTTCACCGGCCGAGGCAGAGCCTACGGTCTGAAGTGCTACGAGATCCCCGAGGACTCCTCCCGTACTACCAAAGGCATCGCCATAGTCAACCTGCTGCCCGTCGACCTGAAAGACGAGATAACTGCCGTAGTGGCAGTGACACGGTTCCAGCCAGACTTGTTCTTGGTGCTAACTACTAAGGGCGGCGACATAAAGAAGACCGCTCTGAACGAATTCGCTTCAATCAGACGGACCGGCCTCATCGCCATAGGTCTCAAGAGGAACGACACGCTGGTGTCGGTCAGAGCAGTTACCAATTCGGACGAACTGATCCTGGTGAGCCGGAACGGGCAGGCTGCCAAGTTCAAGGTCAGTGAACTGAGGACTGCCTCTCGCAGCAGCGGTGGCGTCCGAGGTCTCCGCCTGGTCAACGACTCCGTAGTGGGCATGGATCCGGTCTCCCCTGACAACTACGTGCTCACCGTGACAGAGAAAGGGTTCGGCAAGCTGACCCGCGTGCAGAGCTACCCTATCCACAGGAGAGGCGGCAAAGGAATCAGAGCCCACAGAATCAGCGAGACAACAGGCAGCGTGGCTGTGTCCAAGCTTGTCCCTCCCGAGGGGACCCTGGTCATACTGTCAGCTACGGGCAACGTGGTGTGCATCCCTATCGAGCAGATATCGGTTCAGAGCAGAAATGGCCGCGGCGTACACTTAATGGCGCTAGCCAAAGAAGATAGAGTGGTTTCCATCACCACCCATGACCACTCGTAACCGTGAAAGCAACTCAGACAGGTGATTGAGTCTATCTTCGCTCAAGGCCCTGACGAAAGCATTGAGGGTGCCTTGGCGTAACCCGGCAAGGGAGGCAGCCTGACATGAAGCTGATCTTTATACATGGTTCGGGAAACACGGGTGCGGTCTGGCAGTACCAGGTGCAGCACTTCCCAGAAGCCGAGGCCGTCGACCTCCCGGGGCATCTTTCCCCGGGAAAACCCTGCACCAGCATCGAAGATTACGCCGCCTGGCTACACCGCCACATCGTCGAGCAAGGATACACTGCTCCGGTTCTGGCCGGGCACTCACTGGGAGGGGGCATCGCCCTGATGTATGCGCTGCAGCACCCCCGGGACACCAGAGCGCTTATCCTCATCGGCACCGGCGCCAAGCTGCGCGTGGCTCCACAGTACCTCTCCGCAATGCAGGAGGGCATAGAGAACCCTTCCGCGTGGGCACAGGACTTTGTGGCGCCCAACTACAGTCACATCGATCCAGAACTAAGGGAAACCCTGACGGCCAAGACCATTCAGGTTGGGGCCGAGGTGCAGCTAAACGACTTCATCTGCTGCGACAAGTTCGACGTCATGAACAGACTGAACCAGATCAAGATTCCCACGCTGGTGCTCTGCGGCAGTGAGGACTTGATGACACCACCCAAGTACGGCTCCTATTTGGCCGCACAAATAGGAGGGGCGAAACTCGTCGTAGTCGATGGCGGCACCCACTTCCTCTTCGCGGAAAAACCCGAAATCGTCAACCAGGCTATCGAGCAGTTCCTGCACGGGCTCTAGTTGCCTCATACCTCTCCCGGCAGCTGCCTTGCCACTGCTGCAGTCCACAGGCATTGCAGTTCCCGCTGCGGCAATCCGGAGTCTGCTCGTCCCGCCATAGCTTACGGTACTCCTCCTGAAGAAACCTGGTGCTCACCCCGATATCGATATGTTGCCAGGGGAGTACCTCATCCAGGGGCCGTTCCCTGTTGGCATAGAAAGAGGGTTCAAGGCTGCATCGCCCGAAGGCATCAAGCCATTTCCCGTAGTCGAAGCAATCACCCCAGGCATCGAACTTGGCCCCGGACTGCCAGGCGTGATAGAGCACCTGGCCCAAACGGCGGTCACCCCGGGACAGGGCCGCCTCAATCTGACTGCTCCTGGGATCAGGCCACGAGAGCCGCACCTGCTGCCCTCGCAGTCCTCTCTTCAATATCTCGAACTTGGGCAATAGCTGCTCCTCAGTTTCCTGGGCTACCCACTGGCAGGGAGTATGAGGTTTAGGAATAAGAACTGACGTGCCGATTTGCAGCCTGAGGATTCCTCTCAGGCCACGTATCTTCGCCACCAGTTGGACGATGCTGTACACATCGTCGACAGTCTCACCGGGCAATCCCAGCATGAAGTACAGCTTGAGCTTCGACCAACCCTTATTCAGAAAGGCAGCCAGGGTCTCCAGTATCGCCTCATCCGAGATATCCTTGTTGATAACCCGCCGTAGTCTCTCGTTCCCTGCCTCAGGAGCAAAGGTGCAGGTTGACTTGCGCTGCGAAGGCAGCGACTCCATCAACCTTACGGCGTTGCTATCTAACCTCAAGCTGGGCAGCGACAGGGCGGTGTTACTCGTGCGACAGCGCTGGGAGAGCTGAACCACGAGCTCCTCGATGCCGGAATAGTCCCCTGTGCTGAGAGAGAGCAGAGACGTCTCTCTGAAGCCACAGCTCTTGGATAGCTGATCCATGGCTTCTACTATCTCCTCTGGTGACCTCTGGCGCACAGGCCGGTAGATCATCCCCGCCTGGCAGAACCGGCAACCCTGAGTGCAGCCTCTCTGGACCTCTATGCTGCCGTAGTCGTGAACTACTTCAACATAAGGCACCACAGGCTTGATAGGCGGAACCGGCAGCTCGCTTACTATCCTGCGTCTGATCTTTGCTTTGGCTTCAGGTATCTTCGGCACGATACCCTCGAAAGTGCCATCTTCCCTGTAGGCCACCTGATAGAAGCCAGGGACGTAGAAACCATCAAGCCCGGCAACTGCCTCCAGCACTCCCTTCCTGTTGCCACTGTGTCTCCGAAAGACGTCCAGTAACTCCAGTATCGCTTCTTCCCCTTCGCCGACCACAAAAAGGTCGATGAACTCCGCCATGGGCTCAGGATTGAGAGCACAGCTACCGCCGGCTATTACCAGCGGGTGAGAACTATCTCTCTGCGAGCTGAATAGAGGAATCCGGGCCAGGTCCAGGATATTCAATACGTTGGTGTAGGTGAGTTCATATCCCAGGGAAAAACCGACAATGTCGAACTGCTTCAAGGGGTGTTTCGTTTCCAGACCAAAAAGGGGGATGCTCTCTTTTCGCAGAGCCATCTCCATATCAGTCCACGGGGCATAGACTCTCTCTGCCAGCACATCTGGCTGGAGATTCAGGATATCGTAGAGGATAGACAGTGCCAAGTTGGACATGCCAATCTCGTAAACGTCGGGATAGCAGAGGGCAATCCGTATGGGCGTAGTCTCCCATCCCTTGGAGCAGCTATTCCACTCGCCGCCAGCATAGCGAGCTGGCTTGGAGACCTGGGGCAGGATTCTGTCGAACTGTTCCACTTTTTGGCCTGCGCATTATAGCGTCTGCTATCGTGATTCACAATTCGGTAGAAGCCTGTCCCCAATCGCTCCCCGCCGACGGATTGACCACGGCAGGCCCCGCCGCCTAGAATAGGGCGCAGGGCATGAAAGCACTGGTGCAGCGGGTCGCCGGCGCCTCCGTAGGCATAGACGGCAAAACGGTCGGCCACATCGATCGGGGTCTGCTGATCTTCCTGGGAGTCAGTCGGGAGGACTCGGAAGAAGACGCCCGTTATCTGGCAAACAAGATAGCTAATTTGCGGATATTTCCCAGCGAGGAAGGAGAATTTGACCTTTCAGCGCTGGAAATAGGAGGCGGAGTCCTCGTAGTGAGCCAGTTCACCCTGCTGGCCGATTCACGGAAGGGCAGACGCCCGAGCTTCACCCAGGCAGCCCCGCCGGACAGGGCAAAGGAACTCTACGAGTTCTTCATTGAGCAAGTCCGCTCCGCTGACTTGAAGGTAGAAACGGGCGTGTTCCAGCAGCACATGCTGGTGGAGATCCATAACGACGGCCCGGTGACTCTGTGGCTGGAAAGCATAAGCAAATAATTGCACCCGCAACATATTGCAATGTCCCTCGAGCTCTGTTACAATTCCAGCTTGAAATGAGCTGCCACGAAGTCCTGCAGGCACAAGGCTATCGGTTGACTCCGCAGCGCATGCTGGTGATCGAAACCCTTCACAATGCTGACGGCCACATTAGCGCTGAGGAGATCTACGAGCAATTCCACAGGCGCTATCCCTACAGCAATATCTCTACCGTGTACCGTACCCTGGAGTTGCTGAAGAGACTAAATCTGGTGAGCGAAACGAACTTCGGCGAGGGGTGTGTCCGTTATCACGTGGCTGAGAAGAGCCACCACCATCACCTCGTCTGCCGTACCTGCGGCGACGTGATCGACCTGGACGAGTCTGTGCTATATCCCCTGAAGGACACCCTGATTCGGGGCTACGGTTTCGAAGCCGACCTCCGGCACATAGCTATCCCGGGGGAATGCAGTGACTGCCGCAGAAAGGGGAGATAGCTCCCACAACACGGCGAGAAGGGGAATGACACTATGAACGAGGAGAAACTGATAGCGTTGATTGACTACTGGATCGAGCACAACCGGGAGCACGAGCAGGAGTTTCGCGATTGGGCCGATAGGGCCGCTTCTTCATCCGGCGAGGCAGCACAACGGCTTCAAGAAGCGGCCGCCCGGATGGCCGAGGCCAGCGAATGCCTGGAGAAATCACGACAAGCCATAGCCCGGGCACAAGGGGAGGGATAGAATGTGCTTAGCCAAAGTATATGAGAATGCCAAAGACGACGAGCCAGCTCTGGAAGAGGTCGCATACCTGACCGTCGATGGCGACCGGATAGAAGTGGAGACCCTGTTCGGGGAAAGACGAGCTTTCCAGGGAAGAGTGCGTTACATAGATTTTCTGAAGTCCAGGGTCCAACTGAGCCAAGACTGATTTTTTTTGCCATAGTAATGCAATTAGTTGCACGTGCATGCTATATTGAAAGGAGGAACCATGAGAGGTAGAGTCTTTTCGGTCATTGTGGCAACGCTCTTGACAACAGCTCTGCTCTTGCCCTTATCCTGCTCTCCCTCACCGGGCGGCGTAATCGCCGGAACCTCGCTGATAGCCGAAATCGCTCAGGATCTTGCTGGTGGCAAGCTCGAAGTACAGAACCTGATCCCGCCGGGCATGTGTCCCGGGCACTACGACATGAAGCCAAGCGACGTTGAGGCGCTGGCCAACAGCAAGGCTCTTCTCATCCACTCCTGGCAGCAGGAGAAGGCGAACATAACCGGCCTTATCGAAGCCGCCGATAACTCCGACCTGATTGTCAAGGTCATCGTCGCCGAGGGAAACTGGATGGCGCCCCCGGTGCAGGCTGAAGCCGTCCAAGCAACCGCATTGGCTCTGGGAGAAATAGACCCGCAGAACTCAGCGCTCTACCAACAGAAGGCCGAAGACCGGCTAGGGGCAATCCAGGCCAAGGGCGAGGAAGCAAAGGATAGATTGCAGGAGGCTGAAGTAGCGGGAGTGAAGGTGATCTGCGCTCAGGAGCAGGCAGGCTTTGTGAACTGGACGGGCTTCGACTTGGTAGCGACGTACGGCCGGCCTGAAGAGTTGAGCGTGGCGGACATAGAGCAGTTGGTGGTCCAAGCCAGGGAGGCCGGAGTGACCCTGGTCATCGACAACCTGCAGAGCGGAGGGACGGCTAACAGCGAGACAATAGCACGGGACATCGGAGCCGCTCAGGTGACCATATCCAATTTCCCGGGCGGATTTGAGGGAACTGAAACCTGGGAGAAGACACTGGACAATAACGTCGACCTACTCCTCGGAGCTTTGGGTCAGTAGAGGCAGCAACACATGGATGACATAGTCATCAGCATCGAGGATGCCGTAGTCTCCTACAGGGAAGACGTAGCCCTGCAGAGCGTGTCCCTGGAAGTACACAGAGGGGAGTTCATCGGCATTATTGGCCCCAATGGCGCCGGCAAGACTACCCTGCTTACTGTCATCAACGGCCTGGGAAGACTGGTTCAAGGCGAAGTCCGGGTATTGGGACTACCGGTGAACGAGAGAAACGGCATCAAGCTGAGGAGGCGCATAGGCTACGTGGCGCAGGTCGAGAATATCGACCCCAGGTTGCCCATCAATGTCAGAGAGACCGTAATGGTGGGCGCTTACGGCCGCCTGGGACTGTTCCACCGGCCAACGGCGGCGGACTGGGCCAGCGTGGACAGAATGGCGGATATGGTGGGCATTGCCCATCTGGTGCAGCGCCCCATCGGGCATCTCTCCGGAGGTGAATACCAGAGAGCGGCTATCGCCAGGGCCATAGTCCAGGAGCCCGAGATATTCTTGCTGGACGAGCCCACGGCCTCCATAGATGAGCGAGCCCAACGGGAGATTCTCGACCTGATACAGAGGATTCACCGGAAGTATGGAATGACTACCCTGTTCGTAACACACGACCTCCGGCAACTGCCGGCTATTTGTGACCGGCTGGTTCTGATGAAGGAGGGCCGGATCTGGAGACAGGGCAAACCCGAATTGATTTTGAAAAAAAATGTATTGAGCCAGCTCTACGGGGCCCCTGTCGCGGCGCCGAGCAGGATGTCCCGCAGCTAGCGGAGTGCAGCATGGGCTCTTCTATTTTGCAGTACCAATTCATGCAGAACGCCGTCCTTGCCGGCCTCTGCGGCGGCATAACCTGCTCCATCATCGGCGTCTTTGTGGTCACCATGCACCTCTCCTTCATGGGAGTATGCATCGCCCACGCTGCCTTCGCCGGAGCCCTTATGGGAATATGGCTCGGCTTCAACCCCCTGATTGGCGCCCTGGTCTTCAGTCTGGCCTCAGCCGGCATCATCGGTCCCATGGCCGACCGGGGAGAACTAAGTCCCGACACCTCAATCGGCATTATTTTCTCTCTAATGCTGGGGCTGGCGTTCCTCTTTCTGGGATTGATGCCCGGTTCGAGAACCGAAGCCCTGAACCTGTTCTGGGGGAGCATCCTCACTGTCAGCCGCCAGGACTTGGCCTTCCTGGGCGGGGTAACAGCCGTGGAGATCGGGTTGGTGCTTGTCTTCTACAAGGAAATCCAGGCGGTGATCTGTCACCGACAGGTAGCCCTGGCCGTAGGCATCCCCGCCACGCTGATCTTCTACGGGCTGCTGTTTGCCACCGGTCTCACCATCACCGCGTCGCTGCGAAGCATAGGCGGCCTGCTCATATACGCCCTGATCATCAACCCGGCTGCCGCAGCCTACCAGCTTACCTACAGCCTGAAACGAATGCTCCTGCTAGCTTCCCTCTTCGGCGTTGTCTCCTGCTTCGTCGGACTGGCAGCCTCCTATTTCCTGGACATTCCATCAGGGGCATCCATCGTGATAACTTCGTGCGCCATCTTCGGGGTGGCCACAGCATTCTCTCCCAAGAGGAAGGTCAAGACATGGCAACGGAACTGAGCGTCAGGGCAGCGGTGCAGCTCCAGGAGTACTTCGACCAGCTAGCTTGCCACTGGGACAGAGAGGTCAGTCTGGCCGGTCTCGAGTGCCTCAGCCACATCATACGGGAACTGGATCTTGGGCCGGGCAGCCGCGTGCTAGATGTCGGATGCGGCACAGGCGTCCTGCTGCCCTTACTTGTCGAGGCAGTGGGTGCCAGAGGTAGAATAGCAGCCCTGGACTTCTCCAGAAACATGCTCCTGGAGGCCAGGGCCAAAGGCTTTCAACCCATCGTGAGCTTCGTTCAGGCAGACGTCACAGATATTCCTCTGGTTGACGGTTTTGCTCATATGGTCATATGCAACAGCGCTTTCCCCCATTTCGGCGACAAAGCGGAGGCGCTCAAAGAAATGGCCAGGGTGCTTCGAGACGATGGTCGCCTGGTCATCTGCCATACAGCAAGCCGGGACAGGATTAACCAGTTCCACCAATCCATTGGAGGCGCAGTAGGCGCTGACCTTCTCCCCGACGAAGCCCAGCTAGTAGACCTAACAGAGCGTACCGGCTTGCGGATAGTCTACCTGGAGGACAGCCCGACTCGCTACCTGGCTATCGCCAGGAAGGCGATTCAAGTTCCAGACTGATGTCGAGCGCTCTGGCCGAAGGCCAGATCCTCCAAAAGGCCACCTACTTTGCAGGTTTCGCTTCTCTGTTGACCACGCTGGCCTTGGACACCCTGATCGTTGCCCCCGATTCAACCTTCAGAACCACGGTCTCCTCGCCCACACTCTCCACCTGCCCGTGAACGCCACCCGTGGTAATCACCCTGGTTCCCTTTCTCAGTTCACTCAGCAACTGTTCCTGCTCTTTCTGCCTCTTGCGCTGCGGTCTAATCATAAGGAAATACATCGCGGCGAACATCAACACGAAAAAGAGAATCAGTGGGGCTATTCCTTCAAGCTGTTCCATTCTATGCCTCCTGCCTTATTCTGCGTATTATACTCGATCTCCCCTGTAGTGACCAGGGGCTTGTTCTATCAATCCTGACCTCCACCAGTTGCCCCGACCGGTCAACCTGATCCTCAAAGAAGACCAGCTTGCCGCTCCTGCTGCGTCCGTACCACTTCCCTTTCTTCTTGCCCTCCACCAGTACCTCCAGACGCTTCCCCTGGAGCTTCGAGTTAATCTCGGCAGCAATGCCCGCCTGAAGCTGCTCGATCCTATGGAGCCTTTCCCTCTTGACCTCGAATGGGACTTCGTCCTCATACTTTCGCCAGGCGATGGTGCCGCGGCGAGGAGAATAGACCGCCACGTGAACCACGTCAAACTTCGTTTCCTCGAGCAAGGTAAAGGTATGCTCAAACTGCTCCTCGCCCTCCCCTGGGAAGCCAACGATGACATCGGTGCTCACTGATATCCCGGGGACGCCTCGTCTGATGGCAGTGAGCAGTTCACGAAATTGCTCCACGGTGTATCCTCGCCTCATGGCCCTCAACACATCATTGTCACCTGACTGAACCGCCAGGTCCAGGTGCTCACACACTTTATCCAGGAAGGCCATAGCTCTGATCAGCTTCTCGCTCATATCTTTGGGGTGGTTGGTCAAGAAACGAATTCTGGCCAGACCGCGGATGCTGTTCATTTCCGCCAGCAAGTCGGACAAATCGGGGCACCCGGGCAAATCATGTCCGTAAGAGTCAACATTCTGCCCCAGCAAGGTAACCTCCTTCACTCCCTGTTCCACCAGTTCCTCCACTTCACAGACCACCTCCTCTATGGGGCGGCTTACCTCTCTCCCTCTGCGATAGGGCACGATGCAGTAAGAGCAGAAGTTGTTACAGCCCTGGATAACGGGAACTAGAGCGCAGGGAGAGGAAATTCCTCCCATCCACCGGTGCTGCGCCGAGGCACCAAGCCCGACCGGGAGAGAAGAGTCCGAAGGGAAGCAAGCTAATCCCTGCTCAGCAGTGGAGATACCCTGCTTCTGGGCCCACGCAGCCAGTTCCGAGTACGCTCCGGGCTTGAAGAAGAAGTCGACGTGCGGAAACGCTCTCCTCAACCCTTCCGTGTTAGAATCTACAAAACAGCCAGTAACCAGTATTGACAGGTTAGGACGCTGCGCCTTCAGTCCTTTCAACAGACCCAGAGTGCCCAGAACCCTATCCTCAGCGCTCTGCCTTACCACACAGGTGTTGAGCACTACCAGGTCAGCTTCTGCAAAGGAGGAGGCTGCTCGGTAGCCAGCAGAATCAAGGTAGCCGGCCATACGCTCTGATTCCGCCTTATTCATCTGGCAGCCGATGGTCCAAACAAAAGAATAGCGTGGCATAGTTCACCCTGGAGTTTGCGCTGAGCACTATAGTAAAGTATGCGATAGACTGAGGCAAACGAGACTGTGGAAGCTAGCAGCCAAGAAGGACACAGGAAAAGACTGAGACAGAAGTTCCTCAAGTCCGGACTCAAGGGATTCCACGACTATGAGATCATCGAACTGCTCCTGACTCTAGGGACACCTCGCACGGACTGCAAAGATCAGGCCAAAGAGGCGATAAAAAGGTTTAAGACTCTCCGGGGAGTCCTGGCCGCTCCTCCCGAAGAGCTACAGAAGATCAAAGGACTTGGCCCGGCCAATACATTTGCCGTCAAGTTCATCCAGGAGGTGGCCCAGGAGTTCCTCAAGGAAGAGATCCTCGGCAAGCCCTTCTGCAAATCCTCAAAGGAAGTCTTCGATTACCTGAATCTCTCGATGAGAGATCTGCCGAAAGAGAAATTCAAGGTTATGTTTCTGAGCGCCCAGAACGAGGTCATAGAGGTGGAGGACCTCTTCGAAGGGACACTGACAGCCAGCGCCGTCTATCCCAGAGAGATCGTAGAAGGGGCCATCAGGCACAATGCCGCTTCGCTCATCTTTGCCCACAACCATCCCTCAGGGAATCCCGAGCCCAGCGATCACGACAAGCACATAACCAGAGACCTGGTCTTTGCGGGCAACGTCATGCAAATGAAGGTCCTGGACCACCTAATCATAGGCAACAACTGCTATTTCAGCTTTGCCGATGAAGGGCTGATTCAGAAGTATGAAAGGGAGTTCCTGAGCTTGAGGAAAGAGAAGGGCGACTGATGGAAGCGAAACCCCTGCTCAGGCTGCTGACGGAGGCTGGCCTGGGTTCCCGGCGAGGCCTGGCGGATGCCATAAGACAGGGCAGAGTGCAGATAGATGGTCATGTGGCAGAGAGCTTCCTGCAGCCAGTGGACCCGGAAAGGGAGACCGTCACTGTAGACGGGGAGGCGGTCACTTTGAAGGCCGAGCCGATGGTCTACCTGATGCTCAACAAGCCTGCTGGGGTACTGTCAACAACCAGAGATGAGCGTGGCCGCAAGACGGCCATAGATATTCTGCCCCAGGACTATCGCCGCTTGAGGCTGTATCCGGCCGGTCGGCTGGACAGGGACAGCACGGGGTTGCTGCTGCTGACCAACGACGGGGATCTGACCTACAGGCTTACTCACCCCAGGTTCGAGCACCAGAAGGAGTACCTCATATCCATCAGAGAAGAATTGAAACCTGCAGAGAAGAAGATGCTCGAGCAGGGGATTCAGCTTGAAGACGGCGTGACGCAGCCTGCTATCGTAAGGAAGCTGAAGACACGCCCCCCTTTCAGCTACAGCATAACGGTGCACGAGGGTAGGAAGCGTCAGGTGCGCCGTATGTTTGAAAGAATCGGCCATCCCCCGCTTGCCCTGAAGCGGATCCGAATAGGAAGCCTCCGCCTGGGCAGCCTTGAGGAAGGCCAGACACGCCAGCTTGCGCTTCAAGAGATCAGGGAGCTGAAGCAAACTGGCAGTCAGGCAAGGCAAACAACACCGACGCACTCAAGAAGGGAAAAACGCTCTGGTTCATCTCAGGAACGTTTGACCGGCTGACGCACCAGCAGGATGGCAGGTATGGCTACCGCGTATAACGCCGCGAATATGACGAAGGCCCAGTAGTAGCTCCCCACGCTGTCATACAGATATCCCGCCATGAGAGGGCCGCTGCCCGTGCCAAAATTCTGGACAAAGTTGACCGCGCCGAAGATAGCGCCATAGCACGTCAGGCCAAAGCTGGTACTGACGAGCATCGACATCGTTGGCAACCAGCTGCCCACACTCAACCCCAGGACAAAGGAGTGAAGCCATATCGCCGTCAAAGGCCACGTGGGTCGGATATTAAGAAGCACAATAACAGCGGCCAACTGGAGAATGAGACCGATGGCACAGGCATGTTTCGGCTTTATCCGGTCACAGAGCCAGCCAAAGATGAACTTGCCGATGGCGCTGCCGAGGCCAACGCTACCAAGGGCTGTGGCTGCCGTCCCCACAGGAAAACCGATATCATCGAGATGAGGGACTTGCGCCTGAATAGCACCCATGTTGCTGAAATTGCTCGATATGAAGGCTATGACAATCAGCCAGAAGGCCGAGGTGCCCAGCGCCACTCTGAGGGTGAGGTCTTTCGAGCCTGAGGCCGAGACCTCTGTGGTGGTCGAAGCCTCGGGAGCTGCCGCTCCGTCGGGATAGAGCCCCTTTTCCGCCGGCTTGGTCCGTATCACCAGCAAAGACAGAGGAATGACTGAGACCCAGACAATGAAAGCCAGCGCCAAATAGGACTGCCTCCAGCCCAGGTCAGAGATGAGGAAGCCAACCGCCGGAGCCAGAATCAGTCCGCCGACGCCTATCCCTGTCGACATCAAGCCTATGGCCGTACCCCTCTTCTTCTGGAACCAGTTTGACACCACAGCGCTCGTAGCAACCGGCCCCATAGCTGATCCACCTGTACCGACAAGGACGTAGCCAAGATAGAAGACAGGGAGCTCGTCCATCACACTCAACAGGACGAACCCGAGGCCCATCACGAGAGCGCCTGCGGGTATGACCAGCCTCGCCCCATGGCGGTCAACCATCCGTCCCACAAGAGGCGAGGCTATGCCCACCATCCCGAAGAAGATGGTGAAGCCAACCATTACCTCGCCGCGGCTCCACCCCAGGTCTGCCCCCAGAGGCTTGACGAACAGACTGTAGACGAAGTTGCCCGCCCCCGACATCATCAGCAGGCAGAGAAAGGTAACGGCCACTATCCAGTAGCCGTAGAACACCTTCCGTCTAGTTGAAGGCGGCGATCCTTCCATCATGGTCACCCGTTGTTACCCGTAGGGAGATTGCTCAAGGCCGCTATCGGGCTTGTGCCCCGTCCGCAACAACTGCACTGAGCAGTCCTGCAGTTGGCTGGAATTATACCTGAAGACGCAGCTCGCACGCCATTCTTCTGTCGGTGCAGCAACTGAACTGCCTCTTGCCAACGTCTTGAAGCCTGGCGTATCATTATATGGGGCGGGTGCCAGCAGCCCCGGACAGGTTTGCTTACCCCGCGTATCCGCCAGTAACTAGTGGAGGTGCAGAAATGAAGCAAGAATACCTACTCCCGAGTCCTCCGCCGCCCGCGATCAGAGAGGCCATGGCGAAAGCCATCGAAAGAAAAG
>Ga0114919_10001449_pt1 | contig 19032 bp, 12 predicted proteins | sample BlataG_FD_88682 | JGI IMG/M metagenome (GOLD analysis project Ga0114919, IMG submission 88682) | Deep subsurface microbial communities from Black Sea to uncover new lineages of life (NeLLi) - Black_00105 metaG | ecosystem: Environmental > Aquatic > Marine > Oceanic > Sediment | place: Atlantic... | reverse complement strand
GCTGACTGGAAGGGCCTGGATTCCTGCTCCGTCTAAAGCCGGATCTTCGATTTCGCAGGAATGACAGGCTCAGGCAATCGGCAATTACTAAATAGAATCGGTATAAAAGGGGATATGTCAAAAACGGGGAAGTGTGGGGAATAGTTAGTTTTGAATGTTGAGTTTTGAGTTGGAGGAGTGGATTCCTGCCTGCGCAGGAATGACAATAAATCGCGAATGAAAGGGAAGGGTAATGGAGAAAAAAGGCAGACTATCAGTTTTGTTGATATTTTCAGTGTGGGTGGGAATCTGCGCGGCTGCGATTGGGGCTGAGGGGTCGGAAGACCCGTTGAGTCAATACAATGTGGTTTGGGGGACGCCGAGCAAGGATTCGTCGGGGTCGATGCCGATAGGTAACGGTGACATCGGGCTGAACGTCTGGGTCGAGGAAGGCGGGGACCTTCTCTTTTATATCAGCAAGACCGATGCGTGGAGTGAGAATGCGCGCTTACTGAAACTCGGCAGAGTGCGGGTGAAGCTGTTGCCGAATCCCTTTGAGAAGGGGATGGCGTTTAAGCAAACTTTGAAGCTGCGGCAGGGGGAAATCGAGATAACAGCGGGGCCGGCTGAGCGAAAGGTAAAGCTGCGCGTATGGGTGGATGCCAATCAGCAGGTCATACGCATTGAAGCCGAGGGTAAACGGGACTTTAATCTTGAGACGCACCTTGAGGTATGGCGCACGAGTGAGCGTGAACTCAAGGGAAACGAGGCGAACAGCGCGCGTGGGCTGACTCGTAACGACAAGAATGGTTATCCGATTATCGTTTATCCCGATATGATTTTGCCCGCTAAAGACAACCGTATTGTATGGTATCATCGAAATAAGAAGTCGTGCTATCCAATAACGCTAAAGAACCAGCACCTCGGGGAGCTGTTAGCTAAATATCCTGACCCGCTTATGGGTCGGACATTTGGCGGATGTATCAGGGGCGAGGGGCTGAAAGCCGTTGATAATGAGACTCTGAAATCGGCCAAGCCGAGGAGGCGTTTTGTGGTTTCGATTTATCCCCTGACGGCCCGGACCAAAACCAGCGGCATCTGGTTGCGAGTGCTGGAAAGACAGGTAAGGGCGATTGATGCGATAGATTTGGAAACCGCCCGTGCGGCGCACAGGAATTGGTGGGATGAGTTCTGGAACCGCAGCTGGATTTTCGTCAGCGGCGCAGAAGACGCTGAGACGGTCACGCGCGGCTACACCTTGCAGCGGTGGATTAATGCGTGCGGCGGCAGGGGGGCTTACCCCATTAAATTCAACGGCTCAATCTTTACGGTCGATGCGCAGATTGGTAAGGAGCATTTTGACGGTGATTATCGGCGCTGGGGCGGGATGTTTTGGTGGCAAAACACGCGGCTACCTTACTGGTCGATGCCTGCGGCGGGGGATTTCGATTTGATGCAGCCGCTGTTTCGGATGTATAAAAATGTGCTTGGGCTTTGCAGGGACAAGACAAAGATTTACTATGAGCACGATGGCGCTTTCTTCCCGGAGACGATGTACTTCTGGGGTACAAATGGGAATTGTGATTACGGGTGGGGACATAAAGGGCCTGAAACGATTAACCGATATATTCGGCGGGAGTGGCAGGGCGGAATTGAATTAGCCGCGATGATGTTAGACTACTACGACATTACGCAGGATGAGAAGTTTCTGCGTGATACACTGCTGCCGTTGGCTGAAGCGACGGTTACATTCTACGACCAGCACTGGGAGCGGGACGAGCAGGGCAAGATTCGGTTCGAGCCGGCGCAGTCGTTGGAGACGTGGTGGGAGTGTGTAAATCCGCTGCCGGAAGTTGCGGGGCTGAGGTATGTACTCGGCCGGCTGCTGGAGCTGCCGGCGGATTTGACGACGAGGGCGCAGCGCAAGTCTTGGAAGAAGACGCTCGCGGACCTGCCGGCGGTGCCGATGAAGGAAGAGAATGGCAAACGTTTTATACTGCCGGCGGAGAAATATAGTATGAAGCGAAACCAGGAGAATCCGGAATTGTACGCTATATTTCCGTACCGGCTTTTTGGAGTGGGCAAGGGCGGTCTGGAGATTGGCGTCGAGACATATAACCGGCGGGTGCACAAGGGGACGGGAGGTTGGTACCAGACAGCAATTCAGGCGGCGTATCTTGGGTTGGCGGGGGACGCGTCGAGATATGTGACTGAGAATTTTTCAAGGAAAGATGCGGGCAGCCGGTTCCCGGCGTTCTGGGGGCCGAACTATGATTGGATTCCCGACCAGGACCATGGGGCCGTCACGATGACGGCGCTGCAGAGGATGCTGCTGCAAGCCGAGGGCAGAAAAATCCTGCTGTTTGGCGCCTGGCCGAAAGAATGGGATGTTGAATTCAAGCTACACGCTCCTATGAGCACAACGGTGGAAGGCGTGTATCGGGAGGGTAAACTGCGGCAGTTGAAAGTAACGCCTCGGTCTCGAGCAAAGGACGTGGTGAAGATGGGGCCGGGGTGAAATCACAAGACTGTTCTGGGCGGAGCCATCCCCAAGCTGCGCTTGAGGCTGCCACCCGGTCGCTGAGAGACTGGATTCCTGCGAAAGTGGGAATGACAGTGCGACAGCAGACTGGAGTATGTCCCCACAGTTATGTGTGGGGTTTTATTTCAGATAAATCCGGCGCTCGGTCGATATAGACCCCGTTAGATATGAAATCATCTAATGGAAACAGCAAATTGAGAAGAGAGTGAGCGAGGTTCAATATCTAACGGGGTAAAAATCGGTTGGGCGTTTTCTTGTTTTTTGCAGATTGGTCAAATGGCTGAAATTTTCAAAAGAAAAATAGTTAAGTTATTGAAGCATACTGATTACGCGCCGCTGAAACTTTCACAATTAGCCAAGGCATTAGGCGTAAGTTCGGAAGATTATGCGCAGTTCAAATCGGCTTTTGAGGAGCTTCGTCAGGCCGGGCACGTTGTAGTGGGTGGGAGGAATTTGATTAGCCTGCCCTCGATGTCTGGCCGAATTATAGGGACATTCAGGGCCAATCCTAAAGGATTTGGGTTCATAACACCTCTCGAACCCCATTTGCACGGTGATTTATTTATACCGCCGAGCGCAACAGGCGAGGCAATGGCGGGCGATATCGTTGCCGCCAAGGTTGTAAAAAAAGGTAAACGCGGCGGACAGATGCGGTACAGCGGCAAAGTGGTCGAGATTCTTGAACGAGCACAAAATAGATTTGTCGGAACTTTATTAAAAGGGCCCGAAGGATGGATTGTTCAGCCGGACGGGAGGAGCTTTTTCGAGCTGATTTCTGTTGATGATGTCGGTGCAAAAGGGGCCAGGCAGAAGGATAAGGTTGTGGTCGAAATACTTTCGTATCCGACGGAAAGATATCTGGCACGCGGGGTAATTATCGAGGTGCTCGGCAAAGCCGGGCGATATGAAAGCGAGATAAAGTCGATAATTCACCAGTTTCATTTGCCGAGCGAGTTTGATGGCGATTGTGTCGAGCAGGCGCGCGAGGCCGCTGCTGAATTTAATGCCGAGCAACACGGCAGCCGAGAGGACATAACGAAAAAAGTGATTATTACGATTGACCCGCCGGACGCGAAAGATTTTGACGATGCGATAAGCCTTGAGAAGGATTCCGACGGCAAGTGGGTCCTTGGCGTTCACATTGCAGATGTCAGTAATTTTGTGCCGTCGGATTCGCCGTTGGATACGGAAGCGAAGGAACGTGGAAACAGCGTTTATCTGCCGGGCAAGACGATTGCGATGCTGCCGGAGATTTTAAGTAACGGTATATGCAGTCTTCAGCCCGGGCAAAAGCGGTTTGTTAAAAGTGTGTACTTGACTTACGACGACAATGGTAATGTTTTGTCTCGGCGCTTTGCCAACAGTGTTATGCGTTCGGTGCAGCGATTGACTTACAAGGAAGCGGACAAGGCTTTGAAGGGGCGTGTCAAGGGAATTAAGCGGGAAGTGGTTGAGCTGCTGAAAAATATGGAGGCGCTCAGCCGAGTGATTGAAAGCCGGCGAACAAAGAACGGAATGCTCCATCTTGATTTGCCGGAAACAGAATTGATAATGGATAAATCGGGACGGGTTGTTGACGCTCGCCCCGCTGATGACAGCTATCCACATACGATAATCGAAATGTTTATGGTGGAGGCCAATGATGCGGTGGCGTCAGTTCTGGACCGGCGGAATGTCGGCTTTATGCGGCGGATTCATCCTGAGCCGGATGCTTTGAGTATGAAAAATCTCGCCAAGCTCGTTAAAGCGTTTGGTTTCAGTCTGCCTCGAAATCCGGACCGTGCTGCGATACAGGACTTGTTAGCTGCCGTTGAGGGAGCTGATTGTTCTTTCGGTGTGAATCTGGCGGTGCTGCGGAGTTTCGAGAAAGCCCAGTATTCACCGCTGCATATCGGCCATTTTGCGCTGGCATCGGGTAACTACTGTCATTTTACCAGCCCGATACGGCGGTATGCGGATTTACTTGTTCATCGAGTTCTGGAGCGCCACGTGCAAAAACGCCTGGATTTGGTTCAGCAAGAGCTGGATTTAAGTGAGATTGGGAAACATATCAGCTTTACCGAGCAGCGGGCTGAGGACGCCGAAAAAGAGTTGACGACCGTCTTGATACTTCAAATGTTGAGCGGTCACATCGGCGACGAACTTGACTGCGTTGTTACCGGCCTTACGAGTTTTGGGGTGTTCGTGCAGTCGCGAAAGTTCGGGATCGAAGGTCTTATCCAGATGGTCGATTTGGGGCCGGACGAATGGAAATACAGCCCAAAGACCCAGTGTATTGTCGGACTGCGTTCGGGGCGCAGCGTTCATTTGGGCCAGGCCATAAAAGTACGTATAATCTCGGTAAATGTCCCCGCCCGTCAGTTGAACGTGTCCCCTGCTGAGCCGTTGGTAAATGCGAGCAAGCAAGGAAAGAAAAGCACAAAAACAAAGAAGTCCAGGAAAGGAAAGCGAAAGACTAAACGACCCCGCTAAATTGCGGGGCTAAATACTCTGGATTCCTGCTTTCGCAGGAATGACAAGTGGGCGTCGCTTTACGTTTTTCGCTTTGCGTTTTAGGTTTTCTTGACAACTTGCGGCAATTTTGAGATACTGGCCTCATACACTTCACGAGATACGAACTTCTTGGGCGGTATAATAAATAAGCTGGATGCGTGAGTAAGAGGTGTAACTAAACCCATAAGATGGAGGATTTGAGAGATGGGTAAAAAGAAGATTCCTGAAAACATCAGAGAACAAGCTGACGGTATCGTAGAACGTTTCAACAAAGCGTATGGAGATTCGAATCACTATTATATAACTCGTTATGGAGGAAGCTACCTTTATCTCGATAGAAATGACTACGGCGTAATCTCCAACATCTGCCGTTTGAAATATAAAGGAGATGTGAAGAATTGGGATTTTGCTATATTCAAGTATAGTTCCGAGCGCTACGATCCGGAGGAATGGTTTTTCCCAGGCGAAGAGCACGTAGATGGAACAATTGAAGGTGCAATGAGGGCAGGGTTGGAAGCTTATCCTTAGCAGGTAGAGTCGAAGATAAAGGAAACCGCGGATTACGCCGATTGGACGGATAAAAAACAGAAAATCAAAAACTAAAATTCGCGGGGTCCGTGGTTGAAAAAGAATACGAGATACAAAATAGGAGATGCAAGACACGGATTCATCGATTTCTTTACATTTTGTGGCGATTTTGCGATACTTGTTTCGTGAATAGTGAATAGTGAATCGTGAATCGTGGATCGTGGATCGTGAATCGAGAGCATAGAACCTCTAAAATACTGAATGAAGGTCAAAAGCTATAAAGAGTTAAATGTCCGGAGAAAAGGTATAGAAATTGTCGAGCAGGTATACGCCATTACAGAAAACTTTCCACAAAAGGAATTATACGGACTTATTTCTCAGATGCAGAGATCGGCGATCAGTATACCGTCTAACATTGCTGAGGGTTTTGCCCGGGGCCACACCGCTGAATATCGACAATTCCTACGTATCGCCTTAGGCTCGTGTGCAGAACTCGATACGCAATTGATAATTACCCATAGAAGAAATTACGCTTCACAGGCAGAAGTTTTGAATATTCAAGAGGAGTTAGGCCACGAAAGCCGAATGATAATGAATCTCATAAAGAGTTTAAGCAAAAATGTAAAACCTTAATTACGAACCACGAACTACCAACCACGAATCACGATTTTTGGAGTAAAAAATGAGAGCATCGGAGATGAGAAAAGGTCAGACCGTGAAAATCGACGGTAAGCTGTATGCGATTGTCGATTATCAACACGTCAAATTAGGCAAAGGCGGTGCGGTTTATCAGACAAAGCTAAAGAGTCTGACGGACGGGTCAATTCAAAATGTTCGGCTGCGCTCGGAAGAAACGGTCGAAGAAGCATACCTGGATAAGGGCACATACGAATACCTATATTCAGCCGGAAGCGAACATGTGCTGATGGATACCAAGACGTACGACCAAATCACCCTCGATGACGATGCGTTCGGCGATGGGCCGAAATATCTCAAGGCAAACGCTCGACTGCAGGTCAGTATGTACCAGGGCAGGCCGATTATAGTTACTCTGCCTATTACTGTGGATTTGGAAGTTACCAGTACCCCGCCGGAGATTAAAGGCGCGACGGCGACAAATCAAAACAAGCCTGCAACGCTGGAAACGGGGTTTATCGTGCAAGTACCTCCTTTTATTAAAGTCGGTGACATTATCCGTGTCGATACACGCAGCGGGGAGTACGTAACGAGAGTGAAGGGTATGTGAATTAGTTGATTAGTGAATTAGAGGATTAGTATTGGGGTATCAGAGGATCAGGTTATCAGGTAGCAGGTTATCAGGGTATCCGGATATCAGGAAATCCGGCACGCTGATGAACGCAGATACATAATATAATGTTTGAAAAAATAAACAAAATTCTTGTAAAGGTTTTCGGCTCTCGTAACGAGCGGTTGATAAAGGTCTATTCGGTAATCGCTGAGCAGGCGGGCGAATTTGAGGAGGAAATAAAAAAGCTCGACGACGAGGCGCTGAAGGCCAAGACGGCTGAGTTCAAGGCCGCGCTAAAAGCCGGGGCCAGGCCGGAGGATATTTTGCCTGAAACTTTCGCGGTTGTTCGGGAAGCGGCAAGGCGCAATGTCGATATGCGGCATTTCGACGTGCAGCTTATCGGAGGCGATGTCCTGTACGAGGGCAAGATTGCTGAAATGGTAACCGGCGAGGGTAAAACGTTAGTGGCGACACTGGCGGCATACCTTGTTCATCTGACCGGAAGAAAGATCCATATAGTTACGGTCAACGATTACCTGGCCAAGCGCGACGCAGAATGGATGGGGCCGATATATAAGGCGCTGGGACTGACGGTGGGTGCGATTCAAGCGGATATGGATACGTCCGGTGGCGAGCGGAAAGGTCAGTATGGCTGCGATATAACATACGGTACAAACAACGAGTTCGGCTTCGATTATCTTCGGGACAATATGAAGATATCACTTGAACAAATGGTCCAGGGTCCGCTGCAATATGCGATAATCGACGAGGTCGATTCGATTCTAATTGATGAGGCGAGGACGCCTCTGATTATATCGGGCCCGGCCTTTGATGATGTCAGCAGATATAAAAAAGCGGAGCAGGTGGCAGGGAAGCTGATTGCCTTGCAAAGCAGCTACGACCGCACGAAAAAACAAATTGATTCCGGCCAGCGAAGGCAAGCGGGCGCACAGGGCGAACTGGCGGAAGCAAAAAGAGATAAGGACAACGAGCGAATCAAGAAGGCCCAGAGGGCAATCGAGGAAAGTGAGGCGGAGCTTGAGGGCGCACAAGCCCGGCTGACAGGCGCTACGCAATATTACGAAGTTGAATACGACAGGAAACAGGCACATCTTACGCACGAAGGAGTGGGGGCCGCACAGGAGATAGCGGGCGTTGGTTCATTCTTTACCGGCTCAAATATGGAATGGCCGCATCTTCTGGAACAGAGCCTGCGTGCCCACGTTACGTTCGAGAGGGAAAAAGACTACGTCGTTATAGACGGCAAGGTCGTTATCGTTGATGAATTTACGGGCCGATTGATGCACGGCCGGCAGTGGTCGGACGGGCTGCACCAGGCGGTCGAAGCAAAAGAAAATGTATCGGTAAAGGAAGAAACCCAAACACTTGCTACCATCACGCTGCAAAATTTCTTCAAACTCTATGAGCAGATAGCTGGAATGACGGGCACGGCGGCGACCGAGGCCGAGGAGTTTATGAATATCTACAAGCTTGACGTTGTTGTAATACCGACGGACAAGCCGTGCATCAGGGAGAACCGGGATGATGTAATCTATCAAACGATGCGTGAAAAGTTCGATGCGATAGTAGAAGAGATAAACGAGGTCAGCAGCTCCGGTCGGCCGGTGCTTGTGGGCACGGTAAGCATTGAGAAGAATGAGGCGCTGTCCAACGCTCTTAAAGTGCGATACGGGAAAGAGTATGAGCACGAGGTCCTCAACGCCAAGCACCATGAGCGCGAAGCTGCGATTGTTGCCAAAGCCGGCCAGCAGCACAGTAGCCGGGACGGCCAAATGCGAGGCAATATAACAATCGCAACAAATATGGCGGGGCGTGGCACGGATATTGTTTTAGGGCCCGGCGTAGCTGAAATCGGCGGCTTACATGTCCTTGGTACCGAGCGTCACGAGGCCAGAAGAATCGATAACCAGCTCCGTGGCCGGACAGGCAGACAGGGTGACGCGGGCTCGAGCCAGTTCTTTTTGAGTTTTGATGATGACTTGATGCGAGTTTTTGCGCCGGAGTGGACCGTCAAGGCGCTTTCGTGGATAGGGTGGGAGGAAGGCCAGCCCATCGTACACAAGAGGATAAGCAAGGGCATCGAGAAGGCACAAAAGAAGGTCGAAGAGCGAAACTTCGAGGTACGCAAGAGTCTGCTCGAATATGATGAGGTAATGGACTACCAGCGAAAGATTTTCTATTCGCGGAGGCGCAAAATCCTGGCTGGAAAAGGGCTCAAGAACATTATCGAAGAGATGATAGATGCCACTATCGCAAAAAATTGTGACACCATTCTTAACGAGAGCTACCCGCGCAAGTGCATTATCGAGTGGGCCAGAACCGCTTTCGGCGTTGATTTAAGGCCCTCGGACGTTGTCGGCGTTAAGGCGGAGGAAATTGAGAGATTAATAAAGCAGCAGGCAAAAGGTAATGCGGCTAACGATATATCGCTTTCTATGGGGGAATATTTAGAAGATTACGGAGACCCGCGAAGCTGGGACATTGCCGGTTTGTGCAAGTGGGCGATGAGCGCTTTTCGTGTTAGTTTGAGCCCTGCTAAAATCAAACATCAGGAGCCGGAAGAAATTGAAGAGCAGTTGATTTCAGCCGCTGCTGAGCAAATTGATAAAAAGGATTGTTCACAACTGATGGAATTTTTGGAGGCGGATTTTGGCGCCCGCACATTTGTCGAATGGGCGCGAGCGAAGTTCGATATAAAACTGGACCTGGAGCGATTGAAGAGCGCCAATTCCTCCCAAATCCGGCAGCAACTTGGCGAAGAAACCGCAGCCAAGTACAAACAAAGGGAGATTGAGTATCCAGTCGAATTTGCGATGAATATGGTTTATGGGCCGGAGGGTCTCAACGTGTATGCGTTCGAGGCGCTGGCGGACTGGGCGAACAGGAAATATAACGCCGGGCTTTCAGTTGAGCGGATAGCAAACATCAAACCCAGGGCCTTACATAAACAACTGGTCGAATTGAGTGAGAGCTTTAACAACGGCGAGCTGGACCGAGAGCTCGCTGAAAAGCAGGCTCAATTAAATACCGCCGAATTAGTGAGGTGGGCCAACGAAAGATTCGAGGGCTCTTTGAGTGAAGATGACCTCGCCGACGAGGCGGAGCGCAAAGAGAAACTGTCTGATGCGGCAAGAGAGTTTTTGCGGAAGGAGCTAAGCGACCTTGAAAAATATGTTTTGGTGCAGGTTTACGACGGTACCTGGAAGGACCATCTGTATTCGATGGACCATCTAAAAGACAGCATCTGGATGCGAGGGTGGGCTGAAAAAGACCCGAAGACCGAATACAAGCGCGAAGGCTATCGGATGTTCGAAGAGATGCTGGAAAACATCGAGGAGCGGGTTACGGATATTATCTTCAAGGTCCGTCTGGAGGCGGGCGCCAGGGCGCAAAGTATCTGGAATGTAAGCCAAACGGCGCATGACGAGGTTGGTCAGTTCGCGATGGCTGAGCAACAGCGGGCCGCCGCCCAGGCGCCGCAGGGTGAGCGGAAAGTAAAACAGATTCGTCTGGAACATCCCAAGGTCGGGCGCAACGAGCCCTGTCCCTGCGGCAGCGGGAAAAAATACAAGAAATGCTGCGGGAAAAACTTATAAGAGCAGAAGCGCATAAGAACACAAGTCCGTTGGGGGCTATTTTCTCAGGGAAGTGTGGTCAGCTTTGCAGGAGGTTTGGTTATGGCAGAAGAGCGAAACATTTGCCGTCGTCGGTTTCTAAAGAGTGCGGTGACGGCCGCGGGCGCTATAACGTTTCCGTATGTTGTCCGGTCGTCGGCGCTGGGGAGAGCGGGCAGTGTGGCTGCCAGCAGCCGGATTGTGATGGGCTGCATCGGGTTGGGAATTCAGGGCACGGGTAATATGCGGGCGTTCTTGAGTCAGACGGATGTGCGCGTGGTGGCGGTCTGTGACGTCTCCGAAAGTCAGCGTCAGGAAGCTAAGAATATCGTTGACCGATATTATGGGGACAAGGGTTGTGCAGCTTACAATGACTTTAGGGAACTGTGCGCGCGCGAGGATATTGATGCGGTTTCGATTGCTGCTCCCGACCACTGGCATGTGCTGATTGGCGTTGAGGCAGCGCGAAACGGCAAGCACATGTACTATGAAAAACCCATCGGCTCCAGTTTCCGCGCCGGGCAGGTGCTTCGAGACGTGATTCATCGCTATGGGGTGGTGTTTCAGTTCGGGACGCAGCAGCGTTCGAGCAGAGATTTTCGCTTTGCATGTGAGCTGGTTCGCAACGGTAGGATTGGTGAGCTTCATACGATCTTAGTGGGCGTGCCCGGCAGTGTGTTTTATCCGAACCAGCCGAGTGAGCGTGTTCCGGAGGGTTTCGATCACGATATGTGGCTTGGTCCTGCTCGCTGGGCACCATACAGTTTCGAGCGTTGTCGGCCTTACACCTCGCGGCCGAATAAGCCCTGGACGGATAACTACAGCACGTGGTATCACATCTCAGACTATTGCATAGGGTTCATAGGTAACTGGGGTATTCACCACGTGGATATTGCTCAATGGGGACACGGAAGCGAGCACACCGGGCCGGTCGAGATTGAAGGGGCCGGGGAATTTCCGAAAGATGGAATCGCGGACTGTGCAACGAGCTGGCAGGTCGAAAACAAATTCGAGGATGGGGTCACTATGATCCATATGGACAATTCCAGCAGTGCCAAACACCCGCAGCAGGTTCCGGGTTTCAGCCAGGGTATTCTTTTCAAAGGCACGGAGGGTTGGGTGTTTGTTAATCGCGGCAAGCTGGATGCGCATCCAAAGTCGTTACTGCGTTCGGAGCCGGGCGCGAACGAGATTTGTTTGCCCGAGAGCAACAGTCATCATCGCAATTTTCTCGACGCAATTCGAACAAGGAAAACAACCGTGTGCCCGATCGACGTGGCGGTGCGCTCCAACACAATCTGCCAACTGGACGATATTGCAATCAGACTGAACCGTAAATTGCGGTGGAATCCTGACAAGGAAGAATTCATCAACGACAAGGAAGCGAATCGGTTGTTGAAACGGTCGCTGCGGAGCCCGTGGTATTTGTGACAAGCACAGCGTTGGCTGGACGAGTGTACCACATAAAAGTCCCTGTAATTGCGAAAGGAAGTGGGAAATATGAAATATGTCGTTGGAGCATGTGTGGTTCTTGTGGGGCTGAGTCTTTGTTTTGACGCAATGGCAGTTGCTTCGGAGAAATCTTCTCCGGGAGCACAGTCGAACTCGCGAGGTAGCCAGACAGGGAAGAATCGACTCCGGGTCGGTTGGGCCAGTGTTGATATTACGCCGGACAAGCCTGTTGCCTTAGTTGGTCAATTGCATAAGCGAATCTCTAAACGTGTTCGTGATCCCTTGACGGCGACGGCGCTGGCTCTTGAAACGAGAGGAGACAATGGGCAGCGCGAGCAAGCGATAATGGTATCGTGCGATGTTGTCTATACCAGAAAAGCCATCCAGGAGAAGCTAAGGCAAATTGTCAGACCGAAACTGCCTGATTTTGACGTTGAGAAGTTGTTCTTGAACGCCACGCACACGCATACTGCACCAGGCTTTATGGATGGGGCTTTCAAGGGGCTGTATGACGTCAGCAAAGACGAGGGTGTTATGAAGGCGTCTGAATATGCACAGTTCTTTCTGGAGCGTGTGGCGAAGGCAGTGGTGGAGAGTTGGCAGAATCGCAAGCCGGGCGGGATGAGCTGGGGGCTGGGCCATGCGGTAGTCGGGCTGAACCGCAGGGCGCATTATTTCGACGGTTCGACGGCGATGTACGGCCAAACGAACCGCGAAGATTTTTCCAATATCGAGGGCTACGAAGATCACGGAGTGGAAATGATTTTCTTCTGGGACGGGGGCGAGAAGCTGACTGGAATCGTTATCAATGTGGCCTGTACGTCTCAGGAAACCGAGAACCTGAGCGAAATCTCTGCCGATTTCTGGCATGATGTGAGGGTTGAGATTGGCAAGAGGCTCTTGAAGGAGATTTTCATTTTTCCGCAATGCGCGGCGGCTGGAGACTTGTCGCCGCATTTGCTTTTTCGCAGCCGTGCGGAAGAAGTTATGAGGCGAAGAAGAGGCCTTTCGCGTCGTGAGGAAATAGCGCGGCGTATTGCCGACGCGGTGGAAGATGTCTTGCCACTGGCAAAGAAGGAAATCGAAGGCAGTGTAGTTTTCAAGCACACAGTGGCAAGGGTCAATATTCCCAAGGTGGAAGCTGCGGTTTTGCCTTTTTATGAGACGGACACGGTTGCGCCGATTGAGTTCCATGTGATACGTCTGGGGGATGTTGGTCTGGCGACGAATCCATTCGAGCTTTATCTTGATTATGGCATTCGGATGAAGGCGAGAAGTCCCGCAGTTCTGACTCTTGTGGTTCAAATATCCTGTCAGCACTGCGGGTATCTTCCCACGGAAAGAGCTGTCAAAGGAGGTGGATACAGTGCGGACAAATATGTCGTCGGACCTGAAGGAGGACAGGTGCTTGTGAATGAGACGGTAAGGCGACTCAAAGCCTTGTGGGATTAGAAAAAGAAAACATCGAGCAACATCCAGCCACCCGATGTTTTCCGGAGGGGAGAAAAACTTTTTTTACCTGCTTTTTTGTTATCGGCAATAGGACAAATGCGACTTTAGCCCCGTTAGAAATTTTCGCTTTTTGCCGGATATTCTTACCCTCCCTGGGATTTCTGACGGGGTTAGCCGAAAAAACGCAGTTTGTTCTGTCCTCATAAAGCTTTACGTTATCGGACGGTAAAGGTTCTGTATTTTCCCCCGGATTAGAGATTTTGTTATAAGCTGTTCTAATAAAGACTCATCGGCTCGTGGCAGCGGCTGTGTCGGCGATAAATCGTAATTCCTTTACAGCCAAGCTGATAAGCCAATTTGTAGGCCTTATCGACGGCGGCGACGGAGGCCTTTTCGCTGAAATTTATGGTCTTGCTGACTGCTGCGTCACAGTGCTCCTGAAAGGCCGCCTGCATTCTGATGTGCCATTCCGGCTTGATGTCGTATGCGCATCTGAAGATTTTCCGTATGCCGGCGGGAATCCGGCGGATTTTTTGGATACTGCCGGTTTCGGCAATCTGTTTTTCCAGCTCTTTGCTGTAAAAGCCGGCTTTTTGGGCTATTTGCTTGAAAATCGGGTTTATTTGCAGCATTTTTGAGCCGTTTAGTACCCGGCGGACGAAGACGGGCGAATAGATGGGTTCAATTCCGGAAGAACAGTTCGCAATTATGCTTATCGTGCCGGTCGGCGCTGCGCAGGTAATAGAAGCGTTGCGGACCTTTTGGTTTCTTTCGGTTCGCCAGATGCTGTCATTCCAGTTTGGAAAAGGGCCTCGCGAATTGGCAAGGTCGGTGCCGGCCTGGCGTGCTTTTTTGTTAATAAACTCCATAAGGGCCGACCCAAATTCGACGCCCTGCTGCGAATCGTAGGGTATCTTGAGCAGAAACAGGCAGTCTGCAAAGCCCATAACGCCGAGGCCGATTTTTCGATTTCCCTGAGCGAGCCGGACGGTGTCCCTGACCGGGTAATTGCAGACGTCTATAATATTGTCGAGAAATCGGACGGCCAATTTAACGGTCCTGGCCAGTGCGGGCCAATCGATATCGGCTTTGCCATCGGTGAATGTTACGAATTTTGTAAGATTGATACTGCCGAGCGTGCAGGCCTCGAAGGGAAGCAAAGGCTGCTCGCCGCAGGGATTGGTTGCTTCTATTCGGCCCAGCGAAGGAGTCGGATTGTCACGATTGATTCGGTCGATAAAGACTACGCCGGGCTCTCCGCTGTTTGCGGCACACTTGATGATGGTTTCCCAGATGTCGCTGACGGTGTAGAATTTGCCTGCCTGTACGGAGGTCAGCACCTGTTTGGCGGTTAGTTTATGCAAATCGTTTATTGTGTAGCTTGCAATATTAATTCGCCGGGGCAATAAATACCTCTGCTGCGTGCGGGGATTTTTGACAATGTTCAAAGACTTGCCCGCTGTAGTCAGGGTCTCCATCCAGTCGTCGGTGATTTTGACGGAGATATTGAAGTTGGTGAAGGCCTTTAAGTTCTGTTTGGCGTGCAGAAATTTTAAGATGTCGGGGTGCTCGACGCTCATCATACCCATATTTGCCCCGCGGCGAAAAGCGCCCTGCTGAATTGCATCGGTGGTCTCGGAAAAGACTCGCCAAAAACTTATCGGCCCTGAAGTTGTTCCGCCGCTTGATGCGACGCGGTCTCCTGTCGGTCTTAATTTGTCGAAGGAGAAACCGGTGCCGCCTCCGGCCTTTTGAATGAGGGCGGTTTGCTTAATCGCCTCGAATATCGCTTCTATACTGTCTTCAATCGGCAGGACAAAGCAGGCGCTGAGCATTCCGCCGGCCCGATTGGCGTTCATAAGGGCGGGGGAGTTGGGCAGGAATTTGAGCGAGGCGAGAAGGTCGTAAAATTTTCTGTGCCAGATTTTGACTTCGCTGTGTGTGGCTCCGTATTTGGCTTCGGCCTCGGCTATCAGGGACGCCACCCTGCTGAAGAGCTGGGCCGGCGTTTCGATGCACTTGCCCTGGCGGTCTTTGATTAGGTACCTGCTTTGCAGAACGGTCAAAGCATTTTTGCTGAGCGCGGGAGCCGCTCCGGGCGGCGGTATTATATTGAACTCGGTCATTTTTTCGTATCTCGTATCCCTTATTTTTTTCTTAGCCATCTGAACCGAAAGACGTCACGAATCCTTTCGGTAAACCGGATTCCCAAACGCTGTGTGCTGGTCTTGAACTCGGCGCGTTGCAGGTCAGCAGTTGTGGGTTTGGGCGGCGATTTGCCGAATATCGACAATAATCCCCCCGTGAGCAAGCTAAGAAATGAATTTATTTTATAGCGAACCGCCATTTTCATAGCTCATAACTTGTATCTTTTATAAATCCGAATATCGAATTCGTCAGGGCCGGACCTGGACGGCATCGAAATCCGAAACAAATTCGAAATTCTAATGTCCAAATGTTCAAAACAGTCATTGCGAGGAGCGAAGCGCTGAAAGTCCGGCCCCTGGACGGAACGAAGCAATCTCGACCATTCGTAAGCCAGAGATTGCCACGCCCTCACTTCGTTCGGGCTCGCAATGACATTTTTGGTCATTTGTATTTGCTTCGTATCCCCGTTTTCACGGGGACGAGCTTACCTCTGCGAAAGCAGGGGTGCTTCGTATTTTGGATTTCGTGCTTAGATTCACCAAATACCGTTCACTACTCATTAACAACTATAAATTACCTTTGCACTGCCATTTTTAAGCCGGCTAATAGTTCTTGGCCGGTGCGGCTTATTAGTTCGGATTTGTCGAATAATTGATGCCTTTTTAGAATCTCCGGGTCGTAATCGTAATATCTCTGCACCGCCTCGATGCCGGCTTCTGCGGCGCCGCTGGTTTTGTACCGGCCTTCTAAAAGCCAGGAGCTTACCTCGTCATCGTACTCGGCGGGATAAATAAGTGCCACGACAAATTTATCATCGCTGTATTTAGCCAGATGTACCTTAGCGCGGCAGGGCGGAGAAGAGGTGACGGCTAAATTAACGAGCTGCTTGAAATCCCGGCTGGTGGTTTCGAGCCGGCTCGAATAAAAGAACATCCCGGCCTCAAGCTGGAAAGTTTCCGCCCGGACGCCTTTCAGCTCGAGTTTGCCGTCGGGGTAGGCCTTGTGTATCTTATAGACCTTGCCGTCCTTGTATTTTTCGCTTTCGAGAAGCTCAGCCACTTCTTCAGCGGTAAAGCCGACGCCTGCGTGGTTGCCGAAGTCGAAGATATACAGGCCGACATATTTTTCAGGTTTTTCAAGTTTCGGCAGTTTCATAGTTCTTTTATTATAACCACGGATTACGCGGATTGCACGGATTTTTTTAGACGCGGATTTCGCAGATTACACAGGGAAATATAGCCACGAATTAACACGAATTTTTTTTAGACAGTCCTTGGGACTCCTTACGGAGGATAACAGGATTAGGCGGGATTTGTTTTAGCCGGGCGGAGCCATCCCCAAGCTGCGCTTGAGGCTGCCACCCGGCCGCCGAGAGACTGGATTCCCGCTTTCGCGGGAATGACTTTTCAATTTACTATTTACAATTGACTATTGACTATTAGGATGAAGATTCTTCGCTTCGCTCGCAATGACTAAAGCTGTTTAACTTTTAACTTCGCAATCTTTCTTTTGCCGACACGAACAATCATCCCCGTTTGAGGGGTTATGGATGTTTGAGGGTCGGTGATTTTATCTCCATTTATGCTTACTCCCAGTTGTTTTATCATTCGTTTTGCTTCGCTGCTACTTGATACAAGTGCGGTCTGCAATAGAACTCTCGCAGCAGTGCTCGGTGCCGAAGTGATTTCAACCTCCGGTATATCGTCGGGGAGTTGTTTCTGTGCGAATACTTTTTCGAATTCGGCGGCGGCGGCCTGGGCGGTCGCTTGATTGTAAAACTGGGTCACAATTGTTTTGCCGAGGAGGACTTTCGCCTCTTTCGGATGTGTTTTATCAGGGTTGACGAGTTCGGCTATTTTCCCAACCGGCAGGTCGATTAAGAGTGTAAAATAATTTTCCATCATATCGTCGGAGATGCTCATAACCTTGCCGAACATATCGTTCGGCTCGTCGGTTACGCCGATGTAATTTCCTTTTGATTTACTCATTTTCTCTTTGCCGTCCAGGCCGACAAGGATGGGCGTAGTAATTACGACCTGCGGCGGCTGACCGTATGCCCGCTGGATATCCCGGCCGATGAGGTTGTTGAAAGTCTGGTCAGTGCCGCCCAATTCGACGTCACTTTTTACTATAACCGAATCATAACCCTGCATCAGCGGGTACAGGAATTCGTGCATAAAAATATCTTCGTCGGTGCGGAGGCGCTTTTTGAAGCTGTCTCGCTGAAGCATTTGAGCGACTGTTTTTTTGGCCGCCAGTTGAATTATTTCGATGGCGGTCAGCTTTTCAAGCCATTCGCTGTTGTACCTGATTTCAAGTTTGTTTTTTGAGGTGTCGAGGATTTTTCCTGCCTGCTCAAAATATGTTTTTGCGTTTTGTTCGATTTGCTGGGGGGAGAGCATAGGGCGGGTTGTGTCCTGGCCGGCAGGGTCGCCGATTCGTGCGGTGTAGTCGCCTATGATGAGGACCGCCTTGTGGCCGAGGTCCTGGAATTGGCGCATCTTTCGCAATACGACGGTATGGCCGAGATGTATATCGGCGCTGGTCGGGTCGAGGCCGAGCTTGATTCGGAGCTGTCTGGGCGTTTTGGCGGCCTCGGTTAGTTTTTGAGCGAGTTCGGGCTCGGTAAAGATTTCCACTGTGCCGCGCTTAAGAAGTTTCATCTGTTCTGTGATTTTTTCAGCCATAGGTTTTTTCTGCAAATTCAGGATTTCTAAAAAACAGGATTATAAAGGATAGGCAGAAAATTGGCAAGCACCGGTTTGGCAGCTAAAAGACGCGGTAGTGGTTTGGCAGCGATTTGCACCTACTGTTTGCTCTGTGCGTGTTTGCCTGCGACGCCGCCGGAGACGATAAATGTCATCGCCTCGGAGCTTTCAATATCCAAGGGCTTAACGGCCTCTCTGGGAAAGAGCAGGACATTGCCTGCGAAGTTGTACGACTGCGGAAGATAAACGGCGACATGGTCCTTTAGCCCGAGATTCTCGAGGTTTTCTCTTGTCATAAAGCCGACCACCTTTGCGTCACAGCCCGGTCCGAGCGTTACCAGTACGGGCTTGTCGAATTTTTTCTTTTCGCCGGCAAAGGCCTCCACGAGGTCCCTAATGGCACCGTAGAGCATCTTGACTAAGGGAACTTTATTTAAGATCTTATCCAGGAGGCCAAAGAGCTTTTTGCCCACGAAATTCGATGCGAACAAGCCGATGAGAAATATTCCGCCAATCGTAACTATGAACCCCATACCAGGAAAAGTTATTGGAAACAGTTTGCTAAAGAGTTTGTCCAGACTGGTAAAAACGTAAACGAGTATAAAAATCGTAAGCCCAACGGGAACGAAAACCAGAAGACCTCTCAGGAAATATTTCAAAAATCTTTTCATTTCAAGACTCCAAAAAGAACTCTTGGCCGGACCAATAACGGCACATTCCTCGGCGGCCCCGCCAGATTGAGAATGTTGCGAACAGCCATAATTATCTCCCTTCCTTCTCGCTGACTTTGGTTTCGGCGCTATTCTTTTTCACGAATGCAATCACCGCCAATATATACAGGATAAT
>Ga0114919_10001447_pt1 | contig 19034 bp, 17 predicted proteins | sample BlataG_FD_88682 | JGI IMG/M metagenome (GOLD analysis project Ga0114919, IMG submission 88682) | Deep subsurface microbial communities from Black Sea to uncover new lineages of life (NeLLi) - Black_00105 metaG | ecosystem: Environmental > Aquatic > Marine > Oceanic > Sediment | place: Atlantic... | reverse complement strand
TGCCCGTTCGACCCCTACGCCGCCATGCTGGCCGTCCCCGAGGGAGTGGGTGCATGACCCAGGCGCCTGAGACCGGCACACCCACGGCGCCCGGGGCCGCCGACGTCGAGTTGGTCACCCTCACCATCGACGACACCATCCTGTCGGTTCCCAAGGGCACCTTGGTGATTCGTGCCGCCGAGTTGATCGGCGTGCAGATCCCCCGGTTCTGCGATCATCCGCTGCTGGACCCGGTCGGGGCTTGCCGGCAGTGCCTGGTCGAGGTCGAGGGTCAACGCAAGCCGCTGGCCAGCTGCACCACCACCGTCGCCGAGGGAATGGTCGTGCGCACCCAGTGCACCTCGGCGGTCGCCGACGCCGCCCAGCACGGGGTGATGGAACTGCTGCTGATCAACCACCCGCTGGACTGCCCGGTCTGCGACAAGGGCGGCGAGTGTCCGCTGCAAAACCAGGCCATGTCATCCGGACGCACCGAGACGCGGTTCATCGACATAAAACGCACCTTCCCGAAACCGATCAACCTCTCGGCTCAAGTGCTGCTGGACCGGGAACGCTGCGTGCTGTGCGCCCGCTGCACACGGTTCTCCAACCAGATCGCCGGCGATCCGTTCATCGAACTTCTGGAACGGGGGGCGCTGCAGCAGGTGGGCATCGCCGCCGGCGAACCATTCGACTCCTACTTCAGCGGCAACACGGTGCAGATCTGCCCGGTGGGTGCACTCACCGGCGCGGCTTACCGGTTCCGGGCCCGGCCCTTCGATCTGGTCTCCTCCCCCAGTGTCTGCGAGCACTGCGCATCGGGGTGCGCCCAGCGCACCGACCATCGCCGCGGAGTGGTCCTGCGCCGACTGGCCGGCGACGACCCGGCGGGGAATGAGAAGTGGAACTGCGACAAGGGCCGGTGGGCCTTCACCTACACCCGTCTCGGTGACCGCATCACCACCCCGATGGTCCGCGACGACGACGGTGACCTGCGCACAGCGTCCTGGCCAGAAGCCATCGGACGAGCGGCTGCCGCTCTGGCCGGCACCCGCACCGGCGTCCTCGTCGGCGGCCGGGTCACCGCCGAAGATGCTTACGCCTACTCCAAGTTCACCCGGATCGCGCTGGGCACCAACGACATCGACTTCCGCGCCCGCCCGCACTCGGCCGAGGAAGCTGACTTCCTCGCGGCCCGCGTCGCCGGACACGTTGACGTCACCTACCGGGATCTGGAAAGCGCGCCGGTGGTGGTTTTGGCCGGGTTCGAGCCCGAGGACGAATCACCGATCGTCTTCCTGCGGTTGCGAAAGGCCGTTCGCCAGCGCGGCCTGCCGGTGCTTACCATCGCACCGTTCGCCTCCCGCGGGTCGGTCAAACTCGGTGCACGGTTGATTTCCACCGTCCCCGGCGGTGAGGCCGCCGCGCTGTCGAACCTGACCGGCGACGAACTACTGACTCGGGCCGGGGCGATCATCCTGCTCGGCGAACGACTGGCCACCAGTCCGGGCGCACTGTCGGCAGCGGCCCGTCTCGCGGATGCCACCGGCGCCCGGTTGGCGTGGATCCCGCGCCGCGCAGGAGAACGTGGCGCACTCGATGCGGGCTGCCTGCCGAATCTGCTGCCCGGTGGCCGCATGGTCACCGATCCGGTTGCGCGCCAACAAATCAGCGACCTCTGGAGCATCGACGAACTCCCGGTTCACCCCGGGCGCGACGCCTCCGCCGTGTTGGCGGCCACCGCCGCCGGCGAGATCGACACCCTGTTGATCGGCGGCGTCGAACCCACCGATCTCACCGACCCGCACGCCGCCCTGGCCGCCATCGAGGCCGCCGGATTCGTCATCAGCCTGGAGATGCGGGAATCGGCGGTGACCGCCCTGGCCGACGTCGTGTTCCCGGTGGCACCCGTCGCCGAGAAGGGCGGGTCCTTCACCGACTGGCAGGGCCGCGGGCGGCCCTTCGACGCCGCGCTGCCCTCCAACGCGGCATCCGACCTTCGGGTTCTGCAGACCCTGGCCGACGAACTCGGGGTCGATCTCGGATTCCGCGATACCGCTCGGGCGGCGGAAGAACTGTCGCGACTGAGCCACTGGGACGGCGACCGAGGCGCCTCCCCGAGCGCCGGACCGACCCCGGCGTCGGCCTCAGGGCCCGGTGAAGCGGTACTTGCCGGCTGGCGGATGTTGTTGGACGCCGGCCGGTTACAGGACGGTGAGCCGCACCTGGCCGGAACCGCCCGACCGGCGGTGGCACGGCTCTCGGCGGCAACCGCGGCCGGCCTCGGCGCCGCCGACGGTGAGCCCGTGACGGTGTCCACCGGCCAGGGATCAACTACCCTGCCACTTGAGATCACCGAGATGGCCGACGGCGTCGTCTGGCTGCCGTTGAACTCCCCCGGCAGCGCGGTGCACCGCCAACTCGGTGTCACCACCGGCACCGTGGTCCACATCAGCGCGGGGGATGCACGGTGATGTCGATGTCGGCGACTTATCCGGACCCGGCGATCTTCGGCCACGACCCGTGGTGGCTGATGGTCGTCAAGGCCGTCGCGGTGTTCGCCTTCCTGCTACTGACCGTTCTGGTGGCGATCCTGGTCGAACGCAAACTGCTGGGTCGGATGTAAATGCGATATGGCCCGAACCGGGTGGGGCCCTTCGGATTGCTCCAATCACTGGTCGACGGCGTCAAACTCGCGCTCAAGGAAGGCCTGACCCCGGCCGGTGTGGACAAACCCATCTACCTGCTGGCGCCGATCATCGCGGTGATTCCGGCGGTAGTGGCCTTCGCCGTGATCCCGCTGGGGCCGGTGGTATCGGTGTTCGGTCACAACACCCCGCTGCAGTTGACCGACCTGCCCGTGGCGGTGCTCTACGTGCTGGCCGTTACCTCGATCGGGGTGTATGGGATCGTGCTGGCCGGCTGGTCCTCCGGTTCGGCCTATCCGCTGTTGGGTGGCCTGCGATCCAGCGCCCAGGTGATCTCCTACGAGATCGCCATGGCACTGTGTTTCGCCGCGGTGTTCATCTACGCCGGAACCATGTCCACCTCGGGCATCGTCGACGCCCAGACCAGCACCTGGTACGTGTTTCTCCTACTGCCGTCGTTCGTGGTCTATCTCGTTGCCATGGTAGGTGAGACCAACCGCGCCCCGTTCGACCTCCCCGAGGCCGAGGGCGAACTCGTCGGCGGCTTCCACACCGAGTACTCGTCGTTGAAGTTCGCCATGTTCATGCTCGCCGAGTACGTCAACATGGTGACGGTCTCGGCGCTGGCCAGCACCCTGTTCCTCGGCGGCTGGCGCGCGCCGTGGCCGATCAGCATGATCGACGCCGCCAACACGGGGTGGTGGCCACTGCTGTGGTTCACCGCCAAGGTGTGGGCTTTCCTGTTCGCGTTCATGTGGCTGCGTGCCACGCTGCCCCGCCTGCGCTACGACCAGTTCATGGCGATCGGCTGGAAGTTGTTGATCCCGGTTTCCCTGGTGTGGATCCTCACCGTGGCGGCCATGCACAATTTCGGCATCGACGGCGTCGGACCCAACCTGATCGCCGCCGCGGTCCTGCTCACCGTGGTGGTGAGCCTGCTGAAATTGCGCGCCAAGCGGACGCGACGCGACATTCCGCCACCACCGCCGCCGGCCGAGGGATCCTTCCCGGTGCCGCCGATGCCCACCAAGGAGGCCGCCCGTGCCTAGATCCCTACCGAAGTTCCTCGAAGCTGTCGCCGGCTTCGGCGTCACCTTCGGCTCGATGTTCAAGAAGCCCATCACCGAGCAGTACCCCGAAGAGCCAGGTCCGGTCGCGCCGCGCTACCACGGCCGCCATCAACTCAACCGCTATCCCGACGGGCTGGAAAAGTGCATCGGCTGCGAGCTGTGCGCCTGGGCCTGTCCGGCCGACGCCATCTACGTCGAGGGCGCCGACAACACCGCCGACGAGCGCTTCTCCCCCGGCGAACGCTACGGCCGGGTCTACCAGATCAACTATCTGCGCTGCATCGGCTGCGGATTGTGCCTCGAGGCCTGCCCCACCCGGGCGCTGACGATGACCAACGTCTACGAGATGGCCGACGACAACCGCCAGGATTTGATCCTGGGCAAGGACAAATTGCTCGGCCCGCTGCAACCGGGGATGACGCCGGCACCGCACCCGATGGCTCCGGGCGCCAGCGACGAGGATTACTACCTCGGCCGCATCACCGGCACTGACGCCGAGGCGCCCCGGTGAACGTGGGCGTCTCACTGCTGGCCGCCGAGACGCTGACCCGCACCTCCACGGCCGAGGCGGTCACGTTCTGGATCCTGGGAACTATCGCGGTGGCCGGCGCGATCGGGGTGGTCGTCGCGCCCAAGGCCGTGTATTCCGCCATCTTCCTGGCCACGACGATGATCTCGCTCGCGGTCCTGTACGTGGCCCAGGATGCGGTGTTCCTGGGCGTGGTCCAGGTGGTGGTCTACACCGGCGCGGTCATGATGCTGTTCCTGTTCGTGCTGATGCTCATCGGTGTGGATTCAGCCCAGTCGCTGGTGGAAACGATACGAGGACAACGGCTTGCGGCGGTCGCCGCCGGTCTGGGGTTCGGGGTGCTGCTGATCGCCGGCGTTGGAACCCTGTCGACGTCGGGCTTCGTCGGTCTCACCGAGGCAAACGCGAACGGCAACGTCGAGGGCATCGCCGATCAGATCTTCACCCGTAATTTGTGGGTATTCGAGTTGACTAGCGCGCTGTTGATCACCGCCGCACTGGGGGCGATGGTGCTGGCCCACCGGGAACGTTTCCAGCCTCGAAAGACCCAACGGGAGTTGGCCGTCGAGCGTTTCCGCGGCGATGGTGGCCGGGCCACCCCACTACCGAATCCGGGTGTGTACGCGCGGCACAACGCCGCCGACACCCTGGCCCGGCTACCCGATGGTTCCGATGAGGAATCGTCGGTCAGCGCCACCATCCGGGGCCGGACGGCACCGGCGGCAGAGGTCGACCCGCCCCGATGAACCCGGATAACTACCTCTATCTTTTCGCGCTGCTGTTTACCATCGGCGCCACCGGAGTCCTGCTGCGGCGCAACGCGATCGTGATGTTCATGTGCGTGGAGTTGATGCTCAATGCCGGCAACCTCGCGTTCGTCACCTTCGCCCGGATGCACGGCACCCTCGACGGGCAGGCGGTCGCCTTCTTCACCATGGTGGTCGCGGCGTGCGAGGTTGTCGTCGGACTCGCCATCATCCTGACGATCTTCCGTACCCGCCGCAACGCGAACGTGGACGAGTCCAGTCTGCTGCGGAACTGACAGGGACGGCACCGACATGACCGCGTTGCTCTGGCTCACCTTTGCGCTGCCCCTGGCAGGTTCGGTGATCCTGCTTGTCGGTGGGCGAGCCACCGACGCGTGGGGACATCTACTCGGTTGCGCGACGGTGATCGGCTCGTTCGTCTGCGGCGTCGCCCTGTTCTCCCACCTGCTCGGCCTCCCGGCCGAAGACCGAGTGGTGCGCGAGGTGCTGTTCTCCTGGGTGCCGGTGGGTGCGTTGCAGGTGAACTTCGGTCTGGCGGTCGACGCCCTGTCGATCTGCTTCGTGCTGCTGATCACCGGCGTGGGTGCGTTGATCCACATCTACTCGATCGGGTATATGGCGCACGATCCGGAGCGCCGCCGTTTCTTCGCCTACCTCAACCTTTTCGTCGCCGCGATGCTGGTGCTGGTGCTGGCCGACAACTTCCTGGGCCTGTATCTGGGATGGGAGGGCGTCGGCCTGGCGTCCTATCTGCTGATCGGGTTCTGGTCCTACAAACCCAGCGCGGGCGCGGCAGCCAAGAAGGCCTTCGTGGTCAACCGCGTCGGCGATGTGGGTCTGGCGATCGCGCTGATGGTGATGTTCGCGGTGGTGGGGTCCGTGGACTTCGACACGGTGTTCGCCGCCGCCCCGCAGATGAGCGAAGCCACCCTCAACATTCTCGGCCTGCTACTGCTGTTGGGGGCCTGCGCCAAGAGCGCCCAGGTGCCGTTGCAGTCCTGGTTGGGCGACGCCATGGAGGGCCCCACCCCGGTCTCAGCCCTTATCCATGCCGCCACCATGGTCACCGCCGGGGTGTACCTGATCGTGCGATCGGGCCCGGTGTTCAACCTCGCGCCGGGTGCCCAGACCGCGGTGGTGATCGTAGGTGCGGTGACACTGTTATTCGGCGCGATCATCGGCTGCGCCAAGGACGACATCAAGAAGGCCCTGGCCGCCTCAACCATGAGCCAGATCGGCTACATGGTGCTCGCCGCGGGCCTGGGCCCGGCCGGGTACGCGGTGGCCATCCTGCACCTGCTCACCCACGGATTCTTCAAGGCCGGGCTGTTCCTCGGCGCCGGTTCAGTGATGCACGCGTGCAACGACGAGACCGACATCCGCCGCTTCGGCGGTCTGCGGAAACTGCTGCCGGTCACCTTCGTCACCTTCGGCCTGGGCTACCTCGCCATCATCGGGGTACCACCGTTCTCCGGCTTCTTCTCCAAGGACGCCATCATCGAAACGGCGCTCAACGCAGGCGGTCTCAAGGGCGTGCTACTGGGCGGCGTCACCCTGCTCGGGGCGGCGATCACCGCCTTCTACATGACCCGGGTGATGCTGCTGACCTTCTTCGGTGCGCCCCGCTGGGAGGCCCCCCCGGGGGCAAGCGAAGCCTCGGGGGAAAGAACGGTAACGCACCCCCACGAGTCTCCGGCGGCAATGACCGTGCCGATGATGGTGCTCGCCCTGGGGTCCGTCGGCGCCGGCGCAGCGCTGTCAATGGGCCACCGACTTACCGACTGGCTGGAACCCGTCGTCGGAAGCCACGAGGCCGAGCACGTGATTCCGGTGTGGGCCGTGACCACCGCCGCGTTGAGCGCGATCGCCATCGGAGTGGCGATCGCCTACCGCCAGTACGCGATGCGCCCGGTGACCCGCGACGCACCCGAGGACGTGTCTGCGCTGACCGTGGCCGCCCGGCGTGACCTTTACGGCGATGCGTTCAATGAGGCGGCCTTCATGCGGAGCGGCCAGCAGGTGACCCGGGCACTGGTCGCGGTCGACGACAGGGCCATCGAGGGCAGTGTCGGCGGACTGGCGGCGGCGGTCGGGCGGACCTCCGACGGGTTGGGTCTCCTGCAGACCGGTTTTGCGCGCACCTACGCGCTGACGATGCTGGCCGGTACCGCTCTGGTCGGCGGGTTGGTCCTGATCACGGCGTTGTGGAGGTGATTCCGGTGACGGTCCCGTGGTTGACGATTCTGTGGGCACTTCCAATTCTCGGCGCGGTCGTCATCCTCGCGCTTCCGGCCGCGCAACGGCAGTTCGCCAAGTACGCCGCGCTGGCGGTGTCGCTGTCGGTCCTGGCCGTGGCCGTGGTGCTCGCGGTGGGCTTCGACCCGGCCGGTGAGCGCTATCAGTTCGTCGAAAGCCGAACCTGGATCGAATACTTCGGCGCGGGATACACCCTCGGCGTGGACGGCATCGCACTGGCCCTGGTGGTGCTCACCGCCGTCCTGATGCCCCTGCTGCTTCTCGCGGGTTGGAACGACATCGACGGCCGGACCGGTGTGTCTGGCCGCGCCACCCAGGGTTATGTCGCGATGATGCTCGCCGCCGAGGGCATGGTGCTGATGTCGCTGATCGCCCTCGACATCCTGCTGTTCTACGTCTTCTTCGAGGCGATGCTGATCCCGATGTATTTCCTCATCGGCGGATTCGGCGCCCGGGGCCCCGCCGCGGGGAAGGCGGCGGTGAAATTCCTGCTCTACAACCTCTTCGGTGGACTGATCATACTGGCCGCGTTGATCGGGTTGTACGCCGCGACGGCCGGGTCCTCGGCGTTCGCCAGTGGGACCTTCGATTTCCGGATGATCTCCGAGGCCGTCTCGTCGGGGCAATTCGTCCTCTCGCCGGCGTTGGCCAACGCCTTGTTCGGCGGCTTCATGTTCGCCTTCGCGGTCAAAGCTCCACTGTGGCCCCTCCACCGCTGGCTGCCCGACGCGGCCGTGCAGGCCACCCCGGCCTCCGCTGTCATGATGATGGCGGTCATGGACAAGGTCGGCACCTTCGGCATGCTGCGCTACTGCCTGCCGCTGTTCCCCGACGCGGCAACGACATTCCGGCCCGCGATCATCACGCTCGCGGTCATCGGCATCATCTACGGAGCGGTTGTGGCAATCGGGCAGACCGATGTCATGCGACTGATCGCCTACACCTCGATCAGCCACTTCGGTTTCATCATCCTGGGCATCTTCGTGATGACCAGTCAGGGCCAGTCCGGGTCGACGCTCTACATGGTCAACCACGGCATCGCCACCGCCGCCCTGTTCCTGATCGCGGGCTTCATGGTCAGCCGCCGTGGTAGCCGAGCCATCGCGGACTACGGTGGCGTTCAAAAGGTCGCGCCGGTACTGGCTGGCACCTTCCTGGTTGCGGGCCTGGCCAGCCTGGCGTTACCCGGCATGGGGCCGTTCGTGTCTGAACTGCTGGTACTGGTCGGCACCTACACCCGATACCCGGCCGCTGCCATCGTCGCCGCTCTGGCACTGGTGCTCTCCGCGATCTACGTGCTGTGGGCCTACCAGCGGATGATGACCGGTCCGGTCACCGCCGGGAACGAGTCGCTGACCGATCTGCGGCCCCGCGAGTTGCTCGTGGTCGCGCCGTTGATCGCTCTGCTCATCGGTCTGGGCGTCTACCCCAAGATCGCGTTGGACGTCATCAACCCGGCGGTCGAAGACTCTCTGTCCTTGATCCACCAAACCGATCCCGTCCCCGAACTGACCGCGGAAGGATCGCGATGACCACGCCGAGTATCGAATACGGCGTGCTGTCGCCGATGCTGATCGTGTTCGCCGTCGCGGTGGCCGGCGTACTGGTGGAGGCGTTCGGGTCGAGCCGAACCCGGTACGGCACCCAGATGGTGCTCAGCCTGAGTGGACTATTAGCAGCATTCATCGCCGTGGTGCGCAACTACGCTACGATCGGGGCCGGGCAGCCGGCGGCGGTGGCTGCGGTTGCCGTCGACCGCCCGGCCCTGATGCTGCAGGGCACCATCGTGTTGTTCGCGATCGTCGGCGTGCTGCTGATCGGGGAACGTCGTCGCGATTCCGATTCCGCCGCTGCAGGTTTGGACGCGTTCACCCCGCAGGCCTCGTCGATCCCGGGCAGCCTCGCTGAGAAGACGGCCACCAAGGCCGCAATCGCCCAGACTGAGGTGTTCCCGCTGACCATGTTCGCCGTCGGCGGCATGATGCTCTTCCCGGCCGCCGGTGATCTGCTGACCATGTTCATCGCACTCGAAGTGTTCTCCCTGCCGCTGTATCTGATGTGCGGCCTGGCCCGGCACCGGCGACTGCTCTCCCAGGAGGCGTCGCTCAAGTACTTTCTGCTGGGCGCGTTCTCCTCGGCATTCTTCCTCTACGGCATGGCGCTGATATACGGCTTCGCCGGCACTCTGAGCCTTACCGGGATCGCCGCGGCCCTCGAGACCCGTTCGGACAACACCACCCTCATTCTCCTCGGCACCGCCCTGGTGACGGTCGCCCTGCTGTTCAAAGTCGGCGCTGTGCCGTTCCACGCATGGATACCCGATGTGTATCAGGGCGCACCCACCCCCATCACCGCGTTCATGGCGGCCGCCACCAAGGCCGCCGCGTTCGGCGCCCTGCTGAGACTGCTTTACGTCGCGGTACCGGCGCTCAAAGACCAGTGGCGACCCATGCTGTGGGCTATCGCGATCCTGACCATGATTCTCGGCACGGTGGCCGCGATCGCACAACGAGATGTCAAACGCATGCTCGGGTATTCGGCGGTGGCCCACACCGGCTTCATCCTCGCCGGGGTGGCGGCCGCCAACGACGCCGGCCTGACCGGCACGCTGTTCTATCTGGTGGCCTACGGGTTCAGCACACTGGGGGCTTTCGCCTTCGTCGGCATGATCCGCGGTCGCGACGGAGCCGAAGAGAACGACATCAGCCGCTGGGCGGGTCTGGGCCGGCGTCACCCGGTCGCCGGGGCGGCATTTGCGTTGCTCATGCTGTCCTTTGCCGGTATTCCGCTGACCAGTGGGTTCGTCAGCAAATTCGCCGTCTTCAAGGCCGCAGCCGAGGGTGGAGCGATCCCCCTGGTGGTCATCGGAGTGATCGCCAGTGGCATCGCCGCCTACTTTTATATTCGAGTCATCGTGAAGATGTTCTTCGCCGAATCGCCGCCGGATGCGCCGGACCTGGCACCGGCCGGTCCGATCAGCATCACGGTGGTCGGCCTGACCCTGCTCATCACCTTCATCCTGGGCACCATGCCGCAACCACTTCTTGATCTCGCCGACCACGCGGCGCGGTTCCTGACGTAGTGACCGCCATCGAGGCCCCGAACTGACGAAGCCGGTCCGCGCCGGGCCGCACTGTGGCACCGTTGTATCCCTACCTTTCCCATCGACTGCCGCACCGAGTTTGAGGATCAAATCCCATTGGCCGAGATGCCTTCCGTTGATGTCGAGCGCCTCCAGCGATCAGGCCGCGATCTCAGCACGATCCCGAAACTTCTTCCGGGATGGCTGTCAGGCGTGATGCCCGCGGGCGTGCAACCGACGGTGTCCGTCGAGAGCGGGGTGGACTCCAACGGAATGTCCTCGGAGACCATCATCCTAACCGGGCGCTGGGAGCAGAACGGCGCTGAGGTCGAGGAGAAATGGGTGGCGCGAGTGGCGCCGACGGCCGACGACGTGCCGGTGTTCCTTCACTACCGGATGGATCATCAGTACGACGTGATCCGGTTGGTGGGCGAACTGACCGACGTGCCGGTGCCGCGGGTGCGCTGGATCGAGCCGACCGGGGAGTTACTGGGCAGTCCGTTCTTCCTGATGGATCTCGTCGAGGGCATCGTTCCGCCCGACGTGATGCCCTACACCTTCGGCGGTAACTGGTTCGCCGATGCCCCTGCAGCCAAGCAACGCGAACTGCAGGACGCGACCATCGAGGTGCTGGCCAAGTTACACGCGATTCCCAGTGCCGCTGAGACGTTCGGTTTCCTCGCCGCCTCCGACCCGCCGGGTGACACCCCGTTACGCCGGCGCCTGAACTGGCTGCGGGCCTGGTACGAATTCGCCGTGCCCGACATCGGGCGCTCCAAATTGGTGGAGACGGCGCTGGGGTGGCTCGAGGGGAACTTCCCCTTCGATGTCGCGGCCGGCGATCCGGTCCTGGCCTGGGGCGACGCCCGCATCGGCAACGTGCTCTACCGAGACTTCCGGCCAGTAGCGGTACTGGACTGGGAGATGGCGGCCGTCGGCCCTCGTGAACTCGACGTGGCGTGGATCATTTTCGCGCACATGGTTTTCCAGGAACTCGGCGGCCTAGCCGGATTACCAGGACTACCGGAGGTAATGCGAGAGGAGGATGTCCGCGCCACCTATCGGGTGCTCACCGGAGTCGAATTGGGTGACCTGCATTGGTTTTACGTCTACTCCGCGGTGATCTGGTGCTGCGTGTTCATGCGTACCGGTGCGCGTCGGGTGCGTTTCGGCGAGATCGACAAACCCGGCGACGTCGAGTCGTTGTTTTATCACGGGGGCCTACTAAAGCGACTACTTGGAGACACCCACTAATGCTGATTGGAGACACCCGCTAATGCTCGGACCACTCGATGAATACCCCGTCCACCAGGTCCCCCAGCCGATCGCCTGGCCGGGATCCTCGGACCGCAACTTCTATGATCGCTCCTACTTCAACGCCCATGACCGCACCGGCGAGATATTTCTGATCACCGGTATCGGCTACTACCCCAACCTCGCGGTCAAGGATGCCTTCGTTCTCGTCTCGCGGCGCGGCGGCGGTAAGTACGGCGGTGACGCCCATCAGCAGACGGCAGTGCATCTGTCCGACGCCATCGACCACAACCGACTGAATCAACGAGTCAACGGCTACCGCGTCGAGGTCATCGACCCCCTGCAGACCCTGCGGATCGTCATGGAGGAGACCGAAGGCATCGAGGTCGATCTGACCTGGGAGGGCCTTTTCCCGGTCGTGCAGGAGCAACGCCATGTGCTGCGGGCGGGTAACCGGGTGACCCTGGACGCTCAGCGGTTCGCCCAGTTGGGTTCCTGGAGTGGGCAGATCGTCATCGACGGCACCGAGATCGCCGTCGACCCCGCGACCTGGATCGGAACCCGCGACCGGTCCTGGGGTATCCGCCCGGTCGGTGAGTCCGATCCCGCCGGGCGGCCCGCCGACCCCCCGTTCGAAGGCATGTGGTGGCTTTACGTTCCGATGGCGTTCGACGATTTCGCGATCGTCATCATCCTTCAGGAGGATCCCAGCGGATTCCGCTCACTGAACGACTGCACCCGGATCTGGCGAGACGGCCGGATCGAGCAGTTGGGCTGGCCGCGGGTGAAGATCCACTACCGGTCCGGGACTCGAATTCCCACCGGCGCCACCATCGACGCCACCGATGCCACCGGTGCGCCGGTGCGGTTCGAGATCGAGTCCAAACTTCCGGTGCCCATCCATGTCGGCGGTGGCTACGGTGGCGACTCAGACTGGATCCACGGCGTGTGGAAGGGCGAGAAGTTCACCGAACGGCTCACCTACGACATGAACGATCCGGGCATCATCGGCCGCTCCGGCTTCGGAGTGATCGACCATGTGGGGCGCGCAATCTGCTACGACGACTCCTCGGCCCCGCTGGAAGGCTGGGGGCTCTTCGAACACGGAGCGCTGGGGCGTCACGACCCGTCCGGTTTCGCCGACTGGCTCACCGTCGCACCCTGACCGGCGGTCAGGGAGCTAGTCGCGCAGTTCTTCGACGATTCCCGCCAGTGCGTCGGTCGGGATCGGCCCGGGCTGATAGAGGCAGACGGTGTCGGCCAAGCCCTCGGTGGCCGCGACTCGCCCGCGGATGTGGGCGGCGATCTGCGCCGGTGTGCCGCAGGCCGCGATGGTGTGTAACACCTCGTCGGTGATCAGGCCGACCATCTCGTCCCAGCGGCCCTGCTTAGACATCGCATTGAGTTCGGGTTGCAGATCACCCCAGCCGTGCACGTCGAGCACCGGACGGTAGGCCGGGGTGGAGCCGTAGAAGGACAGCAGGCGACGGGTGGCGTCGTGGTCGGCCCCGGCCGAGACGATGATCTCGGGCACGAGCGCGAAATCGGACTCCTCGCGGCCGGCGGCGGCCAACCCCTTGCGTACCGCCGGCATCGTCGCCTCACTCAGGAAACGCGTCGAACCGAACGGCATCACCAGCAGCCCGTCGGCCACCTCCGCGGTCGCCCGGGTCAGCTGCGGGCCGAGCGCACCGACGTAAATCGGCGGCGGGCCAAAGGGATTGGGTCCGGGATTGAATGTCGGCGTCATCAGGGTGTGCCGGTAGAACTCGTTGCGGAAGTCTAACCGCTCACCGGTCTGCCAGGTCGCGAAGATCGCCCGCAGCGCCCCGACCAGTTCGCGCATCCGGCCCACCGGCCGTTCGAACTCGGCGCCGTAGCGCTTTTCGATCTGGGTCCGGATCTGCGTGCCCAGACCCAGCGTGAACCGGCCGCCGGACAGCAGTTGGTGGTCGTAGGCCTGATGGGCGAGTTGGATCGGGTTGCGCGGAAACGCGATTGCCACGTTGGTCATCAGATCCAGACCGCCGACGGTCGCGGCCAAGGTCAGCGGCGCGAACACGTCGTGCGGGCCCTCAAAAGTGAATACTCCGGCCGCGCCCGCCTCACGCAACGCGCGAGCGCGGTCGATCGCGTCGGTGGGCCCGAAAAGGGCGGTGAGGACTTTCACGGCCTCACCACCATAGCTTTGACAGTGCCATCGCCGCAGTCGACCCCGCACTGCGCGCCGGCGTCGGCCAGACTGAAGTCATGACACATGACGTGATTGTGATCGGTGCGGGTCTGGCGGGTTTGACGGCGGCGCGGGAACTCACCCGCGGCGGATTCGACGCCGTGGTGCTGGAGGGACGCGACCGGGTGGGCGGGCGGACCAACTCCGCGATGCTGGCCGGAATCCCGGTGGACCTCGGTGCGTCCTTCGTCGGGCCCACCCAGGACGCGGTGCTCAAACTGGCCGCCGATCTCGGCGTCGACACCATGCCCACCTACAACGACGGCACCAACCTGATCCGGTGGCGCGGCAGGGTTCGCTCCTACCGCGGCACCATCCCCCGACTCGGACTGCTCGCGCTACTCGACATCGGCCGCATCCAGTGGCAGTTCGCCCGCATCGCCCGCGGCGTCAGCGTCGCCGCACCATGGTCGGCGCCGGCGGCAGCCAGCCTGGACACTATGAGCCTGGGCGGCTGGCTGCGCTCGATCGGGGCTTCCCCGTCCTCCCGGGACCTGATGGCGATCCTGTCTCGGGTGACCTGGGGCGCCGAACCCGACGAAGTGTCGATGTTGCACGCGGTGCGCTACGTCAACGCCGCCGGCGGCCTGGACCGCATGCTCGACGTCGTCGGCGGCGCCCAACAGGATCACTTCCCGGCCGGGAGCCACCAGATCGCCGCCACGATGGCAGCCGAACTCGGCAAGCGGGTGCGACTGAACTCCGCGGTCACCCGAATCGAATGGTCCGATGCCGCGGTGGCGGTGATGTCATCAGACGGGGTGTTCGAGGCGCGGCGCGCCATCATGGCCATTCCACCGGCGCACCGACTCGACATCGATATCGCGCCCGCCCCGCGCATCGAATACCAGCAGTTGTCGCAGCGCTGGCCGCAGGGGGCGCTGACCAAGGCCTACGCCGCCTACGACCGGCCATTCTGGCGCGATAAGGGACTCTCCGGGCAGTCCCTGTCCGATGAGGGGCCGGTGTTCATCACCTTCGACGTCGGCCCGGCGTCCGACGGGCCGGGTGTGCTGCTAGGTTTCGTCGACGCCCGGGGATTCGACGCCCTGTCCGCCGAGCGCCGCCGCAGCAGCGCACTGGCCGGATTCGCCGCGATTTTCGGCCCGCAGGCCGCCAATCCCATCGACTACCTCGATCAGCGATGGGGTGTCGAATCATTCGCCCCCGGTGGGCCGACCGCCGCGGTGCCACCCGGATCGTGGACGCAGTTCGGCCCCCTATTGCGCCAGCCTGTGGGGCCGTTGCACTGGGCCGGAACCGAAACCGCCGACGAGTGGACCGGCTTCATGGACGGGGCGGTGCGTTCCGGGCAACGGGCCGCGGTGGAAGTGGCTGCCGCGCTCAGGAACTGATTCGTCGCTGCCGGGGCGCCGCGTTCGTTGCCACGATCAACTCCCGCAGATATCCGGTGACGTCGGCGGGGTGCTCGAGCATCGCGCAGTGACCGCCCGGCATCTCAACCAGTTTCACCAGATTCGGTGCGGCGGCGGCGATCTTGCGGGCCTGACTCATCGGCAACAATCGGTCCCGGGCGCTGCCGATCACCAGCGTCGGCACGGTCAGACCGGTCAGGTCGATGTGTGTCGGACCCACTTCATCGACCAGAACCCGCGCCCACGCACCCCGGCCGGCCGCTGGGGTGGCGGCGAACAGATCGTGGATGAAAGCGGAGATCTTCGGGTCGGCGTGGTCGCCGGTGGCCATCAGCGCCACGAAGCGTCGGCTGCCGGGCTGGGCGCCGCGCAGCAGCGGCGCGCCGCCCAGGGCGCGGATCATGGCGCGGGCGGCCGCGGCGCGGCCACCGGCCATTGCCGGCGGAACCCGCAGCAGCTTGATCTTCTCGACGAGTTCACCGGTTGTGGTGTTGATCAGAGCCACCGCGTCGGCGCGCTCGGCGACCCGGTGGCGGAAACGGTCCGACCACGCGCTGATCGCGATGCCGCCCATCGAGTGCCCGGCGATCACGGCGCGCTCCCCCGGCCGCAGCGCGGCGGCCAGCACCGCATCCAGGTCGGCCGCGAGGTGGTCAAGGCTGTAGGCCGCCGGTCCAGGCACCGCACTACGGCCGTGTCCGCGGTGGTCGTAGGCGATCACCCGATAGTCACGGGCCAGGTCGTTGATCTGTTCATGCCAAACCCGAAGCGAACAGGTGATGCCATGCGCCAGCACAACCGGGTAGCCGTCGGCGGGACCGAACACCTCGGTGTGCAGCCGGGTGCCGTCGGCGGAATGCACGATCAGGGTCTTGCCGCGTGGCAGACCGGGCCCTTTGGCAGACCGCGTCGCGGCTGGTTGAGACGGCATCGTCGCTCCTTTTCCCGTGGCGGCGGTCACCCGCTCGATCCTGCGACAGCGCCTCCGCCCCCAAAAGCGTAACCCTTATTACGCACTGTCAAAGGTCTTGCAAGTCCAAGGCCTGACAGTGGGCCGCAACTGTTTGCTAGGTTATCGCCTGCGGATGTGCACACATCCACCGTCCACACTAGGAGAGATTGAGGATTATGAACACCACAATGACTCGCGTCGCGGCCGCGGTGGGTGGCCTCGCCATCGCCACATCGGTCGTGGTGAGTTGCGCTGAAACCCAAGACAGGGCCAAGGACATCGCCTCCAGTGCCGCCAGCGCCGGTTCGTCGGCCGCCAGCGCCGCCGCCAGCGCCGGTTCGTCGGCCGCCAGCGCCGCCGGCAGTGCCGTAAGCAGCGGCGCCAGCGTCGCCAGCAGCATCGCGAGCAGCGGCGCCAGCGTCGCCGGCAGTGCGGCGAGCAGCGGCGCCAGCGTCGCCGGCAGTGCGGCGAGCAGCGGCGCCAGCGTCGCCGGCAGTGCGGCGAGCAGCGGTGCCAACGTCGCCTCCAGCGTGGTGTCTTCGGTGCTCAACGGTGCCCCCGACGCGGCGGCCAGCAAGGCGGTTGCCGCTGAGACCGTCGAGAAGACCAGCAGCAAGTGGTGGTGGATTCCGGTCGGCATCGGGGCGGCCGCGCTGCTCGCCGGCCTGATGCGCCTGCTGACGCGCCGCAAGGCCGAACCGGTCAAGGTAAAGCGCGACAGCTGACCCGATTAATCCCTCCCGGCGCCGTCCCCTCGTCGCCGTTCTACTCACGAACGACCTCCGCCCCGGCGGGGGTCGTTCGCTGTCAGCGGACGACCCCCCGGTAACGGAGCACCGGCCCGGCGGTGATAATGCAGTCATGACCAAACGTTTAGCAGCGACGCTGCTCACCGCGCTGTCCATGACGGCAGCACCACTCATTCTGGCTCCGGCAGCACAGGCGGAGGTCTGCGGTGGTGTCGGTGGGCGTTACGTCGACGTCGGCGGATGCACCCACGTCGGGGCCGACATCGCCGGCGCGGCGATCATCGGCGCCGAGGTGGATCGCCCCTACGGATACCCGGCCCCCGTCGTCGCACCGGGCCTGCCCCTCGGTGGGCTGGCCTTTCCGTCCTTCCGCGGGGAGTTGCCCTGCTTCACTCCGCTGGGGGTGCCCTACTACACCCCGGGGAACGAGCCCTGCTTCGCGCTGTAGCAAGCACTGACTCTCTCCGAGTCAATTTCCGGTTGAACGAGTCGGCCACCGCGGCCGACTGTAGCGAAACGGGGGGCCGAACGTGACGGGCGTGCGGGTTCGATCGGCGGTCTTCGTCGTTCTCATGGTGGCCGCCCTCGGTGGGCTGTCCGGCTTCGCCGCCGCGGCCGAACCGCGCACCGTCACCGTCGCCGTCCATGACCTTGAACCCTTCGTCGTCACAAACGGCACCGTGAAATCCGGCTTCACCATCGAACTCCTCGAGGCCGTCGCGAAGCAAAAAGGTTGGACGCTTGATTTCGTCAATGTCGAGAACGTCGCCGCCCAACTCAAAGCCGTCACCGAAGGCCGCGTCGACGCCGCGGCCACCGCCATCTCCATCACCGCCGATCGCGCGAAGAACTACGACTTCTCCCAGCCCATCCTCAACTCCGGCCTGCAGATCGCGGTCCCGACCAGTCAACTCGAACGAAAAGCGCCCGGCATAGCGGACTTCCTCGGGCTGCTGTTCTCGAAAACCATGCTGATCTGGTTGGCCGCGGGTGTGATCCTTTCGGTGATCCCCGCCCACATCGTCTGGTTCTCCGAGCGGGGTCACGGCCACGCTATGGTGTCGCGGTCGTACTTCCCGGGGATCTTCCAGGCGCTGGGCTGGAGTCTGGGCATGCTGGCCGGGCAACCCGATTCCATGCCCAGACACACCCTTACCCGGGGGTTGGCCGTGCTATGGGCGTTCGTCGGCCTCATCTTCATGGCGTACTACACCGCCACGCTGACCACTAATCTGACGGTCGAAAGATTTTCCGCCCAGATCAACGCCCCGTCGGACCTCGTCGGCAAGCGGGTCTGCACGGTCGCCGACACCAACTCTTCGTCCTATCTGCGTTCGATCGGCGTACAAGCCAACGCCGTTGCGGCCATCGACGATTGCTACGCCACCCTCAAGCGCGGCGAACTCGACGCGGCGGTGTTCGACTCACCCGTCCTGCGGTACTTCGTCGCTCACGAGGGCGCCGGCTTCGCACAGATCGTCGGCACGATCTTCGATCCCGAGGATTACGGCGTGGCCTTTCCCAACGGCAGCGATCTCCGCAAGCAATTCGACGAGGGACTGCTGTCGATCAGGGAGGACGGCACCTTTTCGCTCATCAAATAGAAGTGGTTCGGATTCGAAGAACCCGATCCCGGCGACGAGCCCGGCTAGACCGGATCGAAACCGGACACCAGCCAGCGGTCGCCGACCTTGTCCAGGGTGATTCGGACACTGGAGGCGGTGCCGGTGGGGTTTCCTGAATCGGGGGCATTCGCGCCGACCGTGACGACCTGGTCGACGAACACCAGAGCAACCGCACGTTTCGCCGTCGCCGACACCGACGCCACCGCCGACACCCGCGCTGTCGAGGAGATCTGCTTCTCTTTGGCACCCGGGATCACCACGGTGTCGATCAGATCGGTGAAAGAGTCCAGGAAGGTGCCGGTCAACCGATCTCGGGCTGAGCGCAGATCCTGCTCAACCGTCTCTGCCCGATAACTCAGCATCGCCACCGTGCTGTCGCGGGCGACTGCCACCGATTTGATACGCGCAGCCCGGACTTCCCGTTCCGAGGATTCCTGCCACCCAAGCACACCCGCACCGGCACCGAATACGACGACAACGGCCGGCAGCACACCGAACGCGACGATCCGCAACC
>Ga0114919_10001446_pt1 | contig 19037 bp, 16 predicted proteins | sample BlataG_FD_88682 | JGI IMG/M metagenome (GOLD analysis project Ga0114919, IMG submission 88682) | Deep subsurface microbial communities from Black Sea to uncover new lineages of life (NeLLi) - Black_00105 metaG | ecosystem: Environmental > Aquatic > Marine > Oceanic > Sediment | place: Atlantic... | reverse complement strand
TTCCTTTTCCTTTATTGTCTGTTTTTTTTTTTTTTTTTTAAAGACCCCCCCCCCCCCCCCCCCCTCTCTTTTACTTGCTTTGCATTCCTCTCCTGGTCATCAACATCATCAATGCCAGTTACATATATACATAGCCCACCACCTCTTCTTGGGCACATCAGATTCCAACTACAAGAGAGAGATTTATTAGTACCCCACTACAATTCAGATGGGGAGAATTTTTATTATTTACCTGCATGCTCTTAAACATTTTTTCTCAATTCAATGTGTGTAAACAAAAGAAATCAAAGGGTTATCATTCCCCGTTGTTATTCATCCTCATCTCTTCTTACATACGTATGTACTGCTACTAGTGTTTACCAAAATGGCCCTGTTGACTGGGGGAGAAGGATAGACTGAGGAGCGAGAACGACACTCAACTACAGAACGTCATCGCCAACCAACCACCATCATTTAATGTATAGCCACATATAGCAAGCAAGAGAGAAATGTATTTTCATCAGGCCCTTATCACTTCCAGTTTCCAAAGGCAGAGAGGATGTAGTTTGATATGATAACTCAAAAGAAAGTATGGAAAGAAGGAGAAAATTGCACGTCTCTCTGAGACAAAAAGGGAAGAGGATGGTTAAAAGCCAAAAACCATAAAAGAAAATAGCTAGCAAGTAAGACATTTATCCAAATTTATTCTACACACAAGCATGGGGTGGGGTGGGGTGGGGTGGGGTGTGGGGAAGTTTCCCATTTGGCGAAGATTGATGATGTTTCCAACACATCATGCTGAAAAGAGTCTTATTTATCAATGTATCTATCTACCACCACATCCATTCCATCATCATTGGTTTCTATTATCTATTATTATGACTACTATGAGACCATTGCTGCCACGCTTCAACCCTCTCTCTCTCTCTCTCTCTATTGCTCCTGCATGGTTGTTGTTGTTTTTATTGTTCTTCTTCAAAATATATAATGAAAAAACAGACCACTTTCTTCTCTCTCTCTCTGCAGAAATACTGTATGCCATAATATGACGACCGTATGATCAATGAAACTATCTATAAAACAGGGGGAAAAGGAAGAATTTGTACCAGCAGACAGGTAGCATTGGCAGTACCAGCAGCAGCACCAAGAAGAAGAAGAAGAATGGAACTCCCCACCACAGTACCAGCCACCTAACCATCTACCTATTTAATACCCATTACTATTATTATTGAGGGAATATCTCCTATACTCCTTCCTCCCTTCTGCAGCATACGACAACATATCAGCAAACTCCCTCTCCACCCCATCAATCATCATCACTGCCACAATGCTCATACTCTTATCCCTTCCAAAAACTCTTCCAATGCCCCTCCTAGACAGTGCAAAGATGATAGGAACACCAGAGTCAGTGGCTGCCTGGAGAATGGAGTGGAGGAGGCGGACTGGCTTGATGTTAGCGGTGGTAGATGGCTTGACGTCAGGGGCTACGATGATGGCTTGGCAGCCTCTGTAGACGACCTTGCTGACTTCTTTGAGGCTGCAGAAGAAGCGTTTGCCGTAGTAGGCGTTGGGGGGGTCGGTCAGCTGGGAGTCGCGGAGTTTGGAGAGGAGCGAGAAGGTGGTTGTGTTGAGATTTTGGGTGATGATCTGAGAGCAGTAGGGCTGGTAGAGGCCTTCAAGACCGACCAAGCACTCTTCTGGTTCTGTCATAGCGAACAACTCTCTCTGCTCTTGTTGTTGGAGCTGGAGGAGTTGGTGCTGTTGTTGGAAGAGGAGAGACATGAGCTGAGGGTCGATGGTGTCTCCGTTGATGTTCATACCAGCTGCATTGTTGGTTGTACTCTTGCGAGGGGCATGGCTCTGACTACTGTGACTAACAGTGGTATTGCTGTTGTGATCGTTCATCATCATGTTGCCAACAATACCAGAAGCAGTAGCAAGGGAGTTGTACAGGTAAGGATCAGCAACGGCCAGACCACCAAGTCCAAGACTACCTGTACCATCCTGAGGGAAAGAGGAGGAGGAGAAGGAGGCATAGGGATGGCCACCTTGATTCTCATTGCTATTGCTATTGTTGACATTATTACTGTTCTCAGGAGCACCATAAAAAGGAATTGGGTTGTTGTTGTAGGCAGTAACCAAGAGCTGCATGTTGGTCTGCTGTTCCTGTTGAGCCATCATAGCAGCGAGACTGCCTTGGAAGTCTTCACTATTATTATTGTTGTTATATTTATTATTATTATTATAAGTAGTATCGCCATCTGCTCTGGGGACATCGCCAGTGAGATAAGAAGTTGGAAGAGGAGGGGGAGGTGGTTGGTAGAAAGATGCTGCTGATGCTGACAATGGAGTACTCTGCTGCTGCCCTTGTTGCTGCTGCTGGTAGTAGTGAAGAGGAGCCAGGGGTCTACCAGAGAAGGATGAAGACGATTGAGGAGGGGGAGGAGGGGGAGGGGGAGGAGGAGCGCTGGGAGCATACCCGAGACCAGCTGCAGTGTTGCCAAGAGAAGAAATAGAAGCTCCTTGGACTGCCTGACTTGGCTGATAAGGATGGTAGGTATTTAAGTAGGAGGAGGAGTTGTTGGTGCTATATAATTGTTGGGAATTGTAGTTCTGATCTTCAACCAAGCCGTTGTCTCTGTGTGGAAGAAGGAGGGGAGGTGGGGAAGGGAAAGGGGCATATGCGTAGGATGATGGAGCAGCTCTGACTTTAGAGGCAGCTGCAGCTGCAGCGATGCTATTGCTCTTCTTGTTGTTGGTAGTGGTGGTTTTAGTATTGTCATCAGAGGGGAGAGAGAGCTTGCCTGGAGTGGGCATCATCATCTGCCATGCAGAGAGGTCGGTAGCAGTAACGGCAGCAGTGTCGGTGGCAGGAAGGGGAAGAGGTGTAGGAAGAGGGTTGTCATTGTTGCTAATGCTGTTATTGTTGGTGGTAATGGATTTGACAGCAGAATGAGTGGATGGAGCAGTACTTGTTGGAGAGGCTTCATCAGCGGAAACTCGGGCTTTGTTGACGTTGTCACCGTGAGCCCTGCCGTTGTCGTTGTTGCTACTGGTTGATTCTTCGGAAATCGTGAGCTGGTGGAGAGAAGAGATGAGCTTAGATTCAAACACTTCTTGCTGCTGTTGGGTGTCCAAGGAGGAAGAAGCTCCGCTAGTGTCAGTGGGACTGTTACAGAAGGCAGAGACAGTGGTGGTAGGAGAGGCAGCAGGAGGGACTGGAGAGTCAAGCTCCAGACCCGCAGCGCAGGCAGTTGAACGATGACCCGAGGAGAGCGTGACCTTAATTGCTGGGGAAACTTTGACTGGAGACTGGCTGAGTCGCTGTTTAAGCCTCATGGCCTCTATGTGGTGGAGGAGAGACTCACACTCGGCATCAGTGTGCTCAGCAGCATCTTCAACATTGTGCTTGCTATCCTGCTGGGAGAATTGGAGGTGGTGAGGTTAGTTATGGAACAAAAAAGACTGCTAGATGTTGGTTACCGACCTTAAAGCTACTCATGATGCCAAGGTAAGGCTTTCAACTGCTGCTCGAAGAAGTCAAAGGGATCCTCTACTCGTTGAGGTTCACGAAGAAGAAGCCGTAGAATTATAGTAATTAATTCAAGTATGTTGCCTCAAATCAGTTGCGGCATTGATTTATGCTTCGTGCCACCTCTCACCATTTTTGAAAATCTCCCTCTCTCTAGGATGAAGAGAAATTCCACGTCATCGGTCAACGCTGCTCTCTCACACACATACCGCCATTTCCCGCCTTTGTATTCCCACCTCTCTCACTACAAAGCTACTAAGTATTTCATTCATACATATATTACATGCATGGAAACATTCTCCTCTTCCTTCTCCCCTTCTCATTTTTTAAGTATAAAACTCAAACGAATCCCCTCCCTTTTTAACCACATTCTTGTATGCAGCTTCAAAATCTTTAGGCAATATCACATATCTATTCTTCCTCACAGCCAACATACCCGCCTCTTGACAAATACTGCTTATCTCAGCTGCATTCACTTTATCAGGCCTTCCAACATAGTCCTCCATGTCAACCTCATCAGCCAGGTTCATATTAGCGGTACAAGCTTGGAAAACGAGACGCTTTTGTCTTCTATCCGGCAGCGGGAATTCAATCTTCCTGTCCAGACGACCAGGACGTAAAAGAGCTGGATCCAAGGTATCAGCTCTATTAGTAGCCATAATTACTTTAACATTAGTATTCTGCTCAAAACCATCCATTTGTGTGAGCAATTCCATCAGGATGCGTTGCACTTCACGATCAGCGCCGGTTTGAGCGTCGAATCGAGCCGTGGCAATGGCATCAACTTCGTCCACAAAGATGATGGCTGGGGCATTCTCTTTGGCCAAACGGAAGACATCACGCACCATACGGGGTCCTTCACCTAGATATTTCTGAACAAATTCACTTCCCACTACACTGATGAAGGCAGCAGTGGTTTGATTGGCCACCGCCTTGGCAAGCATGGTTTTACCGGTACCTGGGGGCCCGTACAACAGCACTCCTCTGGGCGGATCAATCCCAATTTGCTCATACAAGTCAGCCTGTACCAACGGCAGCTCTACCGCTTCTCTAATTTCTTGTTTTTGAATGTCCAGCCCTCCAATGTCAGCGTAGGTGACGTCTGGACGCTCTGCTCGGTCCATCACGCTGATGGTGGAGTCGGCCTCGGGGGGGAGGGCGTCCACGAGGGCGTTGGAGTGCCTGTGAAGTGCGACAGAAGCACTGGGGCGAAGGAGCTCTCTATTAAGGGTACTGAGAATGCGAACGTAGTAGTTGGATCCAGTGGTGGAGCCTACTATACCTGTGTTGTCATCTACCATTTCAAGGAATTGCCCTATGACTAGGGGGACGGCTTGGATGCGTTTGACCTCCTCTTGGGCTCTGAGGAGCTCAGATTTGAGGTTTTTCTGTTCTTCTTTGATGTATTCTTCCTGCAAATTGGGAAGGGGGGTATAGTGGATGAGTTATAGGTTATTATTATTAGTTGTTGAGAGAGATATAGGCGAGGAGAGAGGAGTGAATGACTGTTGCCACTCCCTCACATCACTCGACCGAGGTTTTGGTGGTCGGGGGAAAGGGATTGAAGAGCGATCACGGGGTATTCTTAATGCGATAGAAGAAGCTGTAGTATGTGACTGATGCTTACCTGAATTTCAAGAAACTCTAGCTGGCGTTGGAGAGTTTTAAGGCGAGTATAAAGGTCGTCTGAAGAGGCTTCGATGTCTATTTTGTCGACCTGGTCACCGCTAATCTGTGCTTTAGGGAGCACTGTAGCTCCACCAGATGCAACAGCGACTGACATTACGGCTATTAAATGTAGAGCACGAGACTGAGAGGACTATTTGCTATGTTTTAAGGGCTTGATCAGAAATTGTTTTGACAACCAACTTGAGATTGCTGCCTGTAGGGTGTTATAAAGACAGAACACCACTAATTTGAATCAGACTTATGTTGAATAGTATTATTTTCTGTTGCAGAGCAATGGTTATCTCGAGGGAGTTTTATGAGGGAGGTGGAACGACGAACGAGAACTGGGGACTTTGCCTTTTCAAGTGGTTTGGGGAGAGGCCAGGTAGGCTATATTGCAAGTTTAGCGAAACTAATCTACCCCCACACTCAACATGATTCACCTGATTAGCATATACCAGTGAAATCCGGGACAACAAAACAAAATGGAGATCCCCTCTGTTGATCAGTTACTCTCTGACCTTTTATCGAGCGATGAAGAGGAGGAGGTCCGTTATCTATGCCCTTCATTTACCACAATATGTTTCTCAATCCCAATTCATCCACTATATCTGACGTTATACCCTCCAACCCAAACATAGGTTGCCATTCAAACCTCCGTCCCCGACGCTCCTGTTGACCCAACACCACCTCAACCTTCTGCTGTCATCTCACCTCTCACCAATCAATTACACGATCTCCAAGTTACAGAACATGATAGTGATTTAGGTGGTCTATCCGATGTAGATACAGAAATATCCTCCTTAACCGACACCGTTCCTCACATTGAGGAGGAGAAACTAGATGAACACCCATCACCACCCCCATCACCCCTATCACCCCCCCTATCTTATCATCAGCAATTTCATCAACAAATCATGCCATTTAGCAACCCAGTGACTGCCATCCAACGCCCACCTTCACCTTTCATCAGCACAATAAAATCCTCCTCCACTCCTTCTCCTCCATCACATGCTGCAACAGCAGCAGCTCCCTTCATCCCAACCACCATCACCCATCACCACCACCAACAGCAAGCATCACTTCCATACCCAACTCCAGCACTACAAGAAGCTATCAGTCAGGAGTGTCAACTAACACACAACCCATCTACATTACAACACTTTAACTATGACGTTGATGACGATGACAATGACAATATCCAGTCTTGGTCAATGAAAGCAACAGCATCAGCAGCAATATCACCCTCTTCTTCGTCATCATTCAATCAGCAGGATGTCTTACTAGCCAGTCTTATATCCCAATTAGAAACTAAAGATACTAATACTACTAATAAAGAAGATGAACATAGCCAGGAAGAAGTACCCAGACCAGGAAGTAGCATAGTAGGCCATATTGCAGCAGTGCGTTCCTTCATGTCACCTCCATTTGAACCACTATTCCACAGCAACAGCACCATCACCTCTCAACCATTATTGTCATCATCAGGACCAAAGGATGGTCCTACGGTTGTAGTCAAGTACCTGGGTCTAGTTGGATTAGGAATGTCCAATGGGTCTGTCTTTGTATTAATGCCAGCACTACCAATTCAATCCTCCTCCTCCTCATCTTCTTCTTCATCCGCCTCCTCCTCTGGGTTTTCAAGCCATAAACTGTTGGAAGCAAGCAACACCTCAACAACAGGAGCAGGAGCAGCAGCAGGAGGAGGAGGGGCAGTGGTGAATGATGGTTCAGTGACGGCTATTGCTTTTGGTAGAAATGCAGGAAATTTATTGTTGGTAGTTGGTCATGCTTCAGGAACAGTTAAAGTACACGAACTGAAACCAATGAATGCTGGAAATAATAATAATAATAATAGTACTAGTAGTAGTGGTGGTGGTGGTAAGAAGAAGAAAAGTACAGCTAGTGGTAGTGGGGGACTGGGGTGGTCTTGTTGCAAAAGGATAGCAGGAGCACACGCCAGTGCCGTCACAGCCGCTGTAATATGCGATCATCATGGAGGAGGAGGAGGAGGAGGAGGAGGAGGAGGAGTGACTGCCGCTGCAGCAACAGCAGCATTAGGAGGAGGGTCACCTACTTGGGCTATAACGTCCGATGCTCAAGGTAGAGTTGTGGTTCATAATCTTAGTAGACAATTGAGCATTGCTGTACAAGCATTCACCAGTTTCACCCGACAATTTATAGGCAGTGTTGGTGGTGGTCCTGGTTACAATACTGGCACTACTACTACTAATAGTAATGTAGGTCAATCGTATTTGGTACAAGCATTCCAAAATGCACTAGGATCTGGTAAAGGAATAGGAACCATCTTGAAGATAGAAGTGCTACCAACGCCGCTACCTCCCACACACAATGAACCTCAACGAGGAGCAGCTGTTGTAGGAGGAGGAGCTGCAGGAGGAGGAGGAGGAGGAGGAGGAGGAGCAGAGAGAGCAGCCTTGGTTTTCATACCAGACAAGGGCCATTTCCTTTTATTCACTGCAACTGAAGCGGTAGTTGTGTGTCTCTTATCTACAGATGGGCAAATACAAGTACTCCACACCTTTTCCCGCCCCCCTTTTCTTACCATCGGTACCACTACTACTATTAATGACGGAATGGGAGAGGAAGAGGAAGAGGAAGAGGAAGAAGAAAGAGCAATGGTATCACAATCAACTTCATCATTTTTATCACCACCATATGCATCTTGGAGATTATGGCGTCAAGGAGGAGCATCTATCGGTGCTATAATAGCTATAGCCTGGGGAAATTCAATGACCATTTACAATGCTCCATTGATCCCATTACTGACTTCCCCTATGAAGGCTAAACCTTCATCTTCAACCACTACTGCTACTGCTACCGTATCTCAAGCTACTGATAAACAATTACCTGCTCCATCTGTACTCAACAGCTGGACCCATAATACAACATCAACATCATCATCATCAGATGTGGTGTGTGGACTGTTTCTCTTTGATGGCTGGCAACTCCTCGTAGCCTCCTCCTCCTCCTCCTCATCATCATCACCATCACCATCACCATCTACAACCAAGGTTGATATCATACCTTCAGTACACCTACGCAACAATAACATTGATAAGCAAGGTGAGAGGTTGATATTACCAGAAAGCCTTCTTTCCACCACCCTAGACTCTCCTCCTCATAGCAGTATCAGTGGCTGGGGTGAGCAAGCCATCATCTTGACAAGCCAAGGCATTAGAGTAGTATCCTTCCTTAATTGGCAGCAGCGTATGTCTGCATTACTATCCATGTCTAGGATGGAAGCTTCACTATTACATGGTGTAAAGCTGTTTCATATTACTACTGCTCTCACTACATCATCATCCTTCTCCTCCGTCTATGGGGGTGGTGGTAATGACGGGGGAGGGAGGATAGATTGGCCAGCTGATACAGTACATGTTACAGCTCTACCTGAAGTTGCTCGTCAGACATTGCTGGTACTATATGCCTATATTGACAACACTTTAGCATCTAATAGTAGTAGTTATACTGGTGGTGATAGAAAAGCAATCAGCAGTGAAGCGACTACTGATGCCGCTGCAGTGGAAAAGAGAATAGCAGTAGTTGCAGATATAGCAATCAACACCTGTCAACTCCTAAACTCTCCCTCATCCCTCTATTCCGACATCTTCCCCAGATTTCAAGCAGCTCATATTGTTGTTGGTGGTAGTGGAACCACTATTACAGCTCTGGCCCCTTTCCTCAGACAACTAGGCTGGCACTTAGAAAGAGGCACACTGATCTCCCCTCCAGCGGAAGTAGCCCAAGCCCTTGTTGAAGGTTCAGTAGCAGAAGGTACCCTGGCAATGGTAGAGAAGCTCGTCCTGGGCCTTGACATCATGAGTATGGACCTGAATCAGCTGATTCCAGTGTGTTTGAAGTATGAATTATATACTGCGTTGATTGATATATTTTCAAGAGCGTTGCAAGATTTGCAGACGCCTGCGTCGTTACTGTTGGTTGCTGCTTATATGCGTGATGGTACTACTACTACCGCTACTACTACTACTAATAATAAGAACGAGTTGGGATACAAGTTGCTGGTCTTCCTGGATTGTTGCCTGAGAGGAAGACCATTCCCACCCACAATGTCAGCATCACTGCCCATACCAGGAGAATTATCTCAACAACTAAGAGCGAATGGAGCCTTCTTCCTCTTCTATTCTTCAGCATCATCCATATTAGACCGCTGGAACATCTGGGCTGCTCCTCACCATCTGAATGAAAGAACAACAGGGATAGGGGCGGTAGCAGCAGCAGCAAAGGACCCGTACCCAGTGTTGAGGTATTTATGTCAATTGGATGCCGCTTCAACTCTGAGTATGCTGTGTAATGCGTTGAAAGGGTGGGATGCTCTTGAATCAGATATGCTCCTTCTCCTTCCTGGCATAACTACTACTTCTACTTCTACTTCTACTACTACTACTGCTAGTGGAGGTGATAGAACTATGACTCAAGTGGCAGTAGACGCGTTACTGGACCTCATTTGTGACGACAACAACAACAAAGCAGAAGTACCTTTATTGTCAAGTGAAGCAAAGACCCATGCAGTAGAATTCATCACCGACTATATCATCGCAGGAAGAGCTTCCATTTCTCCTACTAGTGTCCTGACCATCCTCACTCAACTGGCTGCCACTAATACTCCTAGTAATGAAGATGCATTTGCTAGTCTCATCACCACTACGCTAGCTATAGACCAATCATTACTATCCTTATCATTAGAGAAGAAGGGAGAAGTGACGAAGGGGGAAATACAGCAACAGAAGCAACAACAACAACAAGAGTCAATTGCTATATCATCACTACTTCACCATGCCCTTACCCTAGCAGAGTCAGTAGGCTATAGTAGAGGCCAAGCAGCAGTGTATCAAGCTAGAGGTGAATATTCCCTAGCTCTATCATGTCTGACTGAATATACTGCTAGACCAGAAGCTGCTTTTGATTATATTAGAAATGTACTGGATACTCTTCTTGTAGACGTTGCTAATAAGAGAGAAGAGGACGATAATGACGAGAAAAAAGTAGTATCATCGTCAATAGCATCATCAGTATATGCAGAGTTTGAGAAGGAAGTAGTGAGACAAGCACCACAGCTGGTTATGCTCAGTCCTGAATCTATGGCTTCCTTGGTAGTGGAGAAACTACCCAATAAACAAGGGGAGATCCTATCTTCACTCTCAAGAGCAGAAGAAAGGGAGGAAGAAGAGGAAAAAGAAAAAGAAGAAGAAGGAGAGGGTTCTCAGCACCATTCCGATAAGGCTCAATTTGCCTTCCTCAAAGCCATTGCACAGCACCATACCCTTTCTACTACTACTGCTACTACTACTGCTACTACTACTACTACTACTACTAGTAATCATGCATCATATATTCTCCAAGATCCATCAGTAGTCAACCTATACATAGGCCTGCTGTGCCACTACGAGCCACATGCAGTTCTCCCTTTCCTTCAAAGCCACACTGGCTATTATACAATAGAAGAATGTCTCCAACACTGTATGAAGTACAAGGGCAAGGTGAGGCAGGGGGCTGCTTATTTATTGGAAAAAATGGGAGATATTGGTGGAGCTTTGAAGATGTATTTAGAATACTCGGAAGAGGCTACTATGGAGCTGATTGAGAGGATCAATATCGACACAACCAGGGATAGTAGAGATAGTGGTCTCAGTATTGAAGGTCTTGTTAAGAAGTGCGAGGAGTTGAAAGAGTACAAGGAAGCTCAGTCTGCTCTTCGTTCTGCCATCTCACTGTGTCTGAGATGCACAGAAGACATCAAAACAACCACCCCACCCGCCACCACAACCCACCACCACCACCACCACCACCACCATCGGCTATGGTTTAAGGTCCTTGATGTGTACGTCAACCTGACAAGATCATTGAAGTCTCAATATAATGATGCCAACAACAACAAGAAGGAATATATTACCCCATCATCATCATTATCATGTGTACAACTAGAGGTCAGTCAGAGGGTGATGGGAGGGCTGATGGAGGAGCTTATTGGTGAAATGGTGACTGGAGGGTCAGTTCCTCTGACTGAGATAGCTACCACAGTCATGTCTACATCAACTGGTAGTAGTAATAAGAGTAGTAGTGGAGGTGGAATGGTAGGAAAGAGTCTTCCTCCTCCTCCTCCTGCTTCTTCTTCTTCTTCTTCTTCTAAGGATATGTTTGGTGATTTCAAGACGACACTGGTTGGGCTGCTGGGAGCATGTTCATATGAGCTAACCATGCTGAGATCTGCTAGTAAATCAATAGGCAATGATGGAGTGGATATGTTGAGTTGTGGATACAGAGAGTGTAGTAAAGCTAAGAAATAGAGAGGGGAGAGAGGAGAGAGGGAGAGGAGGAGGCCGCTGCCCACATGAGAGGGGAGCCGAGGCGGCACTTAGATTATGTGGCAAATTTAGAAGATATAAATGAAGCTTTTGCAAGTTAGTACGAGCGAATACAATGTTTTTGTTACTAGTATGGTTAAACTGAGCTATCTGAGAGGTAGTAGAGTGACTTAAACTGTGCGATTGAGCCACGTGTAAAACTGAGGCATTAATATACTATAGTTGAACATTTTTTTCTTTTGGGGACCTGATATATCTTTTCACAACATCAGCATCATGACTTTGACTGATACACCAAGCAGGCCGGACCCGTTTGCAGCTCACCAGAATCACAATTTCTCAGCCGCCATCCCCTACGACTCCAAGACTGCCTCCCAGAAGACATTGTCCTCCAACTCCTCCACCACCTCCTCTAATCTCAGGCACACCCAACGCCCCAACTCCCCCACCCGTATTGCCAGAACATCAGCCACCAACTATTTCTCTCTCAAAGAGAAGCTCGGGGACAGTTTCGTTGAACGCGACAAAATCAAGTTCATCCGACAGGTTGGCCAAGGATCTTTTGCCCGTGTTGACCTTGGCATCATCGATGGTCACGAGGTGGCCATCAAAACCCTCAGTGCTGATACCTTCACTGATGAAAGAGAGATTATCAATTTTCTAGTAGAGGTGAGACTTCTCAAGAATATCTGCCATCCCTCCATTGTCCGTTTCTTGGGAGCTGGCGGCAGCTTTGCTGGCGCGGACGACAGAGCTGAGCTGGAAGACGACTTATTTCTTGTTCAAGAGTACTGTGCTGGTGGTAGTCTGAAGGATATTGTTGCAAGACAAATGATGAATCCATTCAAAAAAATCTATTCAGACGCTGAGGCACTCTGCTGGTGCATTCAAATTGCAGCTGCCCTCACCTACATGCATTCAGCCAAGCCTAAAGTAATCCACAGAGACTTGAAGCTGGATAATTGCCTGCTAACCACCCTCAATGTTCACGAGGCAGAATGCAAGCTGACTGATTTTGGCCTCGCCAAGCTTATCCACCAAAACGGTCCGGCAATTGCGGGCAGTTCTTGCCTCGAGCTGTCTTGGGGCCCAGGCACGGGAGTCGACGATTCCGCCTGGTTTGGCCGCATTTACCGCAGAAAGAAGCTTGAAGAGGTCCTCAAAAAGAAGAATTCTATTCCAGTTAATTTGATCAGCTTACAAGCATCAGATTGCACTATTCAAACTGGCAGCTATGCTTACATGTCTCCTGAGTGTCTCACCTCTACCAAGTATGATGAGAAGACTGACGTATTTTCGTTCGCAATGGTTGCCTACAATTTGACCCAGAGAACCATTCCTTCTCTGCAATACATGGCCAATGGAAATCCAGAAGATGTTGAGCACTTTGCAAGAGAAGTAGCTGCTGGGTTTAGGCCACCTTTTGCAGAGGGGAACTCGTTGCCAGAATCACTGAAGGAAGTCATTCAAATGTGCTGGGCAGCTAATCCTGATGATAGACCAACCATGAGGGAGGTTTTGGGAAAGTTGAAGACGATACAGAAAGAAGGGGGATGTTCTTCTACTGTAGACAGTGCCGGTTGCTGCTCTATCATGTGATGTTGAGAGGAGGAGAGAGAGAGGGGGGGGAGAGAAATGTCGTGAAATGAGGAATGAAAAAATATATATTTGTATAACTTTTCCTTTTCCTTTTCTTCCCAAATCTTTCCTGGTACCTAATTTGTCACAAAGTAGCCACAGAAATGTCTTTGCAATATTTTATACTCCATTTTCATTCTTTTGGGTAAGGAAGAAAGGTGGGGAACCACAATGGTGAGATCTTGTCCTTTTGTTCTTGCTAGCTGTTGTTTATGAATTCATATTACTTGAAGAAAAATTTTCTACTTTGTAGCTGTTTCTATTTTCTATTTACAGTTTTAGTCATTTTACATGATTGCAAGCAGGACTATAGTCCTGAAGTAGCTACACATGGCAATCCCAGTCTCCTGCGCTTGGGGTTTTAAGTGAGCAAAGGTTTGAGTTTTGGTTTCCTTTAGCACATTCTCCCACACAGTAATAAATCGATGACAGGAATAACATTCCCACAACTACGTAGAGACAGCCCTTGCCTTTACCCCTCACACGGAGGTGGATGCAATTTAGTATCATGAATTCATTTCCTGGATTAAAATAATATAGTCGGGTAGGGGGTAGTATTAAGTATTAGTAAAAGGGAAAAGGAGAGGGGAAATGGAAGGTTAGAAGATAGTATATGCATGCATTAGGGTTCGGGCTGTCTATTGGGGCACTATTTCCAATAGTTGCACTGAGACTGTCTTGTCTCCCCTATTAAATCTCAGAGTTTTGCTCTCTCCCTGCTGGGATAGGGTGTTTGTGTCATTGATTTGTTGGTGATGAAGTCATTTTACATACCGTCTCCATCCTCCTTGCTACATCATCGCATCACCATCTGCTGCTGTATCCCAGCAAGCCAGATACCGATTTACGTAGTGTCTCAAATTCCACACACAGCCTCTCTGCATCCTCCTCTTCCTCTTCCTCCCCACCACCACCACCACCACCAGCAGCAGCCATTATCATACCAACCAGTCTCCTTGACTCTGCCACAAACCCATCACAAGCAGCTGCTAATAAAGATGCTTCTCTCCTCCCTCCAGCCCTCAACACACCACCTCCACCAGCAGCAGTGGAAGTAGTAGTACCTGCAATTGCAGCTTTATTTGAAACTGACTCTCTTGCTGCCAAGGTCACCACAAACGCTGATTTCAAGAGTCTCAACCTAAACTCAGATGACTGGAGTAACATTTCTTTACTACCATCACCATCACCACCACCACCACCACCACCACCACCACCACCACCACCAGCTTCTTGCCCGCCTCCAACACCACCTGGTGATGTCAGCAGCTCTTCATATACACGAACAACAGCCTCTGCTCCTCCTTTACATGCCTTCACCAACGCTCTTGCCACCCTACTTCCTCTTCCTCCAAGAACATCACCACCATTTATAGATGATATGTTGGCAGAGGGGGAGGGCGGAGATCCAGGAGAAGGCCAATTCCCCACAGCAATACTTTCCAGCCTCATAGTTATATGATTAATAGGGAAACTATTCTCATTAGGATAGAACATTTCACCTAGTGCTTCTACTTCTCTACAACACATCTCTAAACACAGCTCTGCTGTTGCAGTGGTTCTAGTCCCAGAGGAGGGCAAAGCGCGGTGCCATGTCTCTTTCAAAAACAAATCCCACAGTTGCTCTACGTACCCTGCATCGCCATATCCACTGATATCAATAGCTTCTAGACACAGTTTCCATAGACATAACGGTACTGCATAATCGTTGTACAGTTCGGCCAGTTCTTTTGGTTCGCTAGACAGTTCACTTATTGCTGTCTTGAGTTGCTCCATATAGACGTGTTGTTGCTGCTCCGCTTCACCTCCATTATGAGCAGTATTATAGCTCTCCATCTCACCCAGAGATTTCTTCAATACAGCCACCATAGTACTCTGCAGGACCATGACTCTAGATTTACTCTCCAATCTATCCAACAAACTACCATCACCACAAGATCTTGCTTGTAATATCGCTCTTTGTAGAGATGACACTCTGTCGGTCAAGCTGACGTCTGCCTCTCCTGGAGCAGCCATTCTTTCTGCCAGCAATTCGTAGACTCTGGCTGCTGCTCCATATTGGTCCCGTGATATGTAGAATCTGGCTAGTGCATCTGCATGTTCTGCTTGGGTTGGCGATAGTGGACCTATCTTGGTCTTTTGATGATGATGAGAAAAAGAAGGACCACCACTTGTCGTAGCAGTAGTTGCTCCTTCAAGCCCCCCAGCTCTGATGAGGTAAGGCTCTAGATAAGGAGACTCAAGGGCTATTAAATCCTTGATATTCACACTCGTATTAGTACCATTAGATGATGATATGATCATATTCATCACTGCGGAGAAGATGGCTTCATGGAAGAACCTGTCATCAATGATCATGAGACGGGAGAGGAGAGAGTGTTTGAGTGCTTCTCTCTCTGCTGGGCTGGTGAGGCTCTTTTCAAATGACTCCAATGAAGCTGTTGCAGTAGTACCAGTACCAGTACCAGTAGTAGTAGTAGTACCAGTAGTAGTACTACTTAAAAGCATAGAACCACCGATGCCAGTACCGGTACCGATGGTAGATGGAGATGAAGAGCAGAGGACTCTGAGTACCGCAACAACGTATTGATAACTACCATCGTATCTCTTCCGGCGAGCAACCTCTCCTTCATCCGTATCTGCATCTGTTGCAGCACCAGCACCATGACCATGACCATTAATAGCAACAGCATTAGCGGCAAGGTTGGAAGGATCTATAGCTGCTGCCTTCTTAGCAGTTAAATCCACTAAAGCATTCATAGCATGCAAATGTGCTAATTGAGGCACCACTTGACCAAGGTCCACCACCAGAGGCACCCTTGACATCAATGTCACTGCTTCTTGAGTCAAAGCCTCTCTATCTGCAATTGTCCCTGCTGCTTCTGCTCTCTGCAACAACCCACTAGCCTGGTAAAACGTCTTATCCTCCTCCCTGAAGTATGCTGGGCACCCAGAAGCAAGAGCAGCAGCCAGATCCTCTGCAACCCCTCCAGTGGCGTGGAGATGCTCTGCTATGAGAACAGACACCAATGCAGCGGCGATTGCCTCTCCTTCCTGACTTGCTACCCAGTCTCTAAATTTAATTGACTGTAGTGCCATTCTATGTGACTCTTCAGCTCTAGCAGCGAGTCTTCCTAGGTTATGCTCACTCAGTACTCGAAGAAGGAAACACGCTTGAGCCGCTCGGGATACCAGGGCTCTGATGGTTTCACATTTAGCTATCTCTTGTCTAATGGCGTCTTCCATTAACCGTTGACGCTTTGCTGATGGTGTTGGCAAGCCATCTGGAGCAGGGTGATGATAATAATCGTTCATTTGTCGTTGTTGATGTTGATCTCCTTGTTGCTGACCACCACCACCACCACCACCACCACCACTACTATAATTATAATATCCTCTTGTTTCATGTTGCTGCTGTCTAGCCTTCTTTCTAACAAGATATTCACCCAACCATGCATCTAGGGATCTCAATCTTGCTTCTAGTCCTGCCAGGACATCCCCGGAGAATCTACATTTCAACAAACCATCCCTCCCTCTTGTTGATGCTATTCCTAGTACTTGTCCACCACCACCACCACCACCACCACTACTACTACCACTTGTAATGGTAGCAGCAACAGCTACTGATTCATCCCATAAACTGGAAAGCATCCTGGATACATGAAGAGCCAGGCCTTTATGTGCTCCAGACCAATCAGGTTCTGCTACTGGTACGGGGGCACCCATATCAAATGCAGATGCATACCATCCACCTGCAGTACCACCAGCTCCATCTTGTTGTTGTTGTTGGAAAGAATCAGCTGCTGCTGCTGCAGTCAAATCAGTGGTGATTGCACCGGCAGTGTCATATAAAATTGGCTCACCAACCAGTCGAGAATCCTCCAGTATTGCCATTGCTGAAAGAGAAGCAGACGATGCTGCTGCTGCTGCTGCTCCTGCAGGTGTTGTTGTTGTTCCCCCAGAGGCTAGTAAGATACAAATAGCAGCAGCTTCTGCTGCTCCATATGATTTGAAAAACATATCAATCTTTGCTGCTGCACCGCCACCACTACTGATTTCTTCTTCTAACAGCTGCCCCAAGATATCTACGGGCCGTTGCCTCTCTGTTTCCACCACTCCAGCTGTTGTCACTACCACAAACCGGGGAGCTGGTGTGAGGTTTAACGAGGTTGCATCATCTCTCACTCCTCCACCACCATTCTTATTGGCAGTTGCAGTATTCAATAAAAACAAAGATCTACCATTGGATATAGCACACGCCTCTCCAGGCAGGCTGCTCATCATTTCCAGCTCTGACACATTCTCCCTCAGGCCCTGTACTCCTATATGAGCTCCAGTGGCGGTACCGACGGGGGGAATGGTCAAATCTCTGGTCAACAGGAACAATCTCGTCCTCCTTGGCTGTTGTTGTTGTTGTTGCTGAGGAGCAGCTGCTGCAATAGCGGATGATGACGATGCAGGTGAAGCTTCAGCTAATAATAGACATCCATTGGAGTAATGAGCGGCAACTACCTCCAAACTTCTACCACCACCTCCAGCTCCTGATGTACGATTTGCCATCATCATCATACCACCTCCACCACCACCACCACCTCCAGCAGCACCGGATCGTTGTTGAATCAATGCAGAGGAGGGCACCGCCTGCCTGGCCACTTCAGCCCTCAACCTCTCTGGCCTAGGAAACGTCCTTCCCAACCTAGCTGGAGAGGCAACACTCCAGTACACCCTTCTTCCATCAGCTGTGACGGTTAAAAAGTGCAATCTGAAGCTATCCGAGGAAGGTATGGGGGACATGTAGACAACAGAGGCTCCTCGTTTGTCTCCGCCTCCTCGACCGAAGACTTCACGGCCATTGATGGGGGCTCGGGAGGCATCTGCAAGGAAATCAGTGCATTCCGCTACTTTTTTAGGTGCATGGCTTGTACTACTCTCTCTTCCAAGATCAAAGACTTGAATACCACTGGTAGAAGTCCTGGCGTACAAAACCCCCTTTTCATCATCCACCTTGAGATCAACCAACGCAGCAGGAGCCCCAAACAGGAAAGCAGGGACAAAACTAGGCAAAAATCCCCTAATCCCTCCTGTATGACAAACTTTAGTGCATCTCTTTTGTCTCCACCTCTCTCCGACAGCATATTGCAGCTCATACAAGTGACCATCTGCACCTCCCAGATAGATCTCCCCCTTTGCTGTTGATGTGACGCACACCATGGTGACGTTGTCGGAGGAAGTGACGTAGAGAGGGAGGGGCTGGAGGGTTATTTCTTCACATTGAATATCAGAGAAAAATGCATCATGTTGATAAAGGAGAGATTGTGGTGATGGTTCCATTACTCCTCCACCATCATGTTGTTGATGACTTGGACCAGGGGAGCAACACACGCCCAATAATCTAATATGAGTGGTGGTGCAAACTATTAAGATATGTTGTATAGCTTCTACGAATACACCTTGTCGTGGTTTAGCTATTCCTACTGCTACTATAGCCTGTTCTTCTCCAGAATATTCGATTGGGATGTCCTGCCATCTGTCATGTCTCCAGAGGAAGAGGGAATTGTCAACAGAAGCCCAGGCTCGGTTGATTTGGGAAAAGTAACCGCAGAAAGCTACGGTTTGACAGGCGTTGTAACAATCTAGGACCATGGATGGCATTTCATGAACCATAGGGGATATTGGTCTGAGTAGAGAAGGCCACTGTTGTTGAATGTGAGAAAATGGGGGGGGGGGGGGGGGGGGGGGGGGGGGGGGGGGGGGAAAAAAAAAAAGGGGGGGGGGGGGGGGGGACGGGGGAAAAAAAAGAAAAAAAAAGAGGGGGTATGGGGGGGGGAGGGGGGGGGGGGGGAAGAACCAAAAGAAAAAAAAGGGGGAAGGGG
>Ga0114919_10001445_pt1 | contig 19039 bp, 14 predicted proteins | sample BlataG_FD_88682 | JGI IMG/M metagenome (GOLD analysis project Ga0114919, IMG submission 88682) | Deep subsurface microbial communities from Black Sea to uncover new lineages of life (NeLLi) - Black_00105 metaG | ecosystem: Environmental > Aquatic > Marine > Oceanic > Sediment | place: Atlantic... | reverse complement strand
CCACCAAACATAACAGCAGAAGTGGGAGCACGACTCGCATCGGGCGCAGGGTTATGCTGCGTTGGATTACCAGCATATCCAGGAACCACAGCCCGATTAATACCGGTAGGAGCAAGATTACGATGTTCAAATCAGTTTGGGTGCCGGTGCCGAGACCGAAGGGGATCAAGAGAGCACTGGCAAGCAGGGCGAACAATCCCACAAACGGCCAGCGTAGGAATGTCAACACAACAATTCCTGCCAAAGGAAGCAATATGAACCTGGTGGAGGGTCGTCTTCCAAAATAAAGGCTGGCAAGCAAAACGCCAGCGATCACTGCCAAGCGCACGAGGAATTGAGAGCGCGCCTCCAGCCAGCCCAGAATTTGTAGATAGTTGTTTTCAAGTCGATACATGATGTTGTTATTGAGGAGGTTCATTTCATTCGGAGCCAAGGTCCCCGTATGCGCGCAAGCTCTGGCGGAATCCGCGGTACATGTAGCTGCCTGTTATCCACCTGTAAAGCGGGCGCAGCAGCAGAAGGGGAATACGACTCGCATCGGGCGCAGGGTTATGCTTCGTTGAATGACCAACATATCCAGTAACCACAGCCCGATCAATAACAGCAGGAGCAAGATAACGATGTTCAAATCAGTTTGGGTGCTGGTGGCGAGGCTGAAGGGGAGAAGAAGAGCGCCGGTAAGCAGGGTGAATAACCCTAGAAACGGCCAGCGCAGAAACGCCAAGACCGCAATCCCACCTGCGACCAACACAATATACATTCTCCACACACGCATTCCAAGGTAAACACTGAGAAAAAGTACAGCGGCGATAACCAATGCCCGTATTAGCTAATTCGCGTCTTTTTGAAGATAAACTTGAAACAATTTAAATCCATTGAACCTCAATAAATACAATAAAGTTGTGAGCCGGGAACTTTATTTTGTTGAGCCGATGAATTTCCAAATAAGCTTCCGAAATATTGAGCGTAAATTAAACTCAATATCCTGAATTCTATTTTCATAAACTTTCAACTCTTTATCAGGTGCAATCATTGGCGCCTTTACCCAATCTATCAGTGGTTTTGTGGTTGAACTGAACGAAAATATATCTTGGGCGCATGCAAGAGCATTATGAGAAAATTGACGGCATAGGTCAAAATCCATTGCCAGAAGCAATATTTTTTTACCGAATTCCTTCCAATCGCCTGCCTGAAAAGACAGACCTGCATTACTATCAAGAATTAGATAACTCAATTCAGAACCCAAGCTTGAAATCACTGGTAAACCATAGGCGATCATTTCAACAAGCCTAGTTCGAGTACCGTATATTGTTTCATAATGAATAGAATCTATGTTGATGCCAACATCACTTGCGTAATAATAGCCGGAGATTTCTTCCCAAGGAAGCCAACCCAGCATATGGAAACGCTCTCTGAAAGAAGAATTCTCGATCATAGAAAGAAATTGTAGATAGACATTATCAACGGCATTATATGTGTTAGCTCCGATTGATAAATAATGAATACGCGGTTCATTTTCCATCGCCAATTCCAGAGCAGCGAATAGGGTTTTCACGTCGGTCCAAGTGTTGTACCCTCCACACCAAAGGACGACAAAGTCAGTGTCAGTTATGCCGAATTTGGAAAGAAATTTTTTATTTTGATATTTTTTCCTCCCTGCATCCACATTTAAAGGTAAAGAACCTGGCAATATTACCCTGGTAAATTCATATCCAAATGTCTCTCTCCTTAGACGCCCGGTCACAGCCAATTCGCCGACTAGCATGTGTCTTTGAGGTGAGGAACAAACAGAGAAAATATCACCGGTATTTAAGATCTGTTTATAAAAACTTATGACAGTAGGAATCCCACGATTACTTCGAGCCCGAAAACATGAGGCTTGAATAATGGTTAAATAATCGCCATATATATCCATCCATAGTGGTTTAGACGAACGCAGCTTAGTTGAATATAAGCAGTTATCAAAATTAACAGCAACGATACAGTCCGGATCAAAATTATCATGTGCTGATTGGAGTTCTCTACTCCACCCAATATTTTCGAATTGTATGGGATGATATATTACAGAACCAGGCAGGTCAATATGCGGGGAAGTGATACAAAGTACGGGTGACTGCTTAGCACATAAATAAATCTCGTGACCACCGTTTATCAATGGCGCTAGAAATTGCCATGATCGGTATTGGGCAGCTTCAATTTTGTTGGTTTTCTCTATGTGGGGGGGGTTGTATGCGATTAAAAAAATTTTCGACATTAGTTTGCAGGATTGCTTATTATAAACAACGTTCTAGCGAACTACTTGTGATGATTTTGGACCCATGTGAAAAGTATTTTCAACCCTTCATCTAAAGATACCCTGGGATACCAACCGAGCTCTTGTTTCGCCTTCTGTATATCGCTGATATAGATTAGTTGATCGCCAGGCCTCCATTTTTTTTGATCAATTTTAATTGGATGACCGATGAGTTCTTCAAGGACAGGACCAAATTCTGACCAGATGCTGACGGTATTTTCAAGACCCCCACCAATATTATAAATTTCTCCGGAAGCTTGATTTATATTCTTAACCGCGGCTTCATAGGCGTCAATGAGATCATCGATGAATAATACATCCCTGACTTGTTTTCCATTACCATATATCACAATCGGATAATTTTTAATGGCTGCGATCATGAACCAGGCTAACCACCCCTGATCTTCAATTCCGAATTGCCGGTAACCGTAGATGCAGCTCTGACGCATCACGACAGTGCGTAATCCAAAAATACGGGCATAATCTCGTGTGTATTGATCCCCTGAACCTTTCGAACACCCATATGGTGAGAGAAAATCAAGCTGTTGACTTTCCGAAATCCCAAACGGATTATCAACAAACTCGTAGCGTATTTTTTTCTCAATGGTTTTAATCTTATCCAGTCCACCGTAGACTTTGTTTGTGCTACTATAAATGAATATTGGGTTATTTCCTACATTACGGGCAGCCTCCAAGGCATTGAGCGTTCCCAGGGCATTGTCAAAAAAATCCTGGCGTGGATTTTCTAATGAGGTTGTTACTGCAACCTGCCCTGCAAGATGATATAGACGATCAACACCTTCAGTAGATCGCACTAGTGAATCGTAATTCTTAACATCGGCTTCAATAAAATTGAATGTATCTACTCCGTGTTTTTCTCGCAACCATGCAAGGTTAGTCTTACAACCTTTTCTGGAGAGATTATCAAAAATTATTACATGATGCCCTTCGTTGATTAATCTGTTGGATAAATTAGATCCGATAAACCCGGCACCACCGGTTATCAAGATTCGTTGTCTCATAGGCTTCTTCTCTTGAACTATTATTTTATTTATTTGGATATTAAAAAAATATATTTTCTAGCTAATATATCCTAAAACTCTCAAAAGTTGAGAAACTTGATCTTCTTTCTGCCAGGCACCTGTTTCGTCCCTGCAGCTGCTCATTTGGATTTGTTACAGATGACGGGAAAGTTGTTGTTCGAAAAAAGTTTCCTTTTAAGTCAACGAACATACACATTCGCATATTCACCATGATTTATCTTAAGATGATATAACTTACTGACTGATTCACTACATGTCTGAAATTCTTGGTGGGAAGCTTGATTATCTTATGCACACGAATTATTTCTTTGTGAAAATCCAATAATGCAACGTGCCCCCAGCGGGCGTGTTCGTAAAAGACCTAGTCGTGATCAGTGGTGATAATTATGGAAGTATTATCACTTATCCTAACTTCATCTATCCAGTTTAATAATTTGCCAACCTGTAGATCAAAGAAAACAATGCCTGTATCGCAAAGCTCAATAATGTGCTGTATTAATGAGTCGGGTAGTTGGGAGTCGAACTTTATTTAATGGAATGGAATACAAATCTCTCCAAGCCTGCGCCCTGCTCGAACTGATCTTTAATGAATCGGGTGCAAAATAAGGTCAGTGTGCATCCATATAATGCATCCAATTATTGTCCATTACAAAAAAGTAATATAAGAAGATATAGAAATAAAGTGAATCAAGTTAAATGTCCTATTGAAACTTTCTCAAGCAGATTTTCAAAATCGTCAACCATCTTCTCTAAATCAAACATCGAGATTGCGAAACGTTTTCTGTTTAATGCTATAGGTATTGTATACGGAACGGGGTACATTAGCCAGGAAACCCGATAATGCCTTCAATCGTTCAGGTTGAAATTCCTCCCAATTTATGGTTTGAATTGAAGAACAGAAATCTGTTATTCCTCGAGGATTGACCTGTTCTCCGTCCCTGACGAAAGAAATTACTTTAATCGAATGATGACTGCCCAATGATTTTAGTAAGTTGTATATACGGATTTTTAATCCATTGACTGGTGGGTAGGGAAACCGGGGAGATAAGAAGAGGATTTTGATTTCTTGATTATTCCAGGTAACCTAAAGCCCGCAGGCGTTCTTCGACCAGATCAGCTATTTGCCATTTTCGGTTTTCATCACGGTGGCTTGTTGCCACTACCTGTCTTAAATGTTCAGCTAAGATTTCTTCTAGTTCTGCTTCGACTTCTGGCAGCTTGCTAAAAAGATCCTTTTTTTCGCCAGTGTCGTTTTCCAAGTTAAATAATTCGCGTTTGTATGGTTGGCGTTCGTCGTAAATGTACTTGAAATTCTCGGTGCGAACCGCTACGCAATACCAGGCAATATCGACCATTTCGATGATCACCGGCTTGCTGGCTTGTGTATTGTTTGATTTCCAAAACGCTGTTAAACTCTGCCCTTCCATTTTTTCTGGAACTGGAATGTCGAATATATCCAATATCGTCGGAGGGAGGTCGATTAAACTGACCAATTGATTGACATCTATGCGTCTTTTGCCATCCGGTGGAGAAATAATCAAGGGACCGTGGATCACTTCTTCGTGGAAATCGTATAATGCGCCGTGCTGAAAGCGATCATGTTCGTAAAAAGCTTCGCCGTGATCAGATGTGATCACTATGAGAGTGTCCTTTGCGAACCCATTCTGATCAAGCGAATTAATCTAGCGTATTATGTGGTGATCTATACGGGTTATAGCTGCGTCGTAAAGGTCAATGATTCTTTGTAGGAATATGCCTCCGGGATTGATTTTTTTGTAGCTCCACATGGTCCTCAAGTCTGACCAAGCCTTGGCACGTTCGCATCCATTTTTTAAATCCTCCATCAAATGGTAAGGCAATTGGGCGTCCATGAAATGAGTCCACAAAAAAAATTGCTCAGGTCGCTTTTCCAAAAAGTGAACTGCTGATTCAACGATCACATCCCCGTTGACTTTAATGGGATGGGGACATGTATTCAGTCCCAGTTGCATTAATGCCGAGTTTATTGCAGGTATACTCAAAATGGGCTGCATACCTTTGATATTCAACCAGCGTCGGTCTTCTTTTGGAGGCACGGGTTCTTCAAAGACCTCAAATCCCTGATCGTAACCCACATTGGCGCCCAAAAGCGGATTGGAGGTAAAACCCGCCGTGCTGTAGCCATGCTTTTTCAATGTCTTAGCGAGCATAGGCCGGTTCTCCCCAACCCTTGCGAACGGACCACCGTACATGCCGGCGTACGTGGAACTCAAAATGGCGGGGAAAGCTGTCTTAGTATATGTGCCGTTGGTAATGGCTTGATGAAAGACGATACCCTGATCGGCGATTCGGTCGATGTTCGGAGTATTGGCTTTGGTGCAGCCGTAGCACCCGAGATGATCAGGTCGTAAGCAATCGATTGTTATTAATAGAATATTTGGCTAATCAATCATGTATTATCGCTCTTAAAAATAATTTACAAAATTATGAATGCACTTATAGCTAGTGGGTATGACAATGAGAGACTTTCTCAAGAAGTAGCTCAACTTCGTCAACCATCTTCTCTAAATCAAACATCGAGATTGCGAAACGTTTTCTGTTCAATGCTATAGGTATCGTATACGGAACGGGGTACATCAGCCAAGAACCCCGATAACGCCTTCAAACGTTTAGGTTGAAATTCCTCCCAATTTAAGGTTTGAATAGAAGAACAGAAATCAATTATTCCTATCTGATCGATCTGTTCTCCATCCCTGACGAATGAGATCAATTCAATAGAATGGCGACGGGACAATGATTTTAATTAGTTGTAGATACGGATTTTTGATCCATTTTCTGGTGGGTAAGGGAACCAAGGGGAGAGAAAAAGGATGCGCATCTTGATTAAGATATTATGAGGTATAAGGGTGTGGATTGAATGTTCGTATCAGGCTGCGAGCACAGTCATGAGATGATCTTCGATTTCATTTACCATCCGATGAATATTGAAGTGTTCGCGCGCCATTTTTCGCCCGTTCCGCACCATTTTTCGCTTTAATTCGGGATTATCTTTTAGATATAAAAGCCTACCTGCGAGAGCTTCGGCATCACCAGGTGGATAGATAAGTCCATTTTCGTGATCGATAAGCACCTCAGACGCACCTCCAGTAGCTGTGCCAACTACAGACAAACCGCAAACCATCGCCTCCACCAGGACTCTGCCAAAAGGTTCCGACCATATGGAAGTGAACAAAAGGACATCATTCTTAGCAAACAACTCTGGTAATGCAGCTTGCGGGTATGCGCCAATGAACTTTACATATTGATCAACTGCCAGCTCACGAGCCAAACTCTCGAGACGGGTTTTATAATCCGCAGATCCTGACCCTGCAATCGTAAGTTCAACATTCTTATGTCCCGATCCATTAATCAGGATGTCCAATGCTTCTATTGCTGTATGGACGCCTTTTTCTTCAACAAGCCGCCCTAAATACAGCAGGGCAAGTTTCCCGTCTTTTGGGATTATTGATTTAAAGTCATTACTGGTGAAGAGGTCGATGTCAATCGCTCCGTAAATGATACGTGTATCCTTGAAGGCAATATCACGACTTATCAGTTCTTCCTTCAGGTAACGAGAAGGAAATTGAGCGTGGGGAAATTCCAGGGAAGGAATTGCATGTTGGGCGAGGATTCTCTTCACTGAAGGTTTGAGAAGTTTTCTCACCAGTTTTGTCGGCAGCGAACGCCCTTGCTCCTCCCAGTAAAACTCATATTGGTTGGGCAGAGAGGGCCAGTAATCAGCGATGTAATAGACTACCCGGTCAGGAAACAAATTTTCTGCCTGGGCAGCCAGCGAACGCGGAAGATTCCACATCCCCCAGATGTAGATTAAATCTGGTCGATATTGTTCCACCACGCTTCTGAGGGTCAGAATATTAGCACGTTCTCGCTTTTGTCTGCTGGTGAAAAAGAGAGCCGCGTTCCATAAGGAGATGAAATCCATTTCAAAGTATAAGGCACGCTGGATAAGCCCTGCCTCGGTCGGGTCAAAGCGTCTGCGATCATTCCTGCTGGTCAAAACCAAAACCTGGTGACCTTTTTCTTCTAAAGTATGAGCCACTTCCTGGCACCACATTTCATAACCGCCCCGGGTATTGGGTGGGTAGAAGTTGCTAATTATTAACAAACGCATAGTCATGAAAATCCCAGGGCATTAAGCTTCAACAACGTTTTCTCGTCTGGTAAAGGACTGGTGCCGTATAAATAAATTCCGAAGCTGTGCGTAATCTCAAGGATGGCGTCGTTTTTTTTGAGAGAGCCGATCTTGCCATTCGAGTAATGGGTTGCCCTCACTCAGAATTGCACTATCTGGGCTGGCCGTTATGCTTGTCTTACTTAATGCTCTTTGTGTAAACAAGGTTTTGCTGATGCCCAGTTTTTTTAAAACTCGTGCAGACATCTCTTGAGGATCTTTGAAAAATTGTTCATATGTTAAGAATATCCAGTTCATGTGTTGTAACTGGTGCAAAGGAACATAATTTTCAATGCACCACATTAAGGCATGTTTTTCGACTTCGCTGTTGGCGTTTTGAATAGTGTCAAGATGTGGTTCAAGATAATCCCCCACTAATTGGGGTTGGTCGAGCAGCTCATCGATGTGAGTTTCACATTCTGATCTTATGCGCGAGAGGACTATGGCACACGGGTGTCTGATAATGAAAACTATGTGGCATCCAAAAATGTGCTCGGGCCATCCTAATATCATTGTCCCCCGAATCTTCTTCACCAGCAGCCGCCATGCCCAGGGACGATTTATAAGCCGGTTTACCCATTCGTTCTGGAGGCTTCCATTCAGCACAGAACGGATATAGGGTTCCCACTGGGGATAATCTTCATCCGGTCGGACATATGGTCTTAACGGCAATGGAGCGGCTTGGGGGACACGCCGGCGATCAAATGGTTCGAAGCTCACCATAAAGTTGGGATTTGCAGCAAGTATGTTCGCCAACCAGGTCGTACCACTGCGCCCTGAGCCAGCGAGTACTACTGCTTTAGCAGGATCGAGAGTCACCAATGTTTTTCATCATTTAGATCGTAGAAAACGGAAAAGGATATGGTCAAGAACCAACAACAGCCGATAAATGAAATTCAATCTCGTCGATCATGCGATCGATGTTGAATTTCTTTTGGATGAGAGATTGCCCGTTATCAGCAAGTAAGGCATAAAGGTCGGGATCGCTCACTAGGCGGGACACCTGCTCGGCAAGACCGATGGCGTCATTCGGAAGGAAATGCAGGCCGGTTTGCTCGTGGATTAATATCTCAGGTGTGCCGCCGGTAGGGGTTCCGACGACCACAAGTTTGGCTGCCATCGCTTCCTGGACTGCACGAGCAAGCGGCTCCTGCCATGTGGAAGGAAAGAGTAGGATATCATGGCGGTTCAGCAGCTCTGGCATATGTTCGCGAGGAACTTGCCCGATGAAGTCAATTTGATCTTCCAACCGGCGTTGTTTTACCATCCATTTTAAATGCTCTTCATATTCTGGATTTCCGGCTCCTGCAATCGTCAAGCGGGTGTCCCGAGAATCCTGCTGCGACGCCAGGATCTCCATCGCCTCAATCGCGGTATGCACACCTTTGTGGGCGACAAGGCTGCCGGCGCATAGAAGCGCAAGTTCAGGGCTGTGCGGATCACGCAGATGTTCGGCTTGAGCGAACTTATTAATATCAATCCCGTTATAAATTACGCGCATCTGCGCCTCTGGGATTCCCGCCTGCTGATTGAGGTTATTCATCATCGCCTTGCTCACACACCAAACGTGCTGGAAATTCAGAATATAAGACCGCTCCCTGCTCTGGATGTACTTCAAAGCGGGGGATGCTAAGGCGCGTTTTGGAAGTTTTATCCCTGTTTTAGATGCTGGCGAATCCCAGTAATTGGTGTGCACATCGGGCGCATAAGGCCAGTCATTGGCAACGTAATATATTACCCGCTGCGGACATAATTGTTCTGCCTGCCAGGCGATGCCACGGGAAAGGTTCCACATGATGTGAATAAAAATCACATCCGGCTTGAATCCCTGTACAGCGCTTTGAACCTGGTCTTGATTATGGCGCGTACGCTGCCTGTAGCGAAGTGTAGAATATGCCGGATCGTAATGGTTGAGATCGCTTTCGAGCCGGAGTATACGGGTAACCCCCCTGTTTTCTGGGAGGTCATGGTGCGCGTTGAGACCGTATATGCTGGTGAGCACCCGGGTTGTGTGCCCTCGTGCCGTCAGATGTTGGTCTATCTCCTGCAAAAGCTGTTCCCAACCACCGACAATATAAGGAGGGTAGAAGGCGGATATGAATAATATCCTCATAGGAAGTTTATTGGCTCGATCATTAGAGTATTGTGCGCCTGCGCAACTGGCTGTGCATAAATGCGCCGGGCTTACCAGCGATCGATTTAAGTGTGATTTTTTTAAATTGGGTATCTCGCCACAGGTCTGGTCGGTAGCGCAAAGCGCGGGTTAGGTATTGCCGGGTCAGTTGATGATCATCGTACTGGTTAGCGAGCAGACCCAGGGCGTAATACGCCGTGCCGTACGCCTTACGGGGCGTCACTTCTCCTAGAGTGGTTGGAGATTGGAAGACGGAGTCGAGCAATTCGGTTATATTCGTTGCACTAGCGACCAGGTCTAGCTCTCCGGGCAAGCTGCGCTGTCCTAATGGTTGAGAGCCGAGCGCCAGTTCGTAAAAAAGGTCCAGGTCAAGGGATAGGGACGGATCGTAGTGAAGGGCTTTACGCATGTAGTGGGCACAATCGCCCCAATTATCGAGCTGCACGGAGATAAGAACGCAGTAGCGGTATGCCCCGCCATAAGCGCGCCTTTTTGCGGGAGTCCAGTCTTCCGGTTCATCTTGAGGCGGTCCGAAATGCTTCTCGGCGATCGCCAGCGCGGCTCGCTTACCGCTTTCCGGATCTGCGGACAGGCTGCTGCTGTGCAATCGGTAGAGTACAAGTGGAGTAGGGGTGCTGATAAAGCATCGACCGGCACGTGCCAGGCGCAGCCAGAACTCCCAGTCCTGTAAGCGACGGAAGGTTGGATCGAAAAGTCCGATTTCTAAAGCGGATTTACGATGTAATAACACACCACTGGGAATCAGGAAATTCGCCCTTAACAGAGTGCTATATACCAGATCTGGAAGGATATGCGGGTTATTCACTTGCGTCAATTCGCGTCCGTCTGCGTCCATATAACGCCAGCCGCAGAAGTACACGTCGGCGTCCGGGTGTTCAAACGTGAGATGGACCATCTTTTCCAGTATGTCCGGAAGCCACTGATCGTTGCTGTCGAGAAAGGCGACGTACTCGCCGCGAGCCTGCAGGACCCCGGTGTTGCGAGCCGCTGCCAGTCCCTGGTTCTCCTGCCAGGTATAAAGCACCTGATCCGCATAATTTTGAGCTACCACTGGAGTCTGGTCGGTGGAGCCGTCGTCTGCTAATATGATCTCGAAATTGTGATAAGTTTGCTCGAGAGCACTATGGATGGCAGCCAGTATCCACAAGCATCGCAGCCATAGCCTGTCCTGAGAATCCGTGTGAGCCAGTGACAAGCACGGTTTGATTAGACACAGGATTTATTTTTTTTCCTTTTATACTTAGTTAAAGAACGGTTATTTTAGAATTCTTTTCAAAAAAGTGGGTATAAAATGGTTTTTGAATAAAAACGCGGATCATTTACATTCTATTAGTGGATATTATTTCTTGAGATTATTATAGATTACAATCCCCAATAGTAGTAATAAAACAGGGATAAGACCCAATACGATGGGTATAGTGGGGGAATTGTTTTGCAATTCGGGTGAAGAAGTTGCAGTTTTCGACTTCATAGGCAATGATGTTTCAGATTCTGCAGGTTGTGAATTACCTGGAGTAGATATTATTTGCGGCTGGGTTTTACTTACATCTGGTGTGGGTAAGGCTTGAAACGGATTCACATCATCAAGAGTCCGGTGCATGGTGTAAAGGATGCGCTGCTGATCTGCGGGCGAATTGGTGAAAGTGATTACCAGTTGATTGCCTGCCCGCACAGTGGCGCTGATACCGTGGGCGTGGATGCGATCGCCTATGGGGTCGAATGCGTCACTGGCGATCAGGTAAACCTGAGATGGAACGCCCCACTGCCCATCCCAAACTGCATGGTAAATAGCTTGAGGGTAGCGGATCTGAGCGATAAAATGGAAGCGTCCCGCGCCATCGACCACAAGACTGTCTCCTGCCATCCCGTGAAGATCTCCGAAAGCATTAATTCGTCTAGAACCACTCCAGGCTTTCCCGGAGTCGAGGGAATATTTGTAGTTTCGGTAAGGCCTATCAGGACCGGCCCAAATTATATGGATTTTCTCCCCCTGTGTGACAAGCATAGATGCAGATGCTATTCTTTTATTCTCGCCATCATCGACCGCTTTTTCTATGGTCATAGGCGTAGACCAAGTTTGTCCGTTATCCAGCGAATGTGTATAGCGTATCCATTTCCCAAATCCACTGGTTTCAGATAGTGATGTATAGTACCAGAGCACATGTATACCGCCAACCTCATCTGGTGTAATATCTGCGCCTCCAGGTATAAAATTCATTGGGATGTCAGGATCCAGCCATTTGGGAGATGACCATGAGTTACACTCATCCTCTGAATATGTATAAAAGACCCCTGGCTGTTCACCAAAGTAAATTGTGTATATAAGGTGGATATTCCCTTGTCCATCGATATGAAAACTGGAAGTGTATGCTGGAAAGTCGATTTCCACCAATGGACTCCATCTTTGCACAGTACCGGCCTCGTGCGCAGGTGCTTTTGTGTATAAAACAGGACCGGTTTGAGAACCTAACCATGAAAGATGGATCGTGTTCTCATGATCTATTACAGCTTTTAATGAGTAGACTTCTCCCCTAGTTTGCAGAATATCCAGAGGAGAAGACCAATTTTGACCATCAAAATTGGCATATTGTATAGTAGTTACCTGATCCGGCCATTCTTCGCCCCAAAAAACATGCACGAAGCCGTACGGGTCAGCAACAATTGAAGCTTGAGTTGCACTGTTCTCAATGTTTGAGAGGCGATAGGGTTCAGACCAGCGGTTATCTTGAACCTGTGCCGCAGCCGGCTCGATTTGCGATATAAACCAATTACTTGCCAAGAAAAAGGCAATTAAAACCGCAGTTATAGAAAGCTTTTTTTCGCGCGTCATGGATGCTCTCTTTGGGCGTTCATCCTCTTGACTTTGATAAAATATTTTTATAAATCGATTCAAGCTTTTTGCCATAGTTTTCCCATGAGTGGTTTTCAAGGACCTGCAGATATGCGTTCTGACCAAGTCGCTCCCGTTCATCGATTTGAGACAGCATGCGGACAATAGATTCGGAAAAACCCTTGATATCGCCGGGGGCTACCAATAGACCAGTTTCTTCATGAGTGATCACTTCTTTCATTTGACCTGTAGCGCTTGCTACACAAGCCTTTCCGGCTGCCATATACTCGAATATCTTCAAAGGCGATGTTTTCGGTGGTCTGATGGTCTTATCTAGCGTAAACTCAGTTGCCGGAGATACTACTATATCGGCAAGCGCCAACAAATCTGGTACACTGCTATGGCTCACCCTACCTACCCAAACGACCGATTGTTCGAGATTAAACTTCTCGACTTGAGCCCTGACGTTCTCATAAGTGGGACCATCTCCTACCAATACCAGGCGACATGAAGATACTGCGTTTTGGACTTTTACAAAACTTTCCACTAGTTCATCCAGAGCATGCCATATGTAGAATCCACCCACAAACATCACTACCGGCACCCCAACGAGACCCAAATTTTCCTCCCAGACATGGACTTTCTCAGTTGAGGGCGATGAAAATCTATCAACGTCGACGCCATTGGGCAGTATATGCATTTTATCCGCTGGTAAACTCCAGTTCTCAATCAGATGATCACGAAGCTCGCTGGATACGCAGATAATTGCACTGGCGAGGTCAAAGATACGTTTCTGCCACCAGCGAGCCCAATGTTCTTGTAATGGATTGAGCCTTATATTCTGGAGCTTATATTCATAGAACCAATCGGCCTCGCAATCAACCACCAGCGGAATATTCATCCGGCGGTTGGCCAACGATGCAGCCATCGGGACCAGGTCGAAATGAGCGTGAAGGATATCGTAGTCAGCAATATACTGACAGCATGCATCGTACAACCGGATTCCGTCCCAAAAGGAGAAATAAGGGAGTTTCATTTCAGTCTGTAATCGGCGAAAGCCGCTTTCTATTATTTGAAATGGACTAGTGCCTGTGATCCCCAGTTCAACAGGGTCTTTTTCGAGAACGATGTCTAGTCCAATGTTATTGGGTGCATCTACGGTGTTTACAATTTGTCCATTGATGGTTACCAGCTTGATGCTGCCGATGCTGTGTTTAGCTCCTGTTAATACACCGCGAATATGCAACTGCGTTCCAAGACCTGCTGATAAATCTATTGAAGCATTTTGCAAAATATATGCGACTTTCAAGACAATAATCCGATATTAAAGAGAAATTTTTAAATTGATTAGTAGTAATAGGTTTACCGCGCTGGATACTACAAAAACCATTACCTCAGTCAGTGGACACCCATCGTAATCCAACGAAATGGGCACGTCATATGGATTCAGAAGTGTTGTGGGAATATACATAATGTGTCTTGCGGAAGACCCTTTGAATTGCAGAAAATCTAAACCCGATAAGACAAAGAAACCATGCTTGCTTTGCCAGCCAAAATCCTGTTGGTCTGAGAATTTATGTATAAATTCAGGTCTTTCTTCAGTAGAGACGACCCCACTCGGATCACCTCTTGAACAATTGATATATTGAACGCCTATCGTACTGAGTGTTAAGAAAGAAGTAGTATATAAAATTGCACGATACTTTGTTATAGAATCTTCTTTCAGATGCGTTTTTTACATAAGACTAGAGTTCTTGTTGCCGGGTCTGATTTCTTCAATTGAATCACTTCATATCTTTTTTTCAATGAAGTAAGAAAATTATCCAAAGTGTACCAATCATATTCATGTTGAGCCCACTTAGATAGATGTTCATCGTCTAATTCAATAAACTCAGTCAGAAGCCAGCTATTACTAAATAGGGAAAACCCCTTAATTATGTGATCAAACTGCATTCCCTCTCTATGAACTAAATGATGAATCAAAGCCAAGGCAATGACCAAATCGCTCTGGAGTCTTTTTATTGCTGAGGGCCAATAATCTAATAGACCAATGTTGGGCGACGGCCACAGAAAATTTATTACTAGGGGATGGACTGACACATCATGGTATTTTGCATCTAAGTATAAAAGTGAAGTGAGTATTTCATCAATTTCGAATGCGACAACGTCTGCACCCTGTTTTGCTGCTAAGAGCGAATACCATCCACGATTGCTTCCTATATCCAATACCGATCGTGGGTTTGTCATCTTAAGAATCTTCGCTACATATTGATTCTTGCTAGACCAATCCGACGGGTCATCGAATGATGGAAACGAGAAGAGATCTTTATAGTAATCCCAGTTCAAGGTGCGCGGGAACTCTATAGAATCAACACATGAATTCAGATTATTCATTGCGTTTTGCCGACTCATGACGTTATCCTTTGGAATTCGGTTTATCCCCCGTTTCTCACGATATTTCCGGGCAATCTGGAGAATTGATCTCGTTGGAGTCTTTATGAAATTGGGCAAAAGATTCATTAAACGTCTACGCTTAATTGCGAAAAATCTTTGGTCAATATCTTTCTCAGTCAACCTCACATAGTCAAATTCAGATACACCTCCTTGCCACTCCCTCCAATCTTGCATACATAATCTAGCTATTCTGCTTTGACCTTGAGCAAATAAGTGCAGCGGTCGAAGATAAAACCTGTAGAAATTCTCAATCCACTTTTCAAAGTTAATTTTGTCATATGTTTGTATCGAACCCAAATCAACAAATATAGGTTTGGTTTGTTCGAACATAATGTTCCAAGGGTGTACATCATGAGTCATCAAACCATGTTCGAGCAGATTGAGATTTAAAGAGAGGAGATACAAAGCTGCGTCAAAGAGAGCCTGATCGCACCACTCAAAAGGATATGTGATTATCGGAAGCTCTCGATGATTTATTACCATCCCGTAACCATCAATGTGGAGATCAACCGGTTTACTTTCAACTAGAAATCCGTTATGTACGAGTTTATCTATTACACCGTTCTTCCAAAGATTTTCAAAGAACGGAGTTCTATCATATGATATCGCCCGGTAGAGCTGACCATTCCAGTGGAATAGGCGTCCATCGCTGCTACAAAAGGACGCGGGGGAGAAGTGGATTTCTTGAGTACTAATTTCTTGCATAATAGCTCTGTTCTACTTCCGTGAGTGATTGTATCGATTGTACAAGACTCATTTTTATTGTGTATGCGGTAAAACATAGACCAATTTCAGGTCTTTGATCTAGAAATATCGATTGTCTTTCTATCTTGTTCTCCATAAAAAAGTCATCGGAGTCCAAGAAAGCATTAAACTCTGATTTAGCTGCTTATAGACCTGTATTACGGGCTGCAGCAGGGCCACGATTCTCTTATAAATAAACTTAATTCTAGAATCGGAATATGAACGGACAACATCAGTTGCATTATCTGTAGATCCATCATCGATAACGAATAATTCAAAATCCGGAAAAGTCTGATCTAATACACTTTGAATGGATTCACCAATTAAATAATCTCGGTTGTAGGTAGGGATAATAACGCTTACTAGGGCATTGGGATTTAATACTCTGTAGTGATTCTCGATAAAATTTGAAAAAATCAATCAACATAATGTGTATATGTTTAGTAATTAGTTCGTTTATCTTCCATTTAATATACTTTTTAATCTTATGACAAGAAAATGATTATTGATAAGATATAGCGAATTAAATATAACAAGAAACACGATTTTATTTCTAACTGTTCTGACAAAAACCACATGAAGTGGGTGCAATTTATTTGTTCTTGACATTAATTTATTGTTGTATCACCGTTTTCTGCCAATAGATAGAAGAGAATTAATGAATTGAGGGGATTCTAATTAGGCGATAACCATCGATGTGGAAAGAAAACCCTAAACTGTTTTTGCACGGCAACAGGTCGTCCATTAATTTGACTCTCGACCACATCAAAAGTTAATGCATTTCTTATTCCGTCTTGGAAATTATTATCACCTGCTAACCAAGCGTCTACTCTGTAACGACCAGGTAGAAGCAGCAGACGATCAATCTCACAAATAAAGGTTAATTCATTGGTTGATTTAATAAGATCTTGTGGACCACGATTGCGACTATTAAATTCTACTACTGGTTGACCAAGATGATCATATATAGAAAAAGTAAGAGACATTAACGGCAAGATTCTACTTACATGGAAAACAAACTTTATGAGTTGACCAGTCATGATTGGAGAGGTTGAGCAGTTCTCGCAATTATCAATTTCGATTTGAATAATTTTTGTATGACCTAATCCTTGACGATCTTTTCGATCTGAAAGATGTTGGGATAATGAAGAATTTTCAAGAGTTTTCAAGTATGCGGCAACGGTTGATTTAATTGTGTCATCACATACCAATACCCCATCGTTTAAATAAATGCCGCGTTGGCAAAGGGATTGCACCAGCCCCATATTGTGGCTGACAAAGAGAACTGTGCGCCCTTCCTGGGCGACAGCATCCATTTTACCCAGGCACTTCTTTTGAAAGGCTATATCACCTACTGCCAGGACTTCATCTACAATAAGGATTTCTGGTTCCAGATGGGCGGCAACTGAAAATGCCAGGCGAACATACATTCCGCTGGAATAGTGCTTAACCGGTGTGTCGATGAACTTTTCAATTTCTGCAAAATCTACAATCTCGTCGAATTTACGATCAATCTCTCGCTTTTTCATCCCCAGGATTGTGCCGTTGAGTAGAATATTTTCACGGCCTGTTAACTCTGGGTGGAAGCCGGTGCCGACTTCAAGCAACGATCCTATCCGCCCGTATATTTCTACTCTACCTTCAGTTGGTGCTGTGATGCGTGATAGGATCTTCAATAACGTGGTCTTTCCGGCTCCGTTGGGACCGATTATGCCCACAGTTTCGCCATGATTGACTTCCAATGAAACATCCTTCAGCGCCCAAATGGTTACATCCAATTCTGCAGCGCCGCTGAACTGACCTTGGAGTATTTTCCCTGCACGACGAAAAGGCGAAACGACGAAATCGGCAATCTGATCCGATAAACGATTGTACGTCTTTTGGGAACCCCCAATTTGATATTGTTTACTAAGAGTTTCTACTCTAATGGCGAGATTACTCATCAGTGTTATTAGACTACGTCAGCGAAAGTCTTCTCCATGCGTTTGAAATAATAGAGGCCACTAATAAAGACAATCACGGCCATAAAAGATGAGACAATGAGCATAGGACCAGGCGGTGTATCTGTACCTAACAATGCCCAACGGAATCCTTCGACAACACCGGCCATGGGATTTAGACCGTATAAAATTCTCCAGGGTTCAGGAATAAGAGAGCTTGGATAAGCGATTGGGGTTGAGAAAAGCCAGGCCTGTATCAGGAATGGAACCATGTAGCGAACGTCTCGGAACTGAACGTTTAAAGTCGAAAACCATAATCCAACGCCTAGGGATGTAATTATTGTTAACAGTATGAAAAAGGGAAGCCAAATAATATTAATCGTTGGCAGGATACCATAAAAGAACATCATTCCTAAGAGCACTAGAAAAGACAGAAAAAAGTCCAATAAACCTGACAAAACAGAGGCAGTGGGTAGAATTAATCGCGGGAAATAGATTTTTTTTATCATATTTGCTCCGCTCACCAGGCTGTTTGAAGCCTGGGTTAATGAATTAGCAAAATAGGTCCAGGGCACAAGTCCAGCAAAACTGAATATGGGATAGGGTAATCCATCTGAAGGGACGTTGGCTAATTTACCAAAGAACAAGCTAAAAATCACCATTGTAAAGAGCGGCTGAATAATCGCCCAAGAACCCCCCAAAATGGTCTGTTTGTAGCGAACTTTAATGTCGCGCCAGATAAAGAAGTATAAGAGGTACCGGTAATCCCAAAATTCATTAAGCTGTAGTGAGATCCAACCACGTGGAGGTTCGATGACTGTTGTTGGGTGGTCGAGAGATGCAGACTTTGTAGTATCCATCTATATTTTTACTGTCTATTTTGATTTGTGTTGCGTCTGCAGTCCCTGGGCGTGGGAACCCGGGCAGCTGGCAGTAAAAACCACTGCTTAAAGATGAGATTGATTACATGAAAGTGCTGCACAACCCGGTATACTCGGGAATAACATCCAAACCGAGAGAACAGGAGGTACAGCATGAAGAATTATACAGTAGGATGTGATGCACATAAGCGATACTCGCAATTCAGCGTGCTAGATTGGAAAGCTTGCATCCAAGAACGTAGGCGAGTGGAACACACGTCTGGAGCAATTAAGAAATATCTGAGCAAGTTTCCGGATGGCACGCCAGTGGCAGTGGAATGTGTGGGTAACTGGTACTGGATCGTGGATGAGATCGAAGAAGCAGGATGTCGACCAATGCTGACGAATGCGGGCAAGGCAAAACTGATGATGGGAAACGTGAACAAGACCGACAAACTGGATGCAGATGGGTTGGCGCTGTTGCTGCACAACGGCACATTGCCGACGGTT
>Ga0114919_10001444_pt1 | contig 19041 bp, 6 predicted proteins | sample BlataG_FD_88682 | JGI IMG/M metagenome (GOLD analysis project Ga0114919, IMG submission 88682) | Deep subsurface microbial communities from Black Sea to uncover new lineages of life (NeLLi) - Black_00105 metaG | ecosystem: Environmental > Aquatic > Marine > Oceanic > Sediment | place: Atlantic... | reverse complement strand
TGTTAGACTATGATGGTAACGGACGGGGGCGTCCGTTACCAACGGACACTGAACGCTGATTTAAGCGGAACCTGCGGAGTGATCTATGCCTTGCTTTTCAACCGAGCTAATCTCTGCTCGGCGTCTTCGACCTCGGGTATTCCGGAGTCTGCGTCTTCCCAGAGGTCAAGAAACTCCTCATACTCTTCTGCAGCTTTGCTGTTCCAGTCGGATTTCTCGTAGGCCAAACCCAGCAGGTAATGAGCTTTTGCCGCCCAGACGGGAAGCCATGCCCTGAGCTCATCGTATCGGGACAACATCCCCTCAAGAACAGCTACCGATCTGTCCAGCCTGCCTGACTCAAGGTAAGCCCTGGCCAGCATGAAGTTCGCAATGAAATCCCGGCCTCCTTCACCTGCCTTCTCCAGATTGGCTATTGACTCTTCGGCGTTACCTTTGGCCCAGTCAATGCAGCCAAGGGCGTAGTAATAGGCACGCATTCTATTTTGCTCGTCGTCCTTGATATCATCTCTTAGAGCCTGAGCCACCCGCTCAGCTTTCTCGATCTCACCACCTTCGGCCAGCACCTGGACATGGTACTGTCGCCCCCAAATTCTGTTGTCAGGATAGGTCTTCCGCCAGATTTCCACTGCCTTCTCGGCTTCCTGTGATGCCAAATCAGGACGCTTCTGCTCTGTCAGGATTAATGCCTTGAGGTAATGCTTCCGCGCGTTCCACTCTCCTTCCGCTTGCTCCATTCTGTCGGCAGCCAGGCCGTCGTCGAAGATTCTGAGGGCCTCTTCAAATTTTCCCTGATATGCGGGAACGAGAGCCAGATAGGCCCGACCCTCGGATCGACGATCCCTGTCGTTGCTGGAGGAAAGCTTCTGATAACAGCTCTCAGCTTTGGCATACTCTCTTCTGAAGAGGTACATATGACCCGTTTTGGCCCACGACGCATAGAAATCGGGTTTTCTGTCTAATGCCTTTCCGTAGGATTCGATTGCCTGGTCGATCTTGCCATTCCAAGCGTAAAGATCGCCCCGGGTGTCATAAGGGTTGGCTTCCTCAGGCGCAATTGATATGTACTTGTTTATGGCCTCGATGGATTTTTCGAAATCGCCCACCATGTCGTAAGTATAAGCGAGCATGTTGTATGTCAATTTAAACAGCGGATCAATTTTGATAGCTTTATTGTAGTAAGAAATAGCCGTGTCGTATTCTTGTCGCTCATAATAGAAGTTCCCCAGCCAGAGAAACGTCTCCTTGTGCTCGGGGAAGGCCTCGGTCATCTCCTTGAGGCCCTCTTCGTAGTTCTCGTAGTCTTGGTTTACTCCCGCTGCCTGAATCTTTATGCAATATTTTTCGATCTTGGTTACCTGGTCCGAGTATTGCACCGCTTTGGCTATTAGTCTTTTCTGTTCCTCACCCATCTTAAGCCGGGCCAGCCAGGAGTACGCCATGGCGAAGGTGGAGTCAAACTCTAAAGCCTTCTCAAAGCTCTTTGCGGCGTCTGCCATATAGACCTTGTTGTAATTGTCCAGTCCCTCCAGGAAGTAACGGTATGCTTCGGGAGAGTGGGTGGTGACGTCGGCCACCGCCCTGTCCACCGCCGTCTTTGTTCCGCCCGGCAGGGCCAGGTCTTCCTTTATCTGAGCGCTCAATTTGTCAACCACCGCGAAGAGATCTTCTCCCTCCTCGCCGGCCACGCGCTGAGTCGCCAGAATTTCTCCGGTGGCGGCGTCGGAGATGTCCGAGGTTAAGACTATGTTCGGCTCCGTCTGGAGAATATTGCCGGTCAAAATCCAACTCACCCCTGCTTTGTGGGCGACCTCTGAGGCAACGGTCCTGTCCACCCTTTTTAAGTCCTCCTTGCCCAAAAGCTTCAGAATATCATACAGCCTCTGGCGGCTGACCACCCGCATCACATACTGCGACTCCGAAAGATCGGTAATCAACAGGCTGGTGATCATCTGGGCGGTTCTATCTTTGTCTTCGGGGTCAACCATATTGTCGAAATACATAACCGCCAGAGAGCTCTCATCGGCTATCGCCCTCCCGTCGGGAACTACCTCGAGCTTGAAGGGCTTGAGGATCAACAGAGCCAGGAGGAGGACAAAGACCACCGACGCGGGGACTAAGTAGGAAAGCAACCTCTTCTTTGGCTTGGGAGCTACACCTGCAACCAGGAGTTCAGAACTTCCCAGCTGCTCAGAGGTCCTCTGCTCCCTTCTCAGATCGGCCAGAAGATCGTCCGCATGCTGATATCTTTCCGCCTTGTCTTTGGAGAGTGCCTTGGTGATTATCCTTTCCAATTCCTGTGATGCCCTGTTGTTGTAACGGGCTAAGGGCTGGGGCTGCTGGTTGACTATGGAATTGAGTATAGCGGCCTGATGCTCCCCCTGAAAAGGAAGCCGGCCGGTGACCAACTCATAAAGCATAACACCCAGGGAGAAGATGTCGGACCGACGATCCACCTCCTCACCCTGCGCCTGCTCGGGAGACATGTAGGAGACCGTCCCCAAAGTCGAGCCGGCCCGGGTGATTTTCAGGTCACCTTTCAGCTTGGCTAAGCCAAAGTCGACTATCCGGGCCCGGTCGTCCTTGCCTATCAAAACGTTCTGAGGTTTGATGTCCCGATGAACGATCCCCGCCTCATGTGCCTTGGCCAACCCCGCGCCAATCTGCATGCCGATTCCCATGATCTCGCTTAGCCGGAGGTCCTTCCTTTCGGCCAGATCCTTTAAGGATTCACCGTCGACGTACTCCATAGCGATGTAGGAGCGGTTCTGATGCTCCGCCACCTCGTACACCGTGATTATGTTGGGATGATTCAAGGCCGCTCCCGCCTGGGCCTCGCGCATGAATCTGGATTTGACCTCCGGATCAGAGGTGTATTCCTGGGGCAGGAACTTCAGCGCCACGTTGCGGTTAAGGCGGGTGTCCCGGGCAAGAAAGACCTCACCCATGCCACCAGCGCCGATCTTCCTCTCTATGCGATAGTGGGAGACCGTCATCCCGTGGGTGATCACATTGAACGATTGGGTCTTGTCGAACCTGTTTTTTTCGCGTTCTGAAGTCATGGGTCTCTTTTCTTCTAATACTAATACTGACTGGAGGGTGAACTGTTGGCAGACTTACGCTTTGCTCTTCAACCGGGCTACTCTCTCTCTGGCATCTTCCACCTCGAGTATGCCGGGATCGGCATCCTTCCAGATTTCCAGAAACTCCTCGTACTTGTCGACTGCCTTTGAGTTCCACCCTGACTTCTCGTAGGCTAATCCCAGGAGATAATGGGCCCTCACCCCCCAGGGTGCAATACCTGCCCGGCCTGCGGTATACTTGGAAAGCATCTCCTCTAAGCTCGTCACCGCCTCACCCACCTTGCCCGCTTCCAGGTAAGTCTTGTAAAGCAGATATCGAATGTAGAATTCAATGATGATCTGGTCCGCCTGCTCAAGGTCGGCCACCGCTGCCTCTGTGTTGCCCTTGGCTAAGTCTAAGCATCCCCGGGCATGCCAGTAGAGACCCTGGTAGGCTGCATCTTTTCCCTCGATGTCTTTTTTCAAAGCGTTTACCAACTGCTCGGCCTTTTCGATATCCCCTTTCCTGGAGAGGACCCAAACCAGATGATTCCGTGCATAAACCGGACTGCCAGGATCGGCCTGGTGCAAGACCTCCACGGCTTTTTCTATTTCCCTCAAGGCTGCGCCAAAATCTCTCTTCTGATCGTAGAGGACTGCCTTCAGAAAATACTTGCTGGCGTGCTTTCGTCCTTCGGCCCCTTCCATTCTGTCTGCAGCAATGCCATCATCCAAGACCTCCAACGCCTGTGTCAGCTTGCCCTGATAGGCAGGGATATTGGCCAGGTAGGTTCTCCCCCCTGATCGGACGTCCTTGTCGGCGCTGGAGGATAACGCTTTGTAGCAGCTTTCTGCCCTGGCATACTCTCTCTTAAAGAGGTACATATGTCCCAGGTTAGCCAGCGAGGCATAATAGTCTGGCTTCTTCTTAAGCGCCTTCCGATAGGATTCAATCGCCTGGTCTATCTTTCCGTTCCAGGCGTAAAGATCGCCCCGGCTGTCGTAAGGGTTGGCCTCGTCCGGCGCAATGGATATGTATTTGTTTATGGCCCAGATCGATTTGTCAAAATCGCCCAGGTGATGGTAGGTGTAAGCAAGCATGTTATACGACAGCTTATGAAGAGGATCCATCTCCAACACCTTGTTGAGGTGTTCGACGGCTTCCTCATACCGATGCTTGCCATAGTAGTGGTATGCCAACAATTCAAACGCCGCTTTATCCTGGGGAAAGCGCTCGGTGATCATCTTGAGACCCTGCTCCATCTTCTCTTCATCCCCGAACAAACCGGCATGCAGCGCCTCTATGTAATGCCTCTCCTTCTGACTGACCCTATCGGAGTATTCCAGGGCCTTAGCTGCAAAGGCCTTGCGATCCGGACTCTCGTCTACTAAGGCCAACTTATAGTATGCCATGGCGAACGTCGAGTCGAACTCTAAGGCTTTCTTGAAATTCGCTGTGGCCTCCGGCATGTAAGCCTTCTGGTACTGCTCGACCCCCTCCAGATAGTAACGATACGCCTCGGGTGAATGGGTGGTGACGTCCGCCACCGCCCTGTCCAGCCCCCTCTGCCCCTGCCCCGACAGGGACAAATCCTCTTTTATCTGTTCAGTCAACTTATCAACCACCGAGAAGAAGTCTTCTCCCTCCTCTCCGGTCACCCGCTGGGTCGCAAGTATCGCTCCCGTTGTTGCATCGGATATATCCGAAGTCAGGACTATGCGTGGTTCGGTCTGGAGTATATCTCCGGTCAGAATCCACTTCACCTCGGCTTTGCGGGCAACCTCCGAGGCGACTGTCTTGTCCACCCTGGTCAGATCCTCCTTGCCCACAAGCTTCAGAATGTCATAGAGCCTCTGCTGACTCACCACCCGCATCAAGTACTGAGACTCCGACAGGTCGGTGATGAGCAGGCTGGTGATCATCTGGGCAAGCCTGTCGCTGTCCTCCGGGTCGACCAGGTTGTCGAAATACATGACCGCCAGAGAACTCTGTTCGGCTATTGCCGCCTCCTCCGGAGTTATGTCGAACTTGAAAGGCCTGAGGATCAGCAGGATGAAGGCGATGATAAAAACCACCGACGCCGGCACCAGGTAGGAGAGCAATTTCTTCTTCGGTCTGAGGGCAACACCCGCAATAGAAAGCTCAGAACTCTTAGACTGCTCAGAGGTTTTCTGTTCCCGTCTCAAATCGGCCAGAAGGTCATCCGCATGCTGATATCTTTCCGCCTTGTCTTTGGATAAAGCCTTGGTGATTATCCTTTCCAATTCCTGTGATGCCCTGTTGTTGTAACGGGCCAGAGGCTGCGGCTGCTGGTTGACTATGGAATTTAGTATGGCCGCCTGATGTTCCCCCTGAAAAGGAAGTCGACCGGTGATCATCTCGTACAGAATGACTCCCAGAGAAAAGATGTCCGAACGCCGGTCTACCTCCTCGCCCTGAACCTGCTCCGGAGACATGTAGGAGACGGTCCCCAGGGTTGAGCCGGCCTGGGTGATTTTCAGATCACCTTTAAGCTTGGCTAAGCCAAAGTCGACTATCCGGGCCCGGCCGTCTTTGTCTATCAGAACGTTCTGAGGCTTGATGTCCCGATGAATGATCCCGGCCTCATGCGCCTTGGCCAGGCCCTGGGAGATTTGCATAGCGATATTAATCAACTCGCTGAGACGCAGGTCTCGCTCCGCGATAAGCTCCGCCAGCGACTCCCCTTCCACAAATTCCATGGCGATGTAGGAACGGTTCTGATACTCAGCCACCTCGTAGACCGTGATTATGTTGGGATGGTTCAGAGCCGCGGCCGCCTGTGCCTCGCGCATGAACCGCGACTTGACATCCGCGTCGGAGGTGTATTCCGGGGGGAGAAACTTGAGCGCAACATTGCGGTTGAGTTGAGTATCCCGGGCAAGAAACACCTCTCCCATGCCGCCAGCGCCGATCTTCCTCTCGATGCTATAGTGGGAGACCTTCATCCCGTGGGTGATAACCTGGAACGACTGGGTCTTGTCTAGTCCGTCTTTTTCAGGTCCAGATACCATGAGATTTCACCCTCCATATAGTAGTACTCTCCAAGCCGTCAAGAAGTTTCATCTCCGTCCTTCAATTGGGTCAATCTCTCCCTGGCATCCTACACCTCGGGTATCCACGGATCGGAAAACCCTGCGATGCAAAATGGTCTTCCAGACCACGCGTGCCGTCTGCCTACTGCTTACTGCCTACTGTCCTCTCTCAACTTTTAACTTTCAACTTTGAACCTTCAACGTCTTTAGTCTTTGCTTCGCATCCTCCACCTCAGGTATTCCCGGGTCTGCGTCCTTCCAGATTTCAAGAAACTCCTCATATTTCTCGATTGCTCTTTTTTCCCAACCAGATTTTTCATAACAGACACCCAGGAAGTAGGGTATCTTGGAAGACAGAAGAGGATCTCTCGCTCTTGATAATATATTCCAGTTTGATAGTCTTTCGAATTCCTGTGCTGCTTCGCCGATCATGTCGCTTTCCAGATAAGTTACCGCCAACCAGTATCTCATCCTGAAATCGTTTGGCTGCGCTTTCGTAAGCTTGATTATTTCCTTTAGAGCCTGATTAACATCCCCTCTGGCATATTTGATGTCGAACTCCAGGAAATACCATTCAGATTTGTCGAATTCAGCTTTGTCCTTGAACACCTCACCAACTTCGTCTGCAACCTTCTGCGCGCTGTCCAGTTCGCCCGCTCTCACCAAGAAGTATCCGTAGAGAGGCCTGAAAACAGGGAGTATCTCAGGGTAGACTTGAGCTACAAGCTTTACCATCCTCTGGCCGTATTGCAGGGCTCTACCAAACTCCTTCTTCTCCACATAAATTTGAGCCACCTGCTCATACTTCTCCACCTGCTGGCCATGAAGCTTGTCCAACTCATCCGCCGCAATGCCCTGACCCAGTATTTTCAACGCCAGGTCGTATTTTCCCTGAGATAGAGGAATCAGGGCAAGGTCAGCTCGAGAGATCGATTTGGCTGTTTTTTCTCCGAGCTCCCCGTATTGAAGGAAATATCTCTCAGCTTTATCGTACTCTCTCTTATGCAGATGCATAAGTCCTAATTTCTCGATGCTGCTCTCAAAATCAGGCTTGATCTCCAAAGCCTTCTTATAAGATTCAATAGCTTTATCAACCTCAGCATGGTGAGCATAAATGTCTCCCCTGCTATCGTAAGGATTGGCTTCTCCCGGAGCCAGCTGTATATACTTGTCGATGGACCGAATGGCTTCATCATAGCGGCCAACATCATCGTAGGCATAGGCCAGGAAATTGTATGCCTCCTTATCCAGCGAGTCAAGCTCGATTACTTTGTTGAACCCGGCAATGGCCTCCTCATAATTCTTCATCAAGCGATTTACCAGAGCCAGTTCCCGGTGAGCGATCTTCTCGTCGGGATAGAGCCCGACCATCTCCTCCAGAATCCGTTTGGCTTCAAGAGATCGCATCTGGAACATCAGGTGATAGGCATCGATTAAGAATTTCTCTTTTCTCGATACCCTGTCCGAAAATCTGGCGGCCTTCTCCACAGAGTTCCTCGCCCTGACCATATCCCCAAGGCCGAAGTAGCAGAACCCCAGTTGCAGATAGGCGCTGGCAAACGTTGTATCTATTTTGACAGCCTGCTCGAATTTCTCGGTTGCTTCTTTGGTATACAGTTTATTACTAAGCTCATTGCCCTCCAGATAGAACCTCAATGCCTCGGGCGAATGGGTAGTTATATCTGCGACCGGTCGTTCTTCTCCCTTTTTAGCCAAGGCAGGTATTTCCAAATCTCTCCTTATCTCCGAGGACAGGCTGTCAACCAATGAGAATATGTTCGTCCCGTTTGGACCGCTTATTCTCTGGGAGCCAACTACGTTCCCCGTCTGCACGTCCACTAGCTGAGAGGTGATGACCAAATCAGGTATGGTTGCAAGTATCTTGCCCAAGATCATATATTTCGCCTCTGCTTTTCGAGCCACCTCGGAGGCGACTGTTTTGTCTATTACTCTTGCTCCCTCCCTTCCCATCATCTTCAACAAATCGTATAATCGCTGACTGGAAACAACTTTCATGTATTGAGATTCAGACAGACCAGTAATCAGAAGTTCGGAGATCATCTCACCGATTCTTTCCTTGTCGTCTCTGTCTTTCAGATTTTCAAAATACATGATGGCCAGAGTATTCTCCTCGGCCACCGCTTTCTTCTCCGGGACTATCTGAAGTTGAAAAGGCTTGAGAATCAAGAAAAGCAAAACCAGAACAAAGATGATCGAAGCGGGGACGATGAATGGCAGAAGTGTCTTTTTTGGCTTGGGCGGAATCGCTTCCGGAGGAATCTGAGTCGTCTTGACGTATTCCAGACTTTTCTTCTCTCTTCTCAGATCTGCTAGAACATCATCTATGTGTTGGTATCTCTCGTCCTTCTCCTTGGCCAGAGCTTTGTCAACCACGTCCTGCAACTTGGCCTTAACCTTGTTGTTAAATCGAGCTACCGGCAGGGGTTCTTCATTGATGATGGCATGAAGTACAGCCGCCTCATGGTCTCCCTGGAAAGGCAACTGTCCGGTCAAGAGTTCGTACAGAACAACACCAAAAGAGAAGATGTCGCTTCTCTGATCCACGTTCTCACGTTGCGCTTGCTCGGGGGACATGTAGGAGGCGGTTCCCAGGGTCGACCGACTCTGAGTCAGCCTGGTGGCCCCTTTTAGCTTGGCTAAGCCAAAGTCCATTATCTTCACCTGACCGCGAGGGGTGAGCATGATGTTGTCCGATTTGATGTCCCGGTGCACAATCCCCTTCTCATGGGCTATGGTCAAACCTTCGCATATCTGAACAGCAAGGTCCAATACCTTCTTCACCGAGAGGGTCTCTTTTTCGATTACCTTCCTCAGAGTCTCTCCCTCACAGTATTCCATAACTATGAACGTCTGCCCCTCGAACTCATCGATCTCATAGATGGTGGTGACGTTTGTATGGTTCAAAGCCGAAGCCGCCTTGGCTTCATGCACGAATCTTTCCTTTTCAACAGATTCCGTGGTCAGATGCTGGGGCAAGAACTTGATAGCCACCACACGGTCAAGCTTAGTATCCTCGGCTTTGTAGACAATGCCCATTCCACCCTCACCCAGCTTGTCCAAGATCTTATAATGCGAGATGGTCTTGCCCACCATATCTGCCTCCTGCCGTCTGCCTACTGCGTACTTTCTACGGTTTTTTCTTGACTCTCAACTCTTAACTCTGAACTTTCAACTTTCTCAGCCTCTCCTTCGCATCCTCCACCTCAGATATCCCCGGGTCTGCATCCTTCCAGATTTCCAGAAACTCCTCATACTGCTCAATCGCCTTTTTGTTCCAGCCCGATTTCTCGTAGGCCAAGCCCAGCAGGTAATGAGCTTTTACTGCCCGAAGCGCGCAAAGCGCTCGATTGTTGTCATATCGAGAAAGCACCTGCTCAAACTCGGCCACTGCCTCGCCCAGTCTGTCTGACTCAAGATAAGCCTCGGCCAGGGTGAAGTGGGCCCAGAAATCCGGGGTGGCTTGGGCCAGTTTCTCGAATTGAGTCAGCGCCGCTTCCGTGTTGCCTTTTGACCACTCAATAAACCCAAGGGTATACCAATGGAAGTACATCAGGCTCGGATCTTTCTCCTCAATATCCTTTCTAAAAGCATTAGCTGCCTCTTCGGCCTTGGCGATTTCATTATTCTCCGTTAGAAGCCGCACATAGTATTCCCAGCGAGAGGCTGGTGTGTGAGGATAAACCTCTCGAGATATCTCCATCGCCTTTTGGGTTTCCTCTAAGGCCAAATCTATATTCTTCTTTTCCCTGTAGATAGTTGCCTTCCTGAAATGTTTTACCAACTGCCATGCTTTAGCCTCTTCCATCCTATCCGCGGTGATACCGGCGCCCAGAATCCTCATTGCCTCGTCCAACTTCCCCTGGTAAAGAGGAATAAGTGCCAGGCAGGTTTTTCCCTTTGAGCGAGCAACTTTCTCGCTGCTGGAGGCAAGCGCCTTGTAACAGCTTTCGGCCCTGGCGTACTCACGCTTGAAAAGATACATATGGCCCAGATCGTCAAGAGAAAAACCGGGTTTTCTCTTTTCAGCTTCTCTGAAGGACTCAATCGCCTCTTCTATCTTGCCGTTGAAAGCGTAAATTTCTCCCCTGGAATCATATGGATTAGCCTCATCCGGCGCGATGGATATGTATTTGTTTATGGCCCAGATGGATTTTTCAAAATTCCCGATGTCGTCATAGGCGTAGGCAAGCATGTTATACGAAAACTTGTAGAGGGGGTCTATCTCAATGGCTTTTGTGTAAAGAGGAATAGCCGTCTCAGGCTCTGCCAGCAGACCCCAATAAATAACCCCTTGCACCAGAAAAGCCTGCTTCTCTTCGGGGTAGCGTTCCACTATCTTCTGCAGTTCCTCAATCGCTAAGGCATAATTCCCTGATAGTTGTGCCTCGCGACTTCTAATGTAATGCTTCTCCTTCTGGCTGACCTTATCTGAGTATAGGACTGCCTTAGTTATCATATTCTTCCGGTCAAACGACGCGCCCACCCCGCTCAACCTGTAATATGCCATGGCAAAAGTGGAATCAAACTCCAAGGCCCTGCTGTAGCTCTCGGCTGCCTCGGTCCAGTAAAGCTTGTAGAGGTAATCTTCTCCTTCAAGATAGTCGCGATAGGCTTCCGGTGAGTGGGTGGTTACGTCTGCCACCGGTCGGTCAGGCTCTTCCCGCGCTGCGGCCGGAAGCGCCAGATCATTTTTGATTTCAACGGCCAATTCATCCACCATCGAAAACACCCTCTCTCCGGCTTCTCCAGTGACACGCTGCGACGCTGCAACTGCTCCGGTCGCCACGTCGACTAACTGAGAGGTCAAGACCATCTCTGGTTCAACCTGCAGAATGCTTCCCATGAGCATCCATTTGGCTCCGGCTTTCGCCGCGACCTGGCTGGCAACGTCCTGGTCCACCTTTTTGGCGCCTTCCTTACCCAAAAGCTTGAGAATATCATAGAGCCTCTGGCTCGAGACCACCTCCAGGTACTGCGACTCCGATAGATCGGTTATCAGAAGATTGGTGACGATCTTTCCAAGTCTCTCCGTATCCTCCGGGTCGGCCAGGTTGTCAAAGTACATGATGGCAAGTGAGGGGTTACCTGGCGGAGGAGAAACTGCTTCCTTTTCAGGAATAAGACGCCAGATAACCACCACAATGATAGCGGCGGCGAGAAGAGCTAAGGCAGGAACAAAGAGTTTTCTCAAGCTGAACGTTACGGTGATCTCCTTGGAGGTGGAAGGCCTTGTCTTGGGCAGGACTCTCTCTGTGGTGGGAATGCCTTTCTCTATGTTGCCCAACTCAGCGAGGAGTTGCTCGGCTGACTGATATCTGTCTTCTTTATCCTTCTCCATGCACCTGAGAATAACCCAGCTGAGATCTTCGGGAACCTGAGCGTTGATCTTCCTCGGATCGGGAGGAGGCTCGCTTTTGTGCTTCACCGCTATGGTTAACGGGGTATCACCCTCGAAAGGCACTCTGCCGGTCACCATCTCATAAAGGATCACCCCTAACGAATAGATATCAGAGCGCTGGTCTACCTTTTTGCCTTCCACCTGCTCAACAGACATGTACTCAGGCGTCCCGATCATCACTCCGGCATCGGTTATCCCTTTTGCCTTAAGCGAGCGGGCTATGCCAAAATCCATAATCCGGGCATTCCCCTCTCTATCTATCATAATGTTCTGCGGCTTTAAATCACGATGCACCACTCCCAGCCGGTGAGCTTCGGATAGGCCTTCGCAGATCTGCCCGGCTATGAAGATGGCTTTGCCTGCGCTTAACGGCCCCACTCTTCTGATCGAGCTCTTCAGATCCTCACCAGACACATATTCCATGGTGATAAAGTGGGTTCCCTCCTCCTTGCTGAGATCGTACATCCGGCAGACATTTCTGTGGGAGATCTTGCGGGCAAGTTTCAACTCGTTTCGGAAGCGCTCAATTGTTTTCTCATCAGCGGCGATCTCAGGATTTATAAGCTTTAATGCCACCTTCTCCTTTATCTCCTTGTCGAAGACCTTGTATACCCTGCCCATGCCTCCTTTTCCCAGCTCTTCAATCACCTGATATCTTCCGGCAAAGATGCCTCCAACGGTCAATTCTTTCCTGGGTGCCTGGAAGGTCTTCGTGCCAGAGACAGATATCTCCTCTGAGGAGGGAAGCTGTGTCCCGCACTTGCCGCAGAAACGGGTATCATCAGGATTTTCGAAATGACATTTAGGGCATTTCATAATCCACTGGTCCTTTTGCTTGTTTGGTTACAGATTCCTTTAAATCCAAATATTCTTCAACACTGGCGGAAGCCAGACTCTAAGGAAAACCCAATGTCTCCCTACTGCTATCTACCCACAGCCTACTGTTTTTTCTTAACTCTCAACTCTCGACTCTCAACTTCTTCAATCTCTCCTTCGCGTCTTCCACCTCAGGTATTCCCGGGTCTGCATCCTTCCAAATCTCCAGGAATTCCTCGTACTTGTCAATCGCCTTTTTGTTCCAGCCTGACTTCTCATAAGCCAAGCCCAACAGGTAATGAGCTTTCACTGCCCAAATTCCAAAAAATGCCCTGAATCTATCATATCTTGAAAGCGCCTTCTCCAACTCGGATACTGCCTCTCCCAGCCTGCCTGACTTTAAGTAAGCTTTGGGAAGAGAAAATCGCACATGAAAAAGCGGAGATGTTGCCTCCTTGGCTGCTTTTTCCTTATAAGTCACCGCAGTGTTTGTATTTCCCTTAGCCTGCTCAATAATGCCTAAAGCCAGCCAGTAACTATACATCAGGGCGGGATTTTTTTCCTCAATATCCTTTTTCAAAGCCCGGGCGAGTTCTTCAGCTTCTGCAATCTTTCCACTCTCTGCCAAAAGATGGGCATAAAAAGGCCGGAGACCCACCGGGTTCTCAGGATAGGCCTTTTCCCAAATGTCCCTGCCAATTTTAGCTTCCTTTAGAGCCAAATTCAGATTTTTCTTCTCCTCATAGATAGTTGCCTTTAAGAGACGTTTCCATGCATTCTGTTCTCCTTCTACCTGCTCCATTCTATCTGCGGCAAGACCGTCGTCCAAAACCTCAAGGGCTTGGTTAAACTTCCCCTGATAAGTAGGGATAAAAGCCAGATAGGTTCTTCCTTCTGACCGCGTGCTTTTCCTACTGCTTGAGGCAAGCTCCTTATAACAACTTTCGGCCTTGGCATACTCTCGTTTGAAAAGATACATGTGCCCCAGTTTTGGCAGGGACATATAGAAATCCGGTTTTATCTCCAAAGCTTTCTTATAGGATTCAATCGCCTGGTCTATCTTGCCGTTGTAAGCGTAAAGATCGGCCCGGCTGTCGTAAGGGTTGGCTTCATCCGGCGCTAAGGATATGTATTTGTTTATGGCCCAGATTGATTTCTCGAAATTCCCGATTTCATCATAAGCGTAGGCAAGCTGGTTGTATGCTATCTTGTAAAGGGGATCGATCTCGATGGCCTTGCTGAAATGGCGGATCGCCTCCTCAGGCTGTTGCAGCCTCTGGGTATAGATGAATCCCATGGTCCAGAATGCCTCTTTTTCGTCGGGATAGTGTTCCACTATCTTCTGACACTCTTTGATGGCCTCCGCGTAGTCACCGGAGAAAAAGGCCTTCTGACCTTTCACGTAGTGTTTTTCCTTTTCGCTCGTGTTGTCTAAATATGCTAATGCTCTATCCATCAATCTGTCTCGCTCGTCCCCGCTGCTTAACCCGGCCAACCGGTAATATGCCATAACGAAGGTGGAGTCAAGTTCGAGAGCCTTCTCTAAGCTCTTTTGCGCCTCCGCGAAGTAGAATTTCCACCCGTAGTCGACCCCCTCCAGGTAATAGCGATATGCCTCAGGCGAGTGTGTGGTCACCTCTGCGACGGGCCGATCTGGTTCGTTCTTCGCAGCGGCGGGCAGCGAAAGGTCGTTCTTGACTTCAACCGTCAGCTTATCCACCATCGAGAATATCTTCTCGCCGGCTTCCCCGTCGATGCGCTGGGACGCGGCAACCTTACCACTGGCAACGTCAACCAACTGAGAGGTGAGAATGAACTCAGGCTCAACTTGAAGGATATTGCCTAAGAGCATCCACTTGGCTCGAGCTTTGGTCGCCACCTCCGTGGCAACGCCTCTGTCTATCACCTTCTCCCCTTCTCTTCCCAGCAACTTCAGGATATCGTAGAGCCTCTGACTGGAGACCACATTCATATATTGTGATTCGGAAAGATCGGTTATTAGCAGGTTGGTTACGATCTCCCCCAGCCTCTCGGGATCGTCCCTGTCCGCCATGTTCTCAAAATACATGATGGCCAGCGAATTCTCCTCAGCCACCGCCGCCTTTTCCGGCGCAATCTGGACCTGGAAGGGTTTGAGAATCAGGAAAAGCAAAACAAGAATGAAGACGATTGAAGCCGGAACCAGGAACGGCAGAAGTTTCTTCTTGGGCTTGGGCGGAAGAACCTCCGGCGGAATCTGAGTGGTCTTCACGTATTCCAAACTCTTCTTCTCCCGCCTCAAATCTGCTAATGCGTCGTCTATGTGTTGGTATCTCTCCCCTTTCTCTTTGGCCAAAACTTTGTCAACCACGTCCTGCAACTTGGCCGAAACCTTGTTGTTAAATCGAGCTACCGGCTGGGGCTCTTCACTTATTATGGCATGAAGCACAGCCGCCTCGTGATCCCCCTGGAAGGGGAGCTGGCCGGTCAGGAGCTCGTACAGAACGACCCCAAAGGAGAAGATATCGCTTCTGTGGTCCACTTCCTCGCGTTGTGCTTGCTCCGGTGACATGTAAGAGGCGGTTCCCAGGGTGGAGCGACTCAGGGTTAACCTGGTGGCGCCCTTTAGCTTGGCTAAGCCAAAGTCCATTATCTTCACCTGACCTCGAGGGGTGAGCATGATGTTGTCCGATTTGACGTCCCGGTGCACGATCCCCTTCTCATGAGCTATGGTCAAGCCTTCGCATATCTGAACTGCAATGTCCAGAACCTTCCTTATCGAGAGCGTCTCTTTTTCAACTATCTGCCTTAAAGTCTGGCCCTCGCAATATTCCATGACGATGAAGGTCTGTCCTTCGAACTCATCGATCTCATAGATGGTGGTGACGTTGGTATGGCTCAAAGCTGAAGCCGCCTTAGCCTCATGCACGAACCTTTCCTTTTCGACAGTCTCAGCGGTCAGATGCTGGGGCAAGAATTTGATAGCCACCACCCGGTCCAACTTGGTGTCCTGAGCTTTGTAGACCACCCCCATCCCGCCCTCCCCCAACTTTTCCATGATTTTGTAATGCGAAATGTTTTTCCCAATCATATCCACCTCCTGCTTACTGCCAACTGCTAACTGCCTGCGGTTTTTTCTTGACTCTCTACCCTCAACTCTGAACTCTCAACTTCTTTAGCCTTTGCTTAGCATCCTCCACCGCAGGTATCCCCGGGTCTGCATCCTTCCAGAGGTCGAGGGATTTCTTAAAACCCTCGAATGTTTGCCTCACTAATGTTCCGCATTCGGAGTCGTACATCCATTTGTTTTATATCACCGGCACGTAGAATATGTGCATCAGATCACGGCAGTCCCAGTCGGTCCAACAGCTCATCGATCCTCGGATCGCTCGGGAAGTGCATGCAATCCAAGGGAGTTACTCTAAACCAGGGTAAAAAGCTGTCGCGCTCCTCACAGGCTTTTTTTACCCACTCGAAGGCTTGATCCGCCTCTCCACGGGCTAGGTAAATAACGATAAAACCCATTGGTTGGATATATTCATGGCTTGCCCTTTCCTTCAAGCTATCGAAGAGGCGCTCGGCAACCTCCTTGTCCCCAAACCGATAATGAATCATAACTGCATTTGCGACATTCATGGGAACGCCACCGGAAAGCTCTAAAGACTTGTCGATCTCTGCAATAGCTTCTTTGATCATCGATTTTTCCAGATACAACTGGCTAAGGTGATGATGCGCGAACCAGTCATTGGGCTCAATCATGAGCCATTTTTGAAACTCTTCGATCGCCTCGTCGTACCGGCGTGCCTGCCAGAGCCTATGTCCGAGAGTTGTATTGCAGAAGCTGGAAACTGGGTCGAGCTCTTGTGCCTTTCTGGCCTGGGCGATGGCCTCGTCGTGCCGCCTTTGAAGGTTCAAGTAGAAGGAATAATAGACGCGGGTGTAGGAGGAGCCCGGAGCCAGTTCGATAGCTCGCTTGAATTCTCTCTCTGCAGCCTCCCAGTCCCAGTCATAGTGGGTATGGATGGATGCCAATGTTGCATGGGCCTCGCCAAGGGTATCGTCTATCTCGATGGCCTTGTTGGCAGCCTCCCGTGCTTTGGGGTACGTCTGGCGTGGCGGCAGATTCCCCCAGAACGAGCTGTACCAGTGACTGTCAGCCAGGCCGGCGTAGGCCACTGCGTTGTTCGGGTCCTTTTCTATCGCCTTCTCGAAGTACTCTATGGCCTTTTCGAATCCTCCAGGATTCATCTTGTTCCAGAAATAGCGGCCCTTCAAATAAAAGCTATAAGCTTCCTGATTGTCCGTATGACGCTTCACCAACTCCTGTTTCTCTTTTCCCAATAGCTTGATCTTCAGCTTGTCAACTATCGCTAAGGTGATCTCATCCTGGATGACAAACACATCTTCCATTTCTCGGTCATACCGCTCCGACCAGAGATGATAGCCGTCCGAAACATTGATGAGCTGAGCTGTTATCCGCAGCTTGTTCCCAGCCTTTCGTACGCTGCCCTCAACCACCGTGTTCACGCTGAGCTTCTTGCCAATCTCACGGATGTCTATCTCTTTGCCTCGGAAGGAGAACGCCGAGGTCCTGGCTACCACATGCAAACCCTCCACGTGTGTCAGAGCGTTAATGATCTCTTCGGCCATACCGTCACAGAAGTATTCCTGATTTTTGTCAGGACTCAAATCGACAAACGGCAGCACGGCGATGGAAGGGGTACGCTTTGCAGCGCTCTTCAGCGTCTTCGTTGCCCCCGTTTCCTGCTCCGCCTTGAGTCTTCTTAAATCAGCGCCAAGATCGTCAGTATGTTGGTAGCGTACCCTTCTGTCCTTCTCCATAGCTTTCTCAACAATCCTCTGAAGCTCCCGAGGTACATCTGTTTTATATCGAGCCAATGGCTCAGGTGCATCGTTGACAATAGAATGAATCACCGCAGCTTCATGTTCACCCTTGAAGGGAAGCTGACCTGCGATCATCTCATACAAGACTACACCAAAGGAGAAGATATCGCTTCTCTGATCTACCTCTTTGCCCTGTGCTTGCTCCGGAGACATGTAGGCAATTGTGCCGAGCGTTGAGCCTGCTTGGGTCAGGGTCACGTCTCTTTTCGCCTTGGCCAGACCGAAATCGCATATTCTCACCCGACCGTCCTTGCCCATCAAGATATTCTGCGGCTTGATATCACGCTGCACGATACCGGCCTGATGAGCTACATCCAAACCATCATAAATCTGCAAAGCGATATCCAGCACCTCGCCGATGGAGAGTTCCTTCCTCGCAATCAGATCCTTCAGCGATTCCCCTTCCACATACTCCATGGCGATAAACGGTCTGTTCTCGTACTCGGAGACCTCATACACTGTGATAATGTTGGGGTGATTCAGGGTGGCCGCTGCCTGCGCCTCACGTTTGAAACGCTCCTTCAGCTCTCCATCCGAAGCCAACTGCACGGGCAAAAACTTCAAAGCCACCTTGCGGTTCAGCTTGGTGTCCTCCGCCAGGTAGACCTCGCCCATGCCGCCGGAACCGATCTTCTCGATGATCCGGTAGTGACCGATCATGGTTCCCTGGGCCAGGACCATGTGGGTTTGGGATCTGTCGTTCTGTTCAGATCCATCAGTCATGTGGAATCTCCTGAACATCTTGATCAAGTCCAATTCTGCGCATCAAGGACAAGAACCTTGGGTCGTACTTAACGCTGTCAAAGAGAGACGAGTGTCTGAACACCGGCAACCAGAACTCTTGTTCTTCGACAGACCGTTCCAACCACTCAAATCCGCGATCCATCTCACCTATTGCGAAACACAGGACAGCGATCGGAAACTGCGAGACATGCCGGTGTTTCGTCCTCTCGATTGTGCCTTCGAGAATCTGTTTCGCTTTGCCATACTCGCCCATCATCGCATAGGCTCTGCCGACATAGGGCATCCACTGCATCGGATCATCCACTCCCGGCAGTTCCTTCTCGGCGAGCTCTATACCTCGATAGAACTGCTTTATAGCTTCGTTGTACATCCCCTTTTCCAGTAGCGACCACCCTGTACACAACGAATACACCGGAAGATCTGCGTTGAGTTCGAAACCCTCGCGGCATATCTCCATTGCCTTGTCGTGCTGACCCTTGAGGTAGCAGCCAAAGGCTTGGGCAGCAATCATGGCCAGTGAAAGGGGATCCAACTTCCGTGCAAGCTGGATATGCTCCCATGACTGCGCAAATCTCCCTTTGGCAGCAAGGAAAATAGCATACCAGTGGTGTGCCGTAGCGTAACGGGGATTGAATCTGAGGGCCGATAGATACTCTTTTTCTGCCTCATGCCACCTCCATTGCGCGAACCTGATTTGCGCTAATGCTGCGTGGGCTTCGGCCAGCGAGTCATCAAGTTCAAGCGCCTTGAATACTGACTTCTCTGCCAATATCAATACTGCGGGTCGCCTATCATATTCATGCTCCATACTGTCAGCCTGGATTATATAAGCATCAGCCAGACCTGCGTAACCCAGAGAGAATCCCGGGTCGAGTTCCACGGCCTTTTTAAGGCACTCGATTGCTCTCTGAACCTCCTTAGGGCTACGATTATTCCAGTGATAACGACCCTTCAGGTAGAGGCTGTATGCTTCAAGGTTGTCAGTTGGACGTTTCACGATCTGTTCGTGTTCACCCCCGAGAAGTTTCACCTTTAGTTTTTCTACTATGGCGATGGAGATTT
>Ga0114919_10001443_pt1 | contig 19050 bp, 11 predicted proteins | sample BlataG_FD_88682 | JGI IMG/M metagenome (GOLD analysis project Ga0114919, IMG submission 88682) | Deep subsurface microbial communities from Black Sea to uncover new lineages of life (NeLLi) - Black_00105 metaG | ecosystem: Environmental > Aquatic > Marine > Oceanic > Sediment | place: Atlantic... | reverse complement strand
GGCAGAGGCGGCAAAATACTATCAGCTTTATTTAAGCACCCGTTCGGAGAAAGAGGGTCAGTTGGAGCTGGTGGTGCGCGATCGATTGAATTACCTTCTCTCGCAAAAGGAGGAAAAATGACTGAGACACTGACTCAGACAATGACTCAGACATTGGGAGAACTGCTGCTGGAGACCGGGAGGATAACCAAGACCCAGTATGAGTTGGCAGACAGAGAGAAGAAGCGCACCGGTGCTAAGTTCGGAGAGATCTTAGAGAGATTGGGGTTTATAAGCCATGAAGAGGTGCTGCAGTTTGTGGGGCAGCAGTGGGAGGCACCTTACCTTGATTTCTCCAACACTCACGTCGATACCGAAGTGATCAGGCTAATTCCGGAGGAGGTTGCCAGATCATCCAAACTTATACCGGTGGCGGCAAAGGAAGGCGTGTTGACCGTTGCTATGGCTAATCCCAACGACATCAACGCCATAGACCGGCTGGGGGAAATCACCAAGCTGACCATTGAGCCAAGAATCGCTGACGAGGAAACCATCCTGAGCTATATAGACGAGCTTTACGGAATGACCGTCTCTCCGGAGAAGGTGATCGAGGAGAGCTTGAGCCAGGCTTTGAGCTTAGACGAGGTGGAAGAGGAAACACCTCCGCTGATCAGATTGGTCGATTCCTTGATCGCCCGGGGGATAAAGGAGAGAGCCACGGACGTCCACATAGAGGTTGATGAAAGCGTGGGTCGTGTTCGTTACAGGATTGACGGTGTCCTGCACACTGCCTTCATTCTCTCCAAAAAAATCTACCGTCCGGTTGTCAGCAGAATAAAGATAATGGCCAGCCTGGATATAACCGAGAGCAGGATTCCGCAGGATGGCAGTTTCCGTTTCAGCTACAATACCCAGGATATCGACGTTCGCGTATCCACCATGCCGGTTTTCTATGGTGAGAGCGTGGTGATGAGGATATTGCAGAAGCCCAAGTTTCTTTTGAGTCTGCAGGATCTTGGTTATTGGGGTAATAATCTTGAAAGGTTCAAGCTGCTGGTACAGAAACCCTACGGCATGATCGTGGTCACCGGTCCCACCGGGTCGGGTAAGTCGACCACCCTCTACGCAGCCCTTACCACGCTGAATACCTTAGAAAAGAACCTGATTACGCTGGAAGATCCGGTGGAGTATCAGCTTCCCATGAGCAAACAGTCGCCCATACACGAGAAGGCGGGATACACGTTCGCCAAGGCACTGCGCTCTATTTTGCGTCATGATCCGGACATAATTCTCTTGGGAGAGATGAGAGACGAGGAGACCGCGGAGATGGCCTTTAGGGCATCCATGACCGGCCATTTGGTCTTCACAACCCTGCACGCCAACAGCGCTTCGGCCGCGGTGGCACGTCTATTGGACATGGACATCGAGCCCTTCGTGATATCCACCTCTCTCCTGGCGGTGATAGCCCAGAGACTGGCCCGCAGGATATGCTCCAAGTGTAAGGAAAGTTATACCCCTTCGGAGGAGGAGATCAGCTTCTATCCACAGCTGAAAGATTTGAAGAATCCAACCTTCTATCGGGGCAAGGGCTGCGAAAGGTGCAAGCATACCGGTTATCGGGGAAGAATCGGCATATACGAGGTGCTTGAGACAAATGAAGAGGTAAACCAACTCATCCTCCAGAAAGCTCTCTCCGTCGAGTTAGAGAAGGCATCTGGGATGAAGAGCATGTTGGATGACGCGATTGATAAGATCCTAAAAGGGGTGACCACCACCGATGAGATTCGAAGGGTGATCGGGTAATGCCACAATACACCTATCAGGCGGTCGACACCAAAAACAAACGGGTAAAAGGTCTCATTCCTGCCCGGGACCTGGGGCACGCGGAGGAACAGCTCAGAGAGCTGGGTCTGTATCCCATTTCGGTGCAGGCACAGGCAAAGCGCAAGTCCGGCGGCGCCCGCGGGAAGGTCACATCAAAGGACGTCCTCTCTTTCACCATCCAGCTGCATCTGATGTTTTCTGCCGGCCTGCCCCTGCTCCAGTCGCTGCAGAATATCGCCGAGCAGGAGAAGAATGCCAAATTACGGGATGTGATTCAGGATGTCTGCAAGAAGATAGAAAGCACGGGCAGCTTCTCCGAGGCCATCGCCGCCCACCCCAAGGTGTTTCCTCCTTTCTATCTGGGGGCAATCAGAGCCGGGGAACAGGGGGGCGCTTTGGTCGACATATTGGATGAGCTGGCCATCTCCTTAGAAAAGCAGGATGCACTGCAGGCAGAATTAAAGCAAGCTATGATGTATCCTGCTATGATCGTAGTGGTCATGTCTTCAGTTACCGGCTTCTATGCTTTTTATCTTATGCCGAAGATGATGAAACTGGTAATAGAACTGGGCGCTCCCATTCCCTGGTACACCCGTGGCGTTCAGTTCGTAATCGGCTCGATCATGACCTTCTGGATTCCAATTGTGGTCTTGATCGGGGCAGCAGTTGCTGGCATTCTTCTTTACCGCAGGACCGAAAGCGGAGCTTATACCTTAAGCTACGTGAAGATGAAATTTCCGCTTTTTGGCTCGGTTATTCAGAAGAGTGTCTTGTGCACCTTCTCCCATTATCTATCGCTTCTGCTCCACTCCGGCTTTGGCCTGCTTCCCTCTCTGGAGCTGGTTAAGGGGACCATCGGCAACAAAAGCATTGTCAGGTCAATCGAAACCATAGAGGAGAGGATCAAAAGGGGTGAGTCCTTCGCCGACTCCATGAAGGGGCTCCCTTTCCCCGGCTTTATGGTCACCATGATAGGTCTGGGAGAACAGACCGGTAAGGTGGCAGAGCAACTGTCGTTGGTCAACGCATACTTTGAAAAGGACGTGCAGAGAACCATCAAGAAGGTTCTGACCATAGTGGAACCTCTTATCCTGGTGGTCTTTGGGGGCGCCTCCGCACTCATACTCCTCTCCACCTTCTTCCCCCTGTATGGTTCCATGGGTGCGATCCAATAGAAATTTCTCCGGGGCCGCCCCCCACCCGCAATCAGCATGAGCGTTGTCTCGTTGGCCGCATCTTGTCACAACCCAAAACGACACTTCTTTATTCGGGTCCAAAAAAGCAGGCCGTTTAGTTGGCTGTTGTTAGTCTAAGGAGAGAAGGGTGAAACGCGTGATGGTGGAGATGGGGTGAGCTTTATTTCTCGACTGTAGCCTCAGGTTTGACGTGCTCTGGGTCGGTCAGATCTCCTTCTCTATCTGAAGCATCCAGGTTTTGAAGGTTCAATCGTTTCTTCAGGGAATTCAGAGCCAAAAAGGTCAACAACCCTAAAGCCGCTCCCAAAAGGAAAGCCCCCCAGGCGTAGTTCTCGAGCCAGAAAAGCCAGACGATCAAGGTAGAGATCAGGCTGAAGACCAAGACTCTGATCGCCCGAATGAAGACCAAGCGGGTGATTTGGCCCAAGCCGGCATGTCCCTGGACGAGTTTTTCTAATATCTGAGCTTTCACTTTTTGCCTTTAGTTTCAGCGGAAATGAACTCACAAATGTCAAAGATCAGATAAAGCGCATAGAACAGCATCACCACGACGAACGAGTGAAGGGAGAGTATCTTCACCAGGGCAGCCTGGGGCCCTGAAAGGAATCTGACGCCCACCAGGATCACGCTCAAGCCTGCCCAGGATATGAGCATTACCAGAGTGTTGACCACCATAATCAAAAGCATCTTTTTGATTGTGTCCATCTCGATTCCTCTGGTGATCAGATCCTGCTGACATTGACTGAAGGGTGATGATTTCGTAACTCTTCCGAGTAATCAGGACCGTGAAAAGACAGCCTCCCTGGCTGCAGGAGAGTCACTGCGACCAACACCCAACTCATTCCACCCATCTTGCTTATACGATTGTGAGGCCGCATTAGTTCTTCTTCTTGAACTTCAAAGCAGCATCTATTTGGTTATCGGCCGGGCACGCACCAGGCGCCAGTTGTTCGGCAATGTTTTTCCCCAAAAAGCGAAAAAGTCGCGCCCTGGCTGGCTGGACGGCCAAGAGAGGGAGCACAGCGATTGCTCCGGATAGGAACAGCACGCCACTAGGACCCTCTGGGCCGTCCCAGCTCGACAGCAGGCAAACACTGAGTCAGCCCTCTCGTATAGGGAATCGTTACCCTGAGATTAAACGCTGACGTCTTTTGGGTGACTGGTACCAGAAGGGAAGTTTTCTGTTGACTCGATAGATTGAAGCTCGTATATTCTTTTGCGAAATTGGAGCTTATGCGCCTATAGCTCAATTGGATAGAGCATCTGACTTCGGATCAGAGGGTTGGGGGTTCGAGTCCCTCTAGGCGCGAGCGTTTGCTGGTACACGGTACACGGTTGATAGTTCACGGCAGAAAGACGACAGATGGAGCCGCGGACAGTGGACTGCGGACCGTGAGCGGCGAGAGCGTGTCCCCATCGTCTAGTCTGGCCCAGGACACCGCCCTTTCACGGCGGCGACACGAGTTCAAATCTCGTTGGGGACGCTTTTTCAGGCCCACACAATCTCTCTGAATCTCCTCCAAGCACAGACCGAACGGATACAGACCAGACTATTCAAAGCTTCATACAAGTGACGTATTTCTGTTCATTCCCGCTCTCCGCGGCAACCACTTGCTCACAAGCAGTGCCGAAGTAGTCGGTGAGGAGCCCCGTGCTCCTGACACTATTCATTTTTCAGATGCGCAGGCCACCTGGCCTACGAACCAAGGCACACCGGTGTCTTATGCCGCAGGAAAGTGGCATAAAGGTGATATGAAGAAACCATATAATCAGTAGTTCTATGGCTCTATCGAGATTGAAGGATAGTCGCGGAACGGGACGCATAACTCCGGATAAATTCAGGCAGATGTGATCGCAACGGAGTACAACACATCGGTGGTTCAACTCCCTTCTGCCTCATATCGGGACAGCCTCCGAGACAGAGAGGCAACACGTCGCATTCCGCACATTCAGGATAAGTCAGGGGATCGTAAGTCAGCCAGAAGAGGCGTCTGGCTGGGTCGGCTGCTGCGTCTTTTACATGATCGAAGGCCAATTCGGGATGTCCCAACTCGTGCCAGCAACGGTAAACATTCCCCATCGGACCGAACACATAGGATGATTCGCTAGGGGCTGTGCAGGGCAAAGGTACAGGGGTGAGCTGGAGGGTTGGTAGCTCGCATGACATTCGGTCAACCTGTGGGGCGATCACGGCCCCGAATTCCGGACCATTCAGGAAAGGGATCTTGGTTGCCGAACAGGGAGTGTTCAGCCCGATCACCGGGGCAACGTAAGCTTTCTCGAGAAGGTCACAACCTCGCAGTAATTCAAGGAGTTCAGTGAAGTGCGGTGTATTGCTCGTGTCGAGGTTCACTCGAAGTCTAACCTCGATGAATTCCTGAACGGCCAATACATTGTTCAGTATGCGTCGGAAAGTCCCGTTGCCCCCTCTTGTTTGACGCCGTCGGTCATGGACCTCCGGTGGCCCGTCAAGTGTCACCTGGACCTGGCGTATGCCAGAGATCGCCAACCGCTTGGCGGTAGGAGGATCGAGAAGCAATCCGTTCGTGATAAGGGTGGCAACCAGAGGTTTCCCATGCTTGCCACACAGAGCCAGGATGGAAGACTGCATGGAGAGCAAGCGATCGAGGACGAGGAGCGGTTCACCGCCATACCATGTGACACAGAAACCCTCCCGATCGGCAATCCGCTTGTCAATATAGTCCAGCAGAGCCTTGGTAATTTCATCAGTCATTGTCCATGAGCGCGCATCATCAGGCTGATTGCAGTATATGCATCGCATATTGCAGGCAAGAGTCGGGACCAGGGTCGCTTCAAGCCATCTTTGCCCATATCTGGCCTGGCCCATACGGACGCGTACGAGATCGCGCTCATCTACACCTTTGTTGACGATTGCCCCTATAAAGAGGAGTTCGGGATACCGCTTTGCCAGCACTTGAAGCTTCCCGGAGGAACTGGAAGTCAGAGTCCCGGCTAATTCCGGCTGCAAAGCGACCATGCCCCCGGACAACGCACTGAAAGCGATGACACACTTTTCCCCTTGAACCAGATGTAGATACCTGGAACGTGTTAGCACTGCTCCCTTGAGAACCACTGTAAGGGTGCCTCCTACTTTCCGGATTTTCTGGTTGCTGCGGCTTATCCGATGCGCGTCAAACCAGGTTCTATGATTAGATCATCTCTGATTCTGAACTTATCATACCGCACCAGACATCTGGGCAGCTTGAGATCCATTTCCAGCTTTTCGAAGATGGCCACAACCGCCCCGCTTTCGACCATCTGACTAAGGTTCTCCTTGTCGATGTGAACAACCATCACCGCATCCCCGCTAGGCGTTTTCAAGATCTGGATATCCGCCGAGCTTTTTCCTTTATCCATAGCTTCCTCCTTCTATGAAGTTTATGTGTCCTGGAAAAAACTACACTAACCCACAAGGTTTGTCAAGTCTTTTCTTGGGATTGCTGAAAAAACATACTGTCAAGCACCTGGTGTAACTTTGTAGCTTAGCAGGTCTGGAGCCGTGGGCTCCTAACCCACGACACTAATTGGGGACGCTTTTCCTCTTGACCTCAACAAGGTTATTGTCTCTTTCCCGATCAATCAAAACCACGTAAGGGTCGATCCCTGCTCGAACGGGTTTCTTGTGCACGATAATTTCAATATCCGATTCGTTCTGGGTCAGTTTGTGCTTCCTCAGGTATAGCTCTTCGTCATCTTCACCCAGAACACCGATGTCGACATAGTCTCTGATGGGAATCTCAGTCTGGTTGCCGATGCTGTCGGCCCGGAACTTGTGACTGGAGACTTCCAGCGTGACTTTGTATCTTCCATCATCCAATTCCACGTAGGAAGCCGATTTCGCTTCATTTTCCCACAGCGTGATGGTCTCGAACAGGTCGGTGATGAAGTACTGCAGGCTGTCTGGTGTGACGGCCTTGAAGGCGTTTACGACGTCTAAGGACGTGGGAAACAGGTCTTCCCTGTGCCCATACTTCTCCACGATTTCCCTTAGAGCCCGGTTTACCCGATCCTCACCAAGGTAATCCTGCAGCCCATACATCACGACTGTGCTCTTGGGATAGTTCAGATAATACTGATCTGCATAACTTCTCATCAGGGGTCGTTCGCCAGCCACGTCCTTTTTTCGTCTTGAGAGATACCTTTTCATCTCTTCTTTCAAGAGCTTGCGGGATATGTCTTTCCCGTATTCCTTCTCCAGACACATGACCTCCACATACTGGGCCATGGTCTCGGTAAGCATCTCAGCGCCCTCAGCTTCAGCGGGCTTGACGATATATGCCCACCATTGATGGGCCATCTCGTGTGTGCAGATACCGAATACCATGTCGATCTCTTCGGGGTCTTGCAGGTTGCTGATGAACCCGGCGCTCTCCCGCCAGGTGAAGAGTGTGGGCTGGGAGCGAGCGCCGAAATGAACGTAGTCGGGTATCTCGGCGATTCGGATGAATCGGTAGGGGAAGGGACAGAAATTCTTGGTGCAGTAATCGAAGGATCGTTTCACACCCTTGATCATGCGATCCACGTTGTCCGGGTGTTTTCTGTCATAGTAAACTTCGATATTGATCCCTTCGTATTCGTCTCTCGCCACCTCGTATTCCGAGGAGGCAAACACAAACTCATGGTCCATCAGACCTTCAGACTTGTAATGGAAATAGTTCCTCTCGTTCTCCGTCCATTGGTTTATGAGATTTCCGTTGGAGACAACTCTCTGAGACCTGTTCGTGCTGATGACGGCTTCATATTCAACCAGGTCGAACTGGAACTCGCAGATCGAACGATCTGCTTCCTCCAAAGGGGGACTCTTGGGCTGCTTGGGGAGGCCCTGTTTCTCCCGATCTCTTTCCTTTTTGAGCTCCAGTCCCCGGACATATCCGATGAGTGGAAAATAGCGGGGAGACTCCGATGTCAGAAGAAAACAGGTTCCCTTCCGGGCAAGCTGGTTTTTCGGATTGTTCTCTGTGAACCCCCTGGCTTGGGCTGTGAGGTCGAACTCGAGTCGGATTTCTTCACCAGGAGCGAGAGGAGTATCCAATTGGAAGATGCTGAATCCGTATTCTTTGCCTTGATATGCGATTGCTGCCGGATCTGATAATTCCAACCGGTTCTGGTTTGTGATATACCTGTCCGAGAGGTTTACATAGATCTCGTTGATGGGTTGATCGGTCTTATTCCTCAACACGTAATAGCCCTGGATGTTGGCTTTTCTCTGCTCGGGAAAGATATCCACGGTTAGGTTTACCTCTGTTATCCTGGGCTGGGGAGCGTCCTTGTACTTAGCATATTTTTTTTCGTAATCCGCCCTGATTCTCTTTCTCTCGTTCTTTGATGCATATTGGTTCAAAATGTATTTGTTGTACGAGACGTATCCGCCGGTTGCCACAAACAGGACCAGCAGGATCGCCAGTGTCCAGTGAAACCGCCTGTTCAGTTTCTGTAGCCCCACCCTGAATCGGAATTTCAGGGCCGTTTCGTTGCTGCGGCGCCACAAAAGTGAGGTCAGGACACCCAGGATGGCTGCGAAGAAAAGCCAGTAGATCGAGTACCAGATTATCAGAGGCCCGTAGTGTCCGAACCCGTTTAAGTTGGAATAGATGAAAGGGGGCAGTTGACCGTATCGAAACAGGAAATTCTCTGCGTGAAGATCCTCGAAAATGACCAGATCGGCAACCACGTAAACCGCAGAGATAAAGAAGCCAAGAATCTTATTCCCGACCAAGTTATGGATGAAGAAGACGATGATGGTGAAAAACCAGAATTTGAGGAGGGTGATGCCGAACAGGTGTTTGAAGTACAGGCCCAGCTCGAGGTTGGTGTAGCCGAAGCCAACCACCTGAGTGATGATCCCGGTGAGCATAGCCAGGACGACGTAGAGGAGCTGGATGGACATCATGGTGAAAAGCTTGGAGAGATAGCTCAGCCAGTCCGGAAGCGGAAGCGTGTCGTAGAACTCGTTGGACTTATTATCCCGTTCCCGCCAGATGATCAAACCGCCGAAAAGAATGGTGAGCGGAATCATGTAGATCCAGATATGCATGGTTTGATCCAGAAACCGTGAAGTGAGAGGGTAGACATCGTCTCCCATGGGACCGGCATTTGCCGCGAAATTCATGACCAGCTCACCCATGGCCATGAAGGTCAGGATCAGGAAAGCCGGGTGGAAAACGATTCTTCTGAATTCTCTGACAACCAGGTGGAAGCACTTCTTCAGTTGGAAACGAAAAGCATCGTCGATGATCGTCGGTCGGATTATCGCCAGTTCACGGACGCCCTTGGACTCAATTTGTTCGATGTCCAGTCGTTTTTCTTTTTTCTTCTCCAGAAGCGAGACGAAAAGAAAGCGTTTCCAGGTGTAAAGGAGAACGGCAATACTGACCGCCATCCAGATGATTCGGTTCCATATGAGGGGAGTTTGCAGTGGAATCTGGTTGAGGTTGATCTCCGCCACGGTCCAGTATTTGGTCAGGATGCCCAGCGCGGAAATGCCGAAGGGATCGATCAGGATTTTCGCGGTGTCGTTTTCCCAGCCGGTGAAACCGCCCTGCATGGCGCCGTAGATCATGAGGAATCCGACACCTGCCAGATAGGTCATCACCATCTTTCGGCTCAAGGTGGCCAGGGAGAAGAAGATGCTGCCGATAAATAGCAGGTTAGGAATCAAGATGACCACTGCCGGGAGCAGGAAGGCAGACAGGTTGAACGGGCCGTAATACTTGGGATCGATGACCAGGCAGCCGACGATGAATCCCATGGCGATTCCTGCATATATGAGAAGATTGGCCGAGAGTCCTCCAAGAAACCGCCCACCAAGATAGGAGGCCTTGCTCATCGGGGTGGTAAAGAAGAAGTCGTGGATTCCGACAGCGAAGTCCCGGGTCACCGCGCGCCCCACCATGACCATGGCAAACAACACCCCCACCACGCTGAAGCGCGCTGTCAGCTTGGCGATGAGGAGGGGCGCGTTGTGCCATTCCTTCCCGATGCTCAATCCCATCAGGTACGAATTTGGATTGAGATTGGAAGCAAAGAGATATGCCCCGAAAAGCAGAAGAGCCGTGAAGATGTAAAAGGACGCACCTTTCAGGTGTCTCTTGAATTCGTTCAGGTATATACTCAAGAACATGGGCATTGACCTCGTGTCGAAGTGGCTGAAGTGAGCCAAAATCTGAGGTGACTACAGCTATTCATATTAAGGGTCTGTCTTGGATACTTTGGCCGTCTTAGATGATTTTAGTTCGCCCTGCTTAAATGATAGAAATACACATCCTCTACCGACGGTTTGATGCTTGAAAAGTGGTTTTCAGGATTGGTTTCGCTGTAGATGCGGATGAACGTCTTGCCCCCGAAGAGTCGTGTGGATATCAGATCATACTTCTCTTCGTGCTCGGGCAGGTCACCCTTGGGGATTTCTTTCTCCCAGATCTTTCCTTTCAGTTGGGATATGGCGCCAAGCGTGTTCTCTTTTAGTATGATTTTGCCCTGGTCTATGATGGCCATGTTCATGCAGAGATCGCTCACGTCGTCAACGATGTGCGTCGAGAGGATGACGACAACATTCTCGCCGATTTCGCTTAGCAGGTTGTGAAAGCGGACGCGCTCCTCCGGGTCCAGTCCGGCGGTAGGCTCGTCGACGATGATGAGCCTGGGATTTCCAATCAGCGCCTGGGCGATGCCAAAGCGCTGCCTCATTCCATTGGAAAACGTGCCCAGCTTTTGCTTCCGCTCATTCCAGAGATTGACTCGCTTCAGGAGTTCCTCGACTTTCAGCTTTCTTTCTCTCGTGTCTTTCACACCTTTCAACATTGTAAAATGATCCAGCAGGTTGTAGCCTGTGTCCTTGGGATAGAATCCGAAATCCTGGGGCAGGTAACCCAGCACCTTCTTGACTTCGCTCTTCTGTTTCAAAACGTTGATGCCTTCGAACGTTATCTCGCCGGAATCCGCTTCCTGCAGCGTGGCAATGATTCGCATCAGGGTGGATTTCCCGGCCCCGTTGGGACCCAGCAGGCCGAAGAGCCCGGTAGGGATTCTTAAAGACACGTCGTCCAACGCCACGACGCCATTGGCATAGGTTTTGGAGAGGCTGTCAATTGATAGCTCCATGATTGTTTATCCTCCTGCATTTTCTTTAGTCCATTCGGGTCCCTCAGCACTTCGACTTTCGTGTTTTTATGCGAATCTCCTCGGGGTGTTATTCTGTCTTCGTCACTATCCATCAGACAGACTGATCGATATTTTGTTTCACAGAATCTGAGGATAAAGGGTCGTGCGAGAATGAGGCAGGCGTGCTCCCATGATGACTGACATCTCGAAGAGAGTAGCAGGGGAGACGCACCGGCCGTCGGCTCTTCCACACTTGCCAGAAAGGTTCTGAAATCGTCCAATTTGGGACGCCAATCTGAGCGGGTGGGCCCTTCGGCAAATTTGTCCATGGGCTCAGGTGACATCAGCGTCTCCTTCAATGACATGCCACCAGTTCCGTGCTCCCCATGGGATTCCGCATTCGAGACAGCAGAAAGCTCGCCGTACAGGATAAAGGGACTCAGATGTACCCGAAAAACATCTTGACATCAGGGAGTGTTTGCCCTATATTTCCTTACTGATTTAAGTATCCGTGGCTGGGGTGCCCCCGGGGGCTGACGGGGTCGGACCCTGCCAGACAAGGAAGCGAGGCAGGGACTGAGATATGACCTGTCCTCACGAGCGAGCCCGCCTTAGGCGGGCAGGCCCGGCTACACGTCGCTGTGCATGACCCTCACGCGTCCCAAGTGAGAACCCGGAGGGTCAGGACTCAGAACTAACCTGGTGCTTCCGGCCTTCTGCGGTAACCGGGGGATGGAAGCGACCGCAAAAGGAGTGACGATATGAGTAACCCAGTCTGTCCTTTTAGCCCGAAAGACCTGGAGCAACCAGGCTCTAAATGGGTGCTAGCCAACTTCCATACGCACACGCCGGGCTCTGGCGATTATGCGAAGGAACTGGTTCCCAAAAGTAGTATTTCTTCCCGGGACGTCGCGCGCGGGATCCTGGAAGACTGTCGCCAACAGGGGGTCCACATATTGGCGGTCACGGATCACAACAGCCCGAGCTTCGCCCGCGCGAAGGCGAGGGGCAAAAGCTTCGCCGTCGATCCGGAGCAGGAGAGCTACTATGCCATGATGCGGGCGATGATTCGGGACCAGCCGGACAAGTACGCGGACATCCTGGTCTTACCCGGCGTGGAGATCGGCGCGGAGAACATCCACGTGCTGGGGTTCTTCCCTCCCGGTGACGATCCGGGTTGGGACGTGCTGAAGATTGCAGCGATCCTCGAGGAGGGGAACTGCCGCCCCGAATTCTACGGCGATCACCTGAAGTCATGCACTGATTTCTCGGTAGCCGACGCCATCGACGTGATCCATGAACGCGGAGGCATCGCCATTCCGGCGCATATTGACGGGGCCAGCGGCTTTCTGGAGGAGGAAAAAGATCACAAGCGACTCCTTAAGCTGATTGTGTCCCGACCCCACCTGTTCGCCGTGGAGTATTTGAAGGACGCGACTCGGAACAAGCTGGAGAAGCTTCTTCTGGACACCAGATGGACGGACATTCTCGCGGCGAGACGGGGGCGCTCGATCGCTTGGACGCAATCCTCGGATGCTCACTTCTTTCGGGCATTCAATAGTAAACAGGGGGGCAACGGCAAGCCCATCGGGACCAGGGGACGCCGTACTTGGCTGCGCCTCGATCCCAGCGCCCTATCCTTTGAGGCGGTGCGGGGTGCGCTGTTGGATCCCGAGAACCGGGTGCGTGTGGACGAGACGCGTCGGCCGCGCGGGCGTCAGGGGGCCTACCAGCCTTTGCCCCAGGACCGAACGTATGTGCGAGCGCTTCGTCTGGACTGGGGACACAATCGCAAGGAGGTGGTCCGGTTCAACCAAGGGATCAACGTCGTGGTCGGCCCACCCGGCGCGGGCAAGACAGCCCGGGCTCAAGCCTTCTCTGTGGCGACCGGAACCAGGGGAGATCTCTGCGTGGTAGACCCGGAGGCAGGCGACGGAGGACAGAAGGGTGCGGGGCCCAGCCTCAAATCGACTGATATGATTCTCGAACGCGGTGTGGGGACGAACGCCGGCGCCTTGTGGTGGCTGCACCGAGAGGCCCCGGATAGCGTCTATGTAGCCCGTGTTGAGAGGGACAAAGGGAAACTCCGGATTCACCGCGGCACGAAGGGTGAATCGGTGGACCTATTCCCCAAGAAGGAGTTCGACCGGCGCGCGCTGCGCAACCATTTCCTGAAGTTGCCCAAGAAACAGTCAAAGCTCGCTCCGGCCGTTCCACAGGCATTCAGCATGGCGGCCATGCAAGACATGCTCCAGGACCCTGTGCGACTGGCAAGGTTCATCGAACGGCACTATGTCCCGGATAAGCAACTGAAGGACCACCGTAGTCTCCATGAGCAACTCCTCCGCGTGACTCTGAATCCAGGATCCCTGTCTGAGACAGCTCTCTCCGCGAAACTTAAGGATTTGTTCACCAAGTTAAAGAAGCCTCGACAGCAGGCGAAGGCGGCGCTTGTTGCCTTCTACAAGGAGAGCAAGATTGGACTCTCGGTCACCTGGAGAGGCGGGAACTGGTCGAAGGCCAAGGCCAGACGGCAGGTCGCCCAAACACTCCTGGCGATGAAGACCAGGGACCGCGATGGGGTCTTCGACGCCCTGAAGCCGATCGAGGATCGCGCTCAACTTCGGCTGAAGCTCGAGTCGAGCAAAAGCGCCTACACTCCCGAGCTCGAGACCGCGCTGAAGGGACTGTTGCTGGTCATTGGGGCCCGGGACCTCGGACCCATAGTCTTCGATGCGCCGGGCGCGTATTTCGAGCCTGCCGAGCTAACAGAGACACTGACACCACTGCTGCTTTGTGCCAGGGACACGGGGGCGCAGTTCATCGCGTCGATCGACGATACCAACCTGCCGTTTGCGGTCGATGCTGACCTGCTGCTCGTCTGCCAAAGAAACGCCAAGGTGTCGGGGCGCGTCGGCCCGCTCGATGAAAATGCGACGGGAGCGCTCGAGAATCACGCCACGGCTACGTGGGCTTTGAGGAACCTCGACGGCGGAGGGGACCAGTTTGACAGGCGCACGCAGCTCTACTCGATCGTACTTGGTGCAGAACTTGCCGAAGGCCAGAGAAAGCTGGCAGACGTGGTCCTCAGGCTGGGAAATCCAAAAAGTCGCAAGGACAAAGGGCGGGGCAAGTGACCGGCGGCGTAAACAGAAGGCTTGCCGAACTAACGCGTGCAGCCGATGCGCGATTTGTTAGGTGAAGGAACATGTTTTGCAGAGCAGATCGCCTTCTGCCGGGTTTTGCCCGCTCGTGCGGGTGCGACCGGCGGCCGACTGCCCAGGTGACAGGTCGCACCTGTCAGAATGTTGAAAAAGCGATTTTGGGAGTGCAAAAGCTTGCTTTTGCGCTTCTTTTTTGAATCCAGAACTTACTGTACCGGCATCACATGGATATCTCGGCGGCGGGTGGCCCACAGCTCGACTAAATCTCTTGTGTCTTGCGGAGATTCTGTGTAATATCTTATGATTGGAAAAGGTGGACACGAAACCTTCTCGAGAGGGCCTGACTATGGGACACATGGTAGGAAAAGACATTTACCGGAAGCTCGGTAGGAAGATTGATAACTTGACGATGAGGGCCCCGTGGAATGAGACGTTCCATGCCATCTTGAAGGAACTCTATTCCACAGACGAGGCTGATCTTATCGTGAAGATGCCTTACGGCTTGGCCAACCTAAATCGAATTGAGAAGGTCACGAAGTACGAACGCTCCAAGCTGCAGAAGATATTGGACGGTCTGTGTGCCAAGGGCCTGGTGATAGACCTCTGGATGAATGGCGAGTATCACTATATGCCTTCCCCCATGGTCGTCGGGATATTCGAGTTCACCATGATGCGAACCGGCGAGAGCTCAAATTCCAGGGAATGGGCCATGCTTTTTCACAGCTATCTGCAAGACGGGAGCACGTTCTTCGCGGCAAACTTCAAACATGGTGAAAAAATCTCACCCTTAAGGACGCTGCCACACGAGGATGCGATAGATACTTCAGGATATGTTGTAGTCTTAGATTACGAAAAGGCGACGGCGATCATCGAAGGGGCCAAGAAATTCTCCATCGGCGTCTGTTCCTGCCGTCACGAGAAGCTGCACGTGGGAGAGAAGAAGTGCGACGTGCCGCTGGAGACCTGTTCTTCTTTCGATGCTGCGGCTGATTACCTGATCCGGCACGACCTGGGGAAGGAGGTCTCCAAATCCGAGATGCTGGAGAACCTGGCGCGCTCGAAAGAGATGGGCTTGGTATTCTGCGCTGACAACGTGAAGAAGGAGATTACTTTTATCTGTCACTGCTGCGGGTGCTGCTGCAATGTCCTTTTAGGGATAAGCAAGTTTGGCTATCCCGGCGTGGTGGCGTCCTCCAATTGCATTCCCAAACGGGACGCTGAGGAATGCACCGCCTGCGGCGCATGTGTTGACGCCTGCGCCATAGATGCCATCGAAGCGCTTGCGGAGGGAAACACGAAGATTGACACCGCCGTCTGCATAGGCTGCGGCGTGTGTGCTTTGAAATGCCCCACCGGCGCGCTGAAACTGGTGAAGCGCGAGCAGAGAGTGTTCCACCCGGCGGACACCTTTGAGCGGGTGATTCTGCAGTGCCTGGAAAGAGGGACCCTGCAAAACCTGATGTTTGACAACCCGCAGAGCATTACCCACTCGTTCATGCGCGGCTTCGTCGGTGGCTTCCTAAAACTGCCGCCGGTGAAGAAGGCACTGATGAGCGACACGCTGCGCTCGTCGTTTCTTGGGATGATGAGGAAAGGAGCTTAAGGATCTTTGGATTTCGTAGATCAGGTGCTCTGCGTACCAGACAAACAGAAGTGTCAGGAGTATTCGGTTCCTGATCCAAGCTCTTGCATTGATCAAATAAAGGAAATCAATTGCAGTTCACTTTAGTGAACTGATAAAAGAAAACATAAATTGATTGGCTTTAGCCACATAAAAAACTGATTTATCAAGACTGCATAGTCACTGTTGTGGGGTGCTCAATGGAGGGTTTCAATGGATAGCTTGCAAAACGAACTGCATGTTAAAAATATTGTTGCGAAGCTTCAAAAAAGGAAGTTGATTCCATTCGTTGGGGCTGGAATGTCTAAACCCCTTGGTGTCCCTGATTGGGATGATTTAGTTGAAGAAGTGGCAAAGCGTACCAACCAAGATGCCAAAATGATCAAAGAGAAAAGGGATCTCTTAGTTGCCATTGAATACCTATTCATCAAAGGTACAACCAAAGTCGAAGAGATCCTTGCGACGATCCTGGAAAAAGCAGATGAGCCGGTTCCAGAGTCACTGGCCCACGAGTATCTTGCTGCATTGGATGCACCAGTAATCTACACTACCAACTGGGATAACATAATAGAGGGAACGTACGATCGTCTTTCCAAACCTTATAACCTGGTGGAGAAGGCAACCGACTTCCTAGACCTTCGATCCTGGGAACCTACGATTATCAAGTACCATGGATCCTTGCAGCACCCAAAGACCTTAGTAGTCACTGAGTCGGACTACTATGAACGTTTTGGAATAGATTCCCCATTCGATATTCGCTTAAGATCCGATCTGATGGAGAAATCATTGCTATTCCTTGGTTATAGTCTTCGGGACTATAACGTCCGATACCTATGGAACCGTGTGCAGAGGACGCTTTCGGCATTTGTCGCTGATCGACCACCTCCATCTTACTTCATAGCAATCCACAAAGATGAGGTATTCCAAACTGTTTTGGCCAAGAACAACATCGTGACGATCAATTTGGATTCGGCAATGAAATTCTTGCCGTTCATGAAGTACTTGGCGGATAGTGTCAGAGACTCGGGAGGTACGGTATGATCTGGACGCCCAACAAGCTCTTTCAGCGGATCGCAAAAAACCACGACCGCTGAAGGGCAACGTTATATTTACAAATGGAAAACAAAACAAACAAAATTATTCGCATGTGAAACATACCAATTCGATGAGCAGATCAATGGAATCGACTATAAAACTTAATGATCTGGTCGATGAATGTGTTATCTCACTAAAACATAATGAAATGGTTGTGTTTTGTGGTGCTGGAGTTTCGGTCAATTCAGGTCTGCCTCTGGCGTCACAACTAGTTGACTACATTCTTAAGAAACTTCCACTTTCTCAAGATGATTTCAATTGCATTTCTCAATCGGGCATCCCGTTTGAAGCATTTATGCGTGTCATTATGCGGGACAAAACTGACGGATTACTTGAAATCTTCAAACTAGGCAATTCTAATATAAATCATCGTCTTTTTGCGCGCCTTGTCAAAGCTGGTATGCTTAAATTAATTGTTACTACAAATTTTGATTTACTAATAGAAAAAGCATTTGGGGATGAAAACCTTGAACTTGGACGAAATGTCAAAGTTGTGATCAATAACTCTGAGTTAGAAAAAGTGTCACTGTCTGGTAGTCAGAGTCAATTAATCAAGATTCATGGCTCAATTGATGATCAAGAGAGTATTGCTATTACTCTATTTGATGTTGCAAGCAGGCAACTATCAGCAGCTCGAAAGGCCCCAATTGAACAGACTTTCTCGACAGGGCTACACAAAAAGGTCTTGATATTAGGATATAGCTGTTCTGACGTTTTTGATCTATCCCCATATATCATGTCTTTTGGCAAAGGTAGTGGTAAGGAAATCATCATCATTGAGCATACACAAACCACAGATGAAACTTGTACACTTATAACAGATAACTTGGAAAACGCAGATCAAAGCAAAAAGAAACCCTTCAAAACATACAGAAACAATAAACACATTAAGTGCAACACGGACACCCTCGTAGCTAGAATATGGCAAAGGTTATTCGGAGAGCCACCTTCGATTTCGGGCAGAGAATCAGTTGCATGGAATTCAATTGTCGATAAATGGTTCAACAATTGGGAGAAAGTAACTTCGAAAGACATTGGATTCACTATTGCTGGGAGTCTTCTAAACAATATATCCGAATTCCGAAGAGCCTTACCCTATCATGAAAAAGCCATTCAGTCTGCGGCTCATTATTTAGATAGTAATCTCGGCGGCGAAATCGGACAAGCTGCTGTTTTCTATGCTTCGCTCAGTGAACTTGGTCCTTCATACATTGAGCTCGGTATGTATTCTAAGGCTGTTGACATCTTAAAGAAGCTTACAGGATTCGCAGATGTAATGCAAGATAAGGCGGGAAAAGCCAAGTGTTTAGGGCATCTTGGTCGTGCATATCTCAATTTAGGCGATTACACCTCTTCGCTGAAATACCATAAAGAAGCGCTTTCGATGTATGAGCAAATGGGATTGAAACAAGGTCGCGCTGAAGAGTTGACTGGATTAGCGCATGTTCTTTTATTACTTGGTAATTATAATGAAACGATTCGGACATGTGAATCCGCTTTAGAGTTGGCGAAAGATATAGGTGACAAAAAGTGCGAAATTAACAATCTTGGCAATATGGCACTTGCCTTACGATATAAAGGAAAACTGCAAGATGCGATAGATATGCATCTCCAAGCTATTGAAATTGCATTAGCAGTTAGCGATAAACAAGCAGAAAGTGAACAATTTGGAAATCTTGGAATTGCTATGATGATGATTGGTAAGCTCAATGAAGCTTTAAAATGTCATCAACACGCACTGCAGATTACTCGAAATATTGGTTTCATTCATGGAGAGATTCACGCACTTGGCAATTTAGGTGTCGTTTATGGAAATACGGGGGATAATGATAAATCAATAAGAGCATTCGAACTAGCTGTAGAAAGATCTAGGGAAATTGGGGATCGTCTGTCAGAAGCCAGATGTTTGTTTAACTTAGGGATCACACAAAAACATCTGGGGATGTTAGAATCTTCTTATGAAAGTTGCCAACAAGCACTTGGATTGTATGAAACACTTTTCGAATCAGATCATCCCGAAGTTATAAAAGTGAAAGCCTTTCTAGATAAG